>Ga0182024_10002139_pt1 | contig 49681 bp, 39 predicted proteins | sample P32metaG_FD_120480 | JGI IMG/M metagenome (GOLD analysis project Ga0182024, IMG submission 120480) | Permafrost microbial communities from Stordalen Mire, Sweden - P3-2 metaG (Illumina Assembly) | ecosystem: Environmental > Terrestrial > Soil > Wetlands > Permafrost | place: Sweden: Stordalen...
TGAGCAGGACCACAGACTGATCTTTGAACTGCGTTCCTATGCCGATGTAGCGGAGCCTGGACTCATGGCGCAGCGTCAGCTTGCCAAGGCGTCGACTTCATCGTGGCGGATGCGGAAGTGGATGTTGTGGGCACTCGTGTCGGAATGGGCCTTAAACTTGGCGTCGAAGACCGGTGTAGGACCGGTCGGTTGATTCGTTTCACAGAACGTTGCCACGGTACCCCGTCGGTACGGTGGTTGCCCGATGTTCCCTTAGGACTGCCGAGCTCCGACCAAGGACCACCTGGCGTTCCCTCTTGTCCCGCGCTCCTAGTATCATTGGCGACGTGCGGCGGTTGATCCTGGTTCTCCTTGCGATTGGGACCGTGCTTTCCGGGTGTTCCTCCATCACCAACTCGGGGCCTTCATTCCGGGACGGAGAAGCATTCGCGCAAGGCGAAATTCAGCAGGGCAACCCGTTGCTCGTGAACGCGAAGGATGAGTGCGATTCTCTCGTGGCAAACGGTTCGGTTCCAGGCATAGACAACCAGGGCCAATGGGAAGCGGGGTGCGAAGCCGCATTGGCAAATGCACAGTTCGTCGGCGGGTCGACCGGAACGGGCTGACCAACAGGGTCCGAACCGCTCAGTGCTCGCGTTGCGGCCAGTCAAGGGGTCCGTCACCTGGGTTCCACACCCTTGTCTGGTGACATCAGGTTGTCGGGGCCGCTCGGCACGCACTCAACCGTTGCCGGTCATAAGGGCCACTTCTCTTTGCGCGTGCCAACGAGAGCTACCGACGCCGGTAGAACGCAGACAAGAAGATGGCCGCGCTGAAACCCTAAACGCTGAAACGCACTTGTGAGCCCGGCTTGACCGACCTTCCGTACTGTGCCCGGGAACTGATGCAGTTTGCGGGTGCTGTGACGCTCCAAGAGCTGTCGAGCGACGAGTCGGTAATGGAGCGAACATTGGACAGCGATCGGCACCTCCGGTACGGACGGGGTCGTCTGACGACCAAGATGTACCCGGCACTTTCACCTCCCATGTCACGGAGTCGACCTCCTCGCGACAGGTGGCGGTCCTCCTGCGAGCGAGCCTTTACCTCGCGCAGTACGGCGGTGAGTGTGAGAGCCCGAGGGCACACCATGGCTATGGAGTATCTCGAGTCGGGGGCGTCGTCGCGAGGGCTCCGGTAGCATTTTGGAGGTGGACCCGCGCCCGGGGGCGGACGGCATGGATGGCGACGGCGTCCCCGATCACGCTTCAGGCCTGGACGCGACACGCGCAGTGGCCGACATCTCGCGTCAGCCGTGACCGGTGCGGCCGAGATTCCTCGGCGCACTGTGTCAATCCGATCGTGGCTGCGAGGGCCTACACGGCAATGGACCGTCGGGTTGGTGGCAATCGTCGCTGCCGTTCTGCGTATCCCGGTCGTGGGCGCTGGGCTGCCGTTCGTGTGGTACGCAGATGAACCGACGACTGTCCGTGTTGGCGCGATCATGGTCGACCATAACTCGCTGAATCCTCACTTTTTCGCCTATCCGTCCGTGCTATTCGACGTCATTGCAGCGACGGGGTGGATACAGAAGTTCGGCGGCCTGGGTTGGCAGCCAGGGGCGGGCCTCAGGGTCGAGAACGAAGGCATCGCCCATACGACGGATCCGCACCTGTTCATCGCCTTGCGGCTCGTGACGGTGGTTCTGTCGATTGGCATTTGCGTCGTCGTCTGGGGAATCAGCATGCTCATAACGAGACGGTGGTGGGCGGCCACGTTGGCAGGTCTGCCGTTGGCAATCTCCCCCATAATGGTGAGCAATGGCGTCCTCACACAGTTGACACCTATTCCACTTTCTTCACGGCTCTCGGTTTGCTCGCTGCAATTTGGCTGATGCAACGGGGTACCCGGCTCAGCTACGTGCTTGCGGGCGCAGCGGTAGGGCTCGCAGTTGGGTCGGGGTATAACGCTGTCGTGGTTGCCGTTGCCGTGATAGCCGCCCACTTCCTCCGCTACCCGCCGGCGGAAGGGCTTGCCATTTTGGTCGGCTCTCCGAAGCGACACGGCGTCCGTTTGCTGCTGTGGGCTCGCCAGGGAGCACCCTTGCTGCTGGCGGGCGTGGTAGCGGTGATCGCCTTCCTCGTGACGACACCGGGAGCGGTGGTCGACTTCCACCGGTTCCTGCATGACGCGTCGTCACAGGCTCAGTTTTATGCGTCAGCTCGCACTGCCGGCAGCACAGGCGCGTCGTCGCTTGCGTTCTATGTCCGTGCGCTCGATAGCCAGGGGATCGTCTTTCCGGTTCTTGTGGGCGTCGGGCTCCTCGGTTTTTTCGGGAGGTGGTGGCGCGAATCCTTGGTGATGGCGATCTTCGTCGTCTCCTATGTCTGGCTGATCAGTTCTCAATCTCTGCATTTTGACCGAGATCTGCTCCCGGCGATGCCCGCGCTGGCGGTACTGACTGCCCTCGGGGTGGCAACCGTCGCCGACCGCTTTCGCCCATTCCTCAGGTTTCGTATCTGGGCGTCGGCGGGCGCCGTCGCCGCGATCATCGCTGGGCTCGTGTCACCGATAGCAGCCTCAACACGCCTGCCACGACTTTTCACCGAACACCAGCGTGTGGAGGCTCAGGCGTGGATATACGGCCATGTCCCGGTCGGGTCCACTGTCGTCGTCGAGATTTACGGGCCGTGGGTTGACACCAAAAGGTATCGCTTGGTGCCGGTCGGGCTCCTGCTCGATACCCCGGCAGCCGATACTCCTGCCAATGCGGCGGCGATTGTGATGACCGGAGCGGGCAGCGGCCGCTTCCTGTCGGATCCCACGGCGTTCCCGACCGAGGTTGCTGCCTACCGTCGCCTCGCCAGCAGCCATTGCCTAGGCACGTCCTTTGCTGACATTCGAATCTTCGTTCCTTGCCCCAAGTCGGGCGATGACGTGCCCGATCATCCGCACTGAAGAGCTAAGCAGTGGGATCGCCGGCCCACTCGGGGGCCCGGTGCACGGCGGATAAGCAGTCGGAGCGATTCTGAATGGGGACGCGGCCTGGGGATGGCTCCCGAACGCCGTACGTGAGTCCTGGAGGCCCTCGGGGCTGCCTTGGCCGCCTCCCGCTCCCAGGGGGTCGAGCCGACCTCGGTGGCCATCAGACAACCACGCCTTCGGTGCGTCATCCTCTAGGGACTTACCACGTCCGGGACGCCCCTACGCACTGAGGAGTCTTATCTCGATACCCGTCCCGTCGCAGAGTCCCCACCGGCGCAAGCGTCGCATGGTGGCCGCCGGGCGCAAGGTAGACAAGAGGGATGAGTGCGATGAGCCGAGCGATCCTCCTGGGAGCACTCATCGCCGTCGTCGTGGTGCTCGGAGTCGCTCTGTTCGTGATGGAGCACCCGAGTCGCGTCGGACGGTTCACCTTCCTCCGACCCTTGGCCGTCGTGATGGCAGGCGTCGCGTGCTTCGCGATCATCGGGGAATCGCTGGCCCAGGACGAACAGGGTGGCCCTGCCTCGCCCATCGCCGTACAAAAAGCCCCTGAAGCCAAGGCACCTTCTCTCGCCGCGGTGCTCCGTCTTGTGTCCGACTCCGACAGGATCAGAACCATTCCGACCAATCTCGTTCCACCCGTGGCAGAGGCCGTCCAGACCCCATTGTCGAACCTGGGGTTCCCTTCCGTCAGCACCGGATGTGAACCTGGGTATTCCCAGAGCGCGGTCCCGCCCTGTGTCTTCGGGGACAGTACCGGCGTCCACACCATGGTGCTCTACGGAGACTCCCACGCCGGAATGTGGTTCCAGGCCCTCGACGATATCGCGACCCACGCACATTGGCGGCTTGTCCTGCTCTTCAAGCCGGCTTGCCTCGCTGCCGACCTTCCCACTCGCTTTCCAATGATCAGTGGAGAATGGATGGCGTGCGACCAGTGGCATCAGTTTGCCATCAATCGCATCAAACGGATCAAGCCGGACCTTCTGATCGTCTCGCAGGCGACGTCATATGCGACGCCGAGCGGCGCGGCCTACACTCCGGTGCAATGGCAACACGGCATGAATGAGCTTCTGAAGGACGTCGCATCACCCAAGACGTCGAAGGTGGTTCTCGGAGACATTCCGGGGTCGAAGGGCCCGGAATGCTTGGCAAAATACCCTGGCAATGTCCCGAAATGTTCGACGTCGCCCTCTCACTTTCCAGTGCCATTCATCAGGGCCGAAAGACTTGCCGCTGGGGCCAACGGGGCTCGTTACATCAATGTCACGCCCTGGTTCTGCGCCAAAACATGCAGCCCAGTCATCGGGAACTATGACGTGTACTTCGATCCCTCTCATGTCGCGGTGGGCTACTCACGTTTCCTCGAAGGCGTCTTGGCTCAAAAGCTGGATCTCCCGCAACCCCGGTAGCGGCCGATCCTTCGGCCCAGGGTCGAAGCGATGTGCCTGTGAGGCACTCTCCACCTATCGCCTCCGGTCAGAGGGATACCTGACAGGCCACGCGCGTTCCGGTCAGTGCGTCGATGTCGCAAGCCCTTACCATCCCCGCAACAACCGGCGTTCGTGACGGGGCTACCTATCCTCCACTCGGTGAACGCTAACGGGCGGTCCGATGTACGAACCGTCGCCCGGAGACGAGACGTGGTTCGATCTGCGTGACGCAATGGCGGTAGGCCGAGGGCCATGGTTCCGTGGAAAGTTCATTCATGGCTTGGAGCGTTCGCACGTCGCTCACCCTGGCGCAAGGCCCTACCGCTACGACGCTCCACCCTTCTTGGTTGTTGAGGTGCAAGTCATCGACTTGAAAGGCTACGACCGAATCCCGAAGAGCGTGGGTGAGGGCGGCGCCAATGGCGGTGCACACGACGATGCACTTGTCGAACAAGGCGAAGTTCATTGGGATGATCCTGGGTATCGCGCCGAAATGGAGGCCCAGACGACCAACGGTTACTTGGGCGAGCAAGTCCCAGCACTCGGATTCGTCCATCTCTTCCAGATCGATCATGGTCGGTCCGGTTCCCACCGTCGTGTCCCCACTGTGGCGGGAACATCGAACTCGCAATACAGACACCCGTCACCGCCGAGTGCGGTGCTGCACCTGACGAACGACGAGTGGAGATTGAACCACATCACCTTGGGTAGGTCTCTCGGACATGTGTCGGCCGTGCAGGAGACGGATTGGTCTCGATGCACTACCACGGCCCCCGGACACTCCAACAATGATGTAGTTCGCATCGTTTCCCCCCTAATCCAGATGTGTCACACGGGAAGGCTGTCGCGAGCGGACAAAGCTGTGACTCCCGCCGCTCAGAACAACCGGACAATCACGACAGCTCCCGGTGCCGTCGAGACGCTTTCTCCCGTTACCTACAGGTTCCCACCGAGGGTCGTGGATGCAATAGGGCCGGAAGACACCATCCACCTCGACGAGGACAGTTCTTCGGACTCACTTGGCCAGGGAGCACTCATGACCACCAAGAGCACCGTTCGATTTCGAACCGACCTGTGACCCGACAAGAGCCCTGGGCATGACGAACTTCGTGTGCGACATGAAGCATGTCCTTGAGAGACGGTGATTCGCCGGGACGACAGTGAACGTGTGCCCACTGTGTGCTGCACACCAACCCCGCTGTGCAGTCCGTCGTTGTTCGTGTCGCTGTGCCTTAGTCCTCTATTAGTCCCGACTGGCAGCTGTCACAGTTGGAGCGTCCTGTCCCCCGGTGGGGTGGCACGCGGGTAATGCCCTATCGAGAGCAGACAGGTCGTATGGCAAGTAGCGATCTGGTTGGGATCCCCAACCTCTCGTTTTGCCCCGAGTTCCTTGCTCAGCGTCGAGCCGTCGTGGTCCTTCGACCTATCGCGGACATGACGATGGTGGGGTCAGAAGGTGAAGTAGGTGCAAGTACACACCAGGACCGTCGGGGGAGACGTGTACAACGACCACGACCGACCGCCACGGAAGTACGCATCGGGACGAATGTGCGCGGAGCCGGACTGTGGCACGCGCCTTTCTATGTACAACGAAAGCGATTACTGCTCACAGCACCATCTGGGTGTCAAACCGCGCATTCGAGGCAAGAAGGCCAGGTGACCCGAGGAGACAGATCGGCCAAGTTCCATTGCGCGCCTCCATGCAGGGATGAGCTAGGCGTGGACGCTCGAGACCCTTTGGGACCTTACTGAGCCGCTCCACCCGAAGCCTGACGAAATGTCGGCTCGGGGTTTGGACGCCGAGTCAACGGGCGGTTGAGTGGTGTCTTCCGCAGTTTGAGACGTCGTCGAGGGTGACGCAGTCCCCCCGGTGGTAGGTGGTGAGCATGCAGAAGGAGTTCTCACACAGAGGGCCCCTGAGATGCGCAGGTATTACGGGCTCGATATCAAGCGGGTGGTCCGCCATTCGGGCCTCCTCTCAACTGGAGGAGAAACCGCAGCGGCCGTGGGTCCGGGGTCGGGGTGGTTCTCGGACTGATGGTATGTGTTGGCGGATCCCAACTCGCGGACCAAGCCCTCAAGGCTGTTGGGAGCGGCAGGCAGGGGGACCACGGAGCCTCGAGAGGAGCAGGAGGGGCAGCATCGTGGATGACGGGCCGCGAGCATCGAGGTGGACAGGATCGCGGAGGTACCGATCAATGAAGGTGGCACACGTTCAGGCGCTCCAGGCTCTTGATGGTTCCGTTCGATCTCGACCCTGAGGAGTCAATCCCAGGGATCGGGTTCCCGACGGGCCCGGCCGAGTTGCCCGAAAACCGGGAGACCATCGACGCCCCCTGACATCCGGTGCCCGCCGTCAAAACGCTGGACAACGCCTGAACTCCGAGGTGAGGAAGCGAAGCGGGAGGTCACGGTTCGACTCGCCGGGCATCTGCGGCGATCCGGCGAACGATCGTGCCGGCTGGTTCGGTGGTCAACCGTCGCCATCCGGTACCGGCCCAAAAGTTGGGCACGCTGGTGTCGCCAACCCGGGTCGCGGCAGCGCGAAGCGGGCGAGTGATGTGGTGAACCTCGGGGTATGCCCGAGGGGCCTGTCCGTCGTGTTCGAGAGCGAATCGGTTCGCCAACCCGCGAGCGAAGCGTCCGGTGAATGCGCGTGTGAGGGTGGTGTCAGGGTAGAGCGCGTCCAGCAGAGCCCGTCGGTACGGATCCGAGGTTCCCGCCTCAGGCGAACAGAGGAATACCGTACCTAACTGGACGGCGATGGCGCCGACTCCCAACACCGCAGCAGCGTCGCGTCCGGTCATGACCCCGCCGCTACCAATCACAGGCACCGGGGCCATCTCGGAGATCTCAGCGACAAGGGACAAAAGGGGAGTGTGGTTGGGAGCAAGGTCGGTGAAGGTGCCTTGGTGGCCGCCCGCCTCGGTGCCCTGCACGATGAGCAGATCCGTACCGGCGTCCACGGCGATCTGGGATTCGACTCCCGATGTGACTGTGACCGCGACCAGCACGTCTGCTCGGTGGAGCCGGTCGACGGTCTCCGATGCTGGGCAACCGAAGGTGAAGCTGGCCAAATGCACATGACTCGTAGCGACGACGTCGAGTTTGGCGGAAAACTCGTCGTCCTCCCAGCGACCTTCTCCGAGTGCAACGCCGAGTCGCTCCGACTCGGGCTGCAGGACTGACGCGTACGCGGCGACCTCGTTGGGATTACCCGGCGCGGATGGCACGAACAGATTCACGCCAAACGGCGCGTCGGTCATCGTGCGGGTGATCGCGATCGCTTCGTGAAGACCTTCCGAGGACAGGTAGCCGGCCGCAAGAAAACCGTATCCGCCAGCGGCAGAGACCGCTCCGGTCAATGCGGGTGTCGAGGGCCCACCTGCCATCGGTGCTTGAATGATCGGCAACGCACTCGGCAGCCTCGCGTCGGTGACTTCGCTCATGTGTACACAGACCTCGTCAGGTGAGGTAGCGACTCTAGAATCGTCCAGTAGCTCGGCAGCGTCTTCGGCTTGCAAAAGGTCTAATGTCGTTCAGTCGCCTCCTCAACTGCCGGTAGGGGTAATCCATCCTCGATCCGGCACGTAAGACCGGTGCAGTGTCTGAGGTGTGAGGAAGAGCATCTTGCAAGGGGCAACGACCACTTGCCGATGCCACGTCCCTTGCGGAACAACACACGCCTGACCTTGGCGGAGTTTCACAGTCTCTTCGTTGTCCAACTCGAGATCAGTCCGGAGGAACACGTCGACGGCACCCTCGAGCAGGTACAAGAACTCGTCTTGATCGGGATGCATCTCCCATTCGTCGCGCTCTCCAGCTGTTGCCACGGTGAGATGCCCTGCCTGGCGACCGTCGAGCTTTACCGGCAGGTACTCGACTGATGGGACAGCACGCGGAGCTGCATCCGGTCCAGCGGCCTCCATCCCCGTCAAATCTACACAGATAACGGAGCCAGCTCATCGAGCGCACTGCGAAGGTGGGTGAGTTCAGCTCTGCTGACCTGCTGCACATCCCGCCGGCCACCCGATCGCCTTCGACTGTCTCGCCCGAATAGACGGTGTTCTCCTCCTCGGTCGGTTGGACCTCATGTTCCGGTCTCACAGGGCAGATCAGGGGGACCAATCCCGCATCTGCGCTCATCAAACTGACGGACTCCAGGTAAAATGGAGCGGGGTCGGCTGCTGGGAGTCCTCTGGCCTATCCGTCGAGGTACGGGACGGGACTCGTCGGCAGAACTGCGGCTGTGGCCCCGCAGGCAGTGGGGGGGGGAATGTGGACCTGAGGGGCTGGCGCCCTGATCCTTTTGGCGTTCATGAAGAGAGGCTCTTCGACAATGGCAAGCCAACGCCCTTAGTTCGCGACGATGGCATTGGTTCCTACGATGAACCGCCCGAGCCACTGTCACTCGGGCCAAACGCAACCCCTCGGGAAGACTCCCTCCGGGAGCACGTCGCGTCCGAAGCACCACTAGGAACCGATCATGCCTTGCTGCCGCCGGCGGCCGGGCACCAAAAGGGTCGCTTCAGGAGGGTCCGGCGAGTTGCTCGCCAGTGGCCACCACCCCGCCCTACCGCGCCCCGCACGGTGCGACTGTTCTCAACATCGCGGCGGGCATGGATGGTTCCGGGATCAGCCATCGTGCTCCTCGGATCGATCGTCTTCGTCGCCACACAAGGGAGCGCGCCCGAGCGTTTGGCGCTGCACGCCAAGAGCGACACAGCTACCGGGATCGCGGTCACACGGAACGGCGCACCCTCGTCGAGTGTCCCACTGGGATCAAGGCTGTCGGGTTCCACGAGTAACGGTGTTGCACAGGGCGTTCCGCTAGGGGTCTACGCCGGGGAAGCCAATCCATTTGGTGTCGCCACCTTCGGCTTGAAGACGGGCACCATCCCGTCCTATGCCACGGACTATCTCGATAAGAGCGGCGGCTGGGCTGCAATGGACAGCGCTTCCAACATCAAGGCGTGGAGTGGGACGCGATATCGCTTGTCGATCGGAGTTCCCATCCTTCCGGGAGTGGGCACCTTGGCCCAGGGCGCGACGGGCGTCTACGACCAGTACTTCGCCACCCTGGGAGAGAATCTCGTGAGCGACCATGAGGCCGATGCCATCTTGCGACTGGGGTGGGAGTTCAACGGCAATTGGTTTAGGTGGTCGGTGGCATCGCCTACGGACGCCGCCGACTTCGTCGCCTTCTGGCGCCAGATCGTCACGACCATGCGGACCGTGCCCGGAGAGAAGTTCAAGTTCCTGTGGAACCCCAACGGACCCAGCCCCACGAGCTACACCCCAGAGCAGACCTATCCCGGGGACTCCTATGTCGACTACGTAGGTACCGACCTCTACGACAACTTCTGGGGGACCCCATTCACGCCTGTGGCGGGCTGGGTGAACCAGCTTTCCCAACAGTGGGGATTGGACTGGTTGGCCACGTTCGCCGCCGAGCACAACAAGCCGATCGCCATCCCTGAGTGGTCCGACGAGTATCGGACCGACGGCCATGGGTTTGGGGACGACCCGTCATTCGTCGACAACATGGCCCAGTGGTTCGTCACCAACGACGTTGCTTTCGCCAGCATCTTGTCTTATGACTCATCTCCGACGTACCGGAACGACATTCTCGACGGCACCTTCCCCCATGCACTGGCGCAGTTCCGGAAGGACTTCGGCTGAACCTCCCAGCACACGAATGTCCGATTGGTCAGAAGAACCGCCTCAGCAGACCACCAAGCGCTATGCGATGAGCTCGTCGAGTGTCCGAATGTCGCGGTGTGGATGGTGGCTCTGGCATCCGTGATACGGATCGAAGTGAATGGGGCGCAGGCCGGCACTCTCGGACCCCTCAATGTCGTAGCGGACGCTGTCTCCCACATAGGCGACCTCATCTGCCGGGAGCCCTAGAGCTGAGATCGCCGGGACGAAGGTTCGCGGGTCGGGTTTCGCCACCCCTACGACCGACGAATCGATGATCACGAGCACCTGGACGCCATCGCCTGTTCCCACCTGACAGATTCGTAATCTTCGCAGTCTCTCCTCCACCGTCCCGTCCGAGTTGCTGACGATCCCAAGAGGCACGCCTCGTTCAGCCAGCCTGCGCAATCCGCGAATGGACTCGGGAATGGGTTGGCTCCAGAGGTCCACTGACGGCTCGCCCCAAAGCGCGAGAAGGGCGGTGAGAGCGCGAGGCTGATCCACCCCCGCGACACCAAGCGCTCCTAGATATCCCTGAAGGTACCGAAGGGTGTCGTCCGTGCTCTTCGCTTCGCGATCCACTGCCACGATGCCACCGAAATGCGCTCGCTGGAAATCGGCATCCTCTACGTCTGCTCCAACTTCGGCCAGAGCTGCGGTGACGAGATCTCCATTTGGCACCAGGAACACTCCGCCGACGTCGAGCAGAAGGGCTCCGAAAGTCACCGGAACATGGTGCCAGGTGGCAGCGGAGGGACGAAAATGACCGGTCCTGTGAGCCCACGGAGCGGCGGACGGGAATGGCCGTTCCCGTCAGAAATGACGGTTTGGTTGGGCCGGGTGGGAGCTGTGCCCCCGGTAGATCGAGGATCTGCGATGTCGTGCCGGTGGTGGTCATGACAGCGGCGGAACGGATTCCCTCATGACCTGGTCACCAAGCTACGAACACGCCGTTGCCTGTGGTCGATTCAACGGTGGTGGCGTCATCCAGGGTCAGGGTCACTCCGGTTACGGACGCACCCGCCCTGCCTTCAGCCAGGGTGTAGGACTGCCCGTCGCGCACTGTGAAGCTGACACGGTCGACGGCGACAGACGCCTCCGCTACCGACGCACGTTGTCCGACGACTGTCGATTCCCGTTCGAGGGAGACCGTCGAAGCTGAAGCGAGGCAGAGGGCGACATTCCTCCCACCGTTGCCGAAGACGGTGACGGTATAAGGCCCTTGCACATCCAAGAGCACGGGCGCGAGCGTTGGGTCGGGCCCTTCGCTGTTGCTCCCTCCTGGTTGAGGTACGCCTGGCACACTGACTGGGCGCTTTGAACTTGACCTGCGGTTGGCAAGGTGGGAGCTGCCGACCACCCCGCGAACGAGACCCGCCGTCACCCCGGCTCCTGCGGATCGTTACACCACATAGTGTCCGGAGGGGCACAGAACGTTCCCGGCGCCGAAATGAGCCAATTTCCCCAGATCATCCTCTTGTTTTCCCCAGGCCACAGGCACGAAAGTGGCACTGCTGGCAGGAAGCAACGGCCAGCGGCGGGAAGTCCGAGTGCCGTACTTCGACCACCCTTTCTGGCGGAGGACAAGGGAGGAGTTCTACCAGCGCCGCTATGCGGCTTTGGAGCGGGCGAGGAAGTGGGTGCTGCTCATGCAGCGGCGCCCACCTGGGGGCTTCCATGTGCGGGCGCGTCTTCGAGCGACCTGGTGGCCCCCCGCCTGGTCGCCGGAGACGGCGCCTGTGGCGGGGCGCGATGAGATGACTGGCAGTTCGGTGCGAGCTTTGCGCGGCGCGCACTCCGACGTTGTGGCCGGGGCGAGTAGTGCAAACCGGAGGCGCAGCGGTACCCCTCGTCGATCTGCCACGTTCCGTCCGGACCCCTGGTGGCGCGCAGACCGAACTTGCCGGAGCGCAGCATGACACCCGAGCTGCTGACCTTGCGGTGTTGTACTGGACGGCCGATCTTCGCCGACCGCCGATGGTAACCCCGACGTAGACCCATGGGGAGTGGACTCGACACCCCGAATCGGGCTGTGCTGTGCTTCGCCACGATGGGTGGGCACACGGGACGTCGCCGCGGGCTCATTGCCATCGTGGTGGTGTCGATCATCGCGGCCGCCTGCTCCTCACCCCATTCCGCGGGCAGCGCCGCCACCTCCAACACCCCCGACATGTCGGTCAACTCCGGTGCGCCAGTGGCATCGACCGGGTGTTCGTCGCCGGCATCGGTCTCTGTCACCCAATTGCGCCAGAACGTGACAGTCGACGGGGTGCAGCGGTGGTACCTGCTCACGACTCCAACCACCCACAAGGGAGCGCCCCTCCCTGTTGTCGTCGACCTTCACGGCCTCTCGGAAGGCGCCACGTTGGAGGCGATCACCACACAATTCAGCTCCAAGGCAATAGCAAACGACTTTATCGTCGTGTTCCCGCAAGGCACCGGGAATCCTGTCGGGTGGGATATCGATCCCAGCACCAGGGCGCATCCCAACCACGACATCGACTTCATGAACGCCATGCTCGACAGGCTCGAAGAGCAGGTGTGTGTCGACAAGTCGCGGATCTACGCCACCGGCCTGTCAGACGGTGCCTTGTTCACGTCGCTCCTGGCGTGCACGATGACCAACCGCTTTGCGGCGTTCGCGCCCGTGGCGGGGGTCGTGATGCCCGCACCTTGCAGTCCGACTCACCCCGTGGCGATCCTGGCCTTTCACGGCACCGCTGACCCGACCCTGCCCTTCAACGGTGGAACGCCGGGGACAACGCCACCACCGGTCGATCTCCACGGCAGTGGCTATCCGGCCAATGTCCAGGCCTGGGCCCGAAAGGACCACTGCAATCCGAACTCGACCGACACCCCGGTCACCACGCATGTCATCCTGCGCACCTACCGCTGCCCCCCGGGGGCGGCCGTCGCCTTCTACATCATCTTGGGAGGCGGCCACGCCTGGCCGGGAAGCGAGTTCAGCGCGATCAATGGTCCGTCGACCTTCGAGATCAATGCCACCGACCTGATCTGGGCATTCTTCCACCGGCACCGCCTCGTTGCCTCATAGGGCGGACGACCCCTGGTCAGAGGGTTCCCTGGATGACGGGTGGTATTCCAGACCGACGCTGCACCTCGATCAAGGTCTAACGACTACCTGCCGATTCCCTTCGTATGCGTCGAGTGCTCGCGGTGGGCTTGGTTGTGGGTGGCCTCCTGGCGTCAGCCTGTGGCGGGGGCACCCTGACTGCCCACCGGGGCGCGACGGTCATGTCCGTACCATTGATCGCCACCCCCAGCGCTGTCCCAATGACCACCGCCGCCTGGACACCCGTCGTGGCCGCGCAGACCCAGGCTGCGCAGTTGGAGGTGGCGGAAGAGCAATACGCGACGTGTTACGCCTACGGGGGCCTCAACCAGGGCCTCGTCGAGTCCTCGACTGCCGTCACCACGCCGGTCATGCCGTCGTGCTCGACGACCGGCCTCACCCAAGCCGAGGCGGAGCAAATCAAGACTTTGGTCCTACAAGCATCTTGAAGTGCCACGAGCGGTGCGGCGTTAGGTCGACTCACCCCCGGGACCCCGGGCATCGAAGTGGCGCCTGACGACCTTCTGGCGCACCTTTCGAAACGCACGGATCAACGCGTCCTCGCGTGGTGTCAGCTCCGTGCCGATTCGAGCGTCGTTCCAGGTCGTCCAGGCGCGCTCAAAACGAAGCCGTCTGGTGGCCGCATCCGTGGGTGCATCTGAGCGGCGCAACACGCATCCGAATTCGATCCCGGATGGAAATTGATCCCGGGGCAGACAGCCATCGACGAATTCCCACTGCTCGTCGAGGTTCTCGATCGCCCACATGATCACCGCGAGAAATTCGGGCGCATTCCAACAATGGACGTGGATGGATCGTTTCCGATACCGCTCGAGCGTCTGGAGCTGCTCGTCGCGAGTACTTCCAAAGGGTTTGCCGCGATGCTGGAGCCATTCGACGAGGTGTGATTCGCTGACCTCGTTGGCGCGCGCCTCGTACTCGGCAACGAGATGGGAGATCGTGGTGGGACTTCGGCCCCGGTCCTTCGTCTGGTTGCGATCGGGGAGCAAGATCAAGACGACACCCCCGGGTCGCAACACTCGGTGAATCTCATCGAGGAATCCGATGGGCTCGGCGAGGTGCTCCAGGACGTGACTGGCGATGACGAAGTCCTGACTGCACTCCGGAATGGGGCCCAAACGATCAGTGTTGAAGTCGGCGACGACGTCAGGTTCCACAAACGCGGCCTCGGCTGCGAGTTGCGGGAACAGCTCCCCGCTCTGTTGGGCCGTCCACCGGTCGACGTACTGGACGTGGGTACCCGGCAACGGGATCTCGAACGGATGCTGACCAGGCCCCAACTCGATGCCCGATCCCACCAGGTGCCTTGCCAGCAGTTGGCGGGGTGCAATCCGTTGTCGGACCCGCCTAGGTGCCATCACCATGCCGACCGCCCCGTGTTCATATTGCGTTGAGCAACCTTACCGGGCGACTTAGGAACAGCCCATTCGCCCGCGAACCCGACAAGCACGAATCTCGAAGCAGTAGATCCTGGGTTGTCATGTGTTCCCGAGGATGCAGAGGTTCATCGGCGACAATCGGCTTCCACTGCACTCAGTTCGAGCTTCGCCAAATTCCTTTTGCTCGGCGGTGGTCGGATGGATGTCGTCCTCGCCCACCCACGAGGGGTCTTGAAACTCGATGTCTCCCCAATCGAGGGCGTGGAACTGGGTATGGGTGGCACAGACATAGAAAATGGTCGCGTTCATGTCGTTCGCGATGTGGTCCGAGAGTTCGCCGAACAGCCGGTGAGCAGTACCACGACGCCGAGAAACATCGTCGCCGCAAGCCAGCGCTCAGAGGTAAGGTGCCTCATGGACGAAATGGTAGGGGCCGACATCGTCCACACGCTTCGTCTTCCACGTCGCCAATCGAGGCTGCCAAGACCGCGATCGGGCGAGCGAACAGGTGAAACGAGGTCAGGCTGGCGAGGTCCGATGACCTCGTCGACCACCGGCGAATGGTGTGTTGTGAGGAATCTCGGTCCACGACCAGAAGTCCGTCCCGGAGTCGCGCCGGGGTTCCGCCCGAGGATCGCCTACGGACAGATACGAGGGGGGACCAGTACGACGGCGGGAACACTCAGGACCGCCTTTTCCCAAACCCATGCTTGATGAGCCGTCATGCAAGCGCTCATCGGCGCCAAGCCCCTGGAGGTCAGCGGAGTCCGCGCCACCGCCGGAGCAGTCATGCCGAGGGCTGCTGTGGCCGCGACCGCGACGACGGCCACCGTGACCTGCTTGATCACCGTCATTTTCCGACTCGGAGGTGCCTCGAGGGAGGGAACCGTCCCTCTGTGTGTCATGAATGCCACTCTGAGGCACCGAAATCGACGGGTGGCCAACGCCACGCCAACAGGTCGTCAATCGATCCTCATTTCGGGCCGTTGGAACAGTGAGACTGGCTCGGGGCCTGGGCCCGCCGGGGGTCGTTCAGGCTGGATGGATTCTCGATGGCGCGCTCGGGGCCGGGCGCAAACGCTCGTCGCCAGTCCCTTAGGCTCATGATCAAGGACAAAACAGAGAGGCGGGGGAGGAAGTAGACGGATCCTTACGGCGATTCAGGGCTATAGTCGGCGGAATTCACAAGGGGGATGGGGGAAAAATGCGTTTCGGCAAGGTAGCCGCGCGGGCATTGGCGGCAACGGTGAGTGTTTCCACTCTGGGGTTGGTGGCGCTGCCCGGCGTCAGTCACGCGGGAACTGCGACGCCTTCGTACTACGTGTCATTGGGTGATTCCTATTCGGTCGGGTACCAGCCCGTGCCGGCTCCCCACGCCTCGTCGGGCTACACCGGGTTCGTCGCCAAGAAGCTCAAGATGACGCTGGTCAACTTCGGCTGTGGCGGGGCCACCACATCCTCGATCCTGGACCCCACCGCCCTGTGCAACGACATCCAGTACGGACCGCCGGCAGCCACTGACGCGGGCGTTGTCCCACCGGGTGAGAGCCAGGTTCAGGCGGCTGACGCCTTCATCGCCGCACACACGGGCCACATCGGGCTCATCACGGTGTCGATCGGGGGCAACGACGTCACGCCGTGTGTCAATGCCTCTCCCACGAATCCCGTCAACGGGCAGACGACCACACTCGGCTGTGTGGGCGTAGGTACGTCACTGATCACGACCAATGTGGCGACGCTCGTCGGCGACTTGCACACCGCGGCGGGATCGAACGTGCCCATCGTGGGGCTCACCTATCCCGACGTGCTTCTGGGCCTTTGGGTCTACCCGACGTTCCCGGCTACGGCCGCCAACAAGAGCTTGGCGTCGCTGTCGACGGCCGCCTTCAACCTCCTCATCAACCCCGCCCTCAACACTGCATACACGAGCGTCCCGGGCGGCAAGTTCGTGAACGTCACCAACAGCAAGTACTGGTCCACGTCTCTCACAAAGATCACCAGCCTCAAGCCCTACGGCAAGATTCCCAAGGCAGTCTCTGAGATCTGCAAGCTGACCTACTACTGCTCGCAGGGCAATATCCACGCCAACACCAAGGGCTACACCGACATCGGGAAGCTCATCACGAAGGCGCTTTCGTAGGACGCAGCCACGAGGTCTCCAGCCGGCAGCGCGATCGAGCGTTGCCGGCTGTGATTCCTCTGACCGTTAACGCACAGTAAGGCGCAGCGTCTGTACTGCCGGCGGCCCCACGCCGGTAGACGCTCGCAGGGTGATCACATAGGTGCTCGGAACGATGTCGGCGACCCTGCCCGACAGCGACGCGCCTCGTGAGGTCACGGTGAACTTCACCCCGCTCGGCAATCGTCCTCTTTCTGAGATCGCGGGCGTGGGCCAACCCTGGGCCCGGACGCTGACGCTGCACGGGGCCCCCACGTAACACGTCTTCGTGTCGCCGCTGACGAAGACGGGGGACTGTTGATTCCTGACGCGGATGAAGAACGGCTCGTCGATGGCCCCGGCGCGATTGATGGCGCTCAGCACGAAATGCGTCGTTCCGACCGGGGGGTTGGTCGCCGACAGGGTGGCAGAACCGTCGTGATGGTCGACCACCGTGACCCAAGCTGGCAGATCACGACTGCTTATGCTGGGAGCAGGGGTACCGACGGCGTTCACGACATACGTCATCGTCTGTGCGGCGACACCTTGAACCGAGGTGGCGCCGTTGGAGGAGAATCCGAGGGACTCGGGGGGGACCACGAGACCTTCTTTGGCATCCGTGGCGGACACGCCGGTGCCGAACAGGGCCAGATGATGTGAACGAAGAACGCCCACGGCGTCCGGTGACAACGTCCCTCCTGGACACCAGGGCGACCACCTCGACAATCCGACGCGGTTCCCGATGCGGGGACAAACGAATGCGCTTCGTACTTCCTGCTTGGAGGCACGATCGATGTTCACGAGGACGTCGGCGGCCACCGAAGCGGCCTGCTGGGTGCTCCGACCTCCCGAGACACCGTTGATGATGCTCAGGACGACCTGTGTGCACATCATGCCGACGACGACGACCCCAACGAGCCAGGAAGCGACGGGGAATGCTCGAGTGCCCTTGGGAGAGGGCCGGTTGAGGACGACGAGATAACACCCAACGAGGATCAAGAGGATGTTGATTACATAGAGTGAATTCGTGCCCACCCACGCGCCAAAGACCGAAGCTGTCCCGATATCGGCTGAGGCGGCGAACAGCAGTCCGAAGAGAATCAGGGCGACTCCAAGGGGGCGCCCCGTCGTTTCGTCGCTGCGCAGGCCGTAGCGGATGACGGCGTATGCGGCGATCACGAAGGTGAGCAGCCCGACGAGGAGAATCGCCGTGTCACCTGAGAAAGGAGTGGGTTGAGCAAAGATGTCGCCGATGGCCAGAAAGAAGAGCTTGAGCGCGGTGATCGGGTGGTGGACAACGTAGAAGCGATTGGGAGGAGATTGCAGCCGGAAGAAGTACCCGATTCCGGTCAGCACCGCCGCAATCACCCAAGCCAGGACGGCTGATCGGGTGCGACGCCGTTGAACCATGAGTAGGAGTCCCACCGGCCAGATGAGCAGGCCCTGGAACAGCGAGTAACTGCCCACGACGGCGAGGAGGATCGCCGCCGACAGTGCTACCCAACTGAGGACCGGTCGGTCCAGGAGGTACAGCACCGCCGCCAGCGCGGCGATCACGAGGTACCAGGCAATCTGGAAGCCCCACAGCGTGTCTTGGTACTGCGCAAACGAGAACATCACGATCGCCACGGGGCAGTAGTAGATCCACGGTGTCGTCGGCGATCGCCGTTTGTGGGTGATGATCAGGAGTCCCACCGCCACGACCAGAAGGATCGCGCTTAGATACATCTCGACGAACAGGTTGAGGTGTGTCGTGCGACCCAGCAGTACGGCGAGAAGATTGGGGAAGAGAATTCGGTGGTCGTTGTGAGCCGCCCAGAGGTTGGCGAAGCCGAGCGTCCCCGAATAGGACCGTCCGATGAGAGAGACATCGCTCCATTGGTCCTCACGAGGTACGTTCACGCCGTATTGGTGAATGAACCAGAAATACGCCGCCACAGGAAGACCGAAGCCGACCACGGTAAGGCCACCTAGCAGCCTCCAATTTGTGGTCCGGCGAACTTCGCTAGAAGACCTCATGATTGAGGGTGCTCGCCGGCGCATGTCAGGCCAATCTTGTTTTTCTGCCGGCACGGCTCAGACGGTGATGGATATCCACTCCACCGATGCCGGGAGCGAGAGGTGAAGCGAACTCGCCCAGGCCGCGAACATCTGGATCCATTTCGGCGATAACGGTTCCCGGATTGGTCCGGGCAAAGAGGCTTGGCGGAGGTCGGCGTGCTGAAAGGCTGCCACTGCCGCCCTGCCCAGGAAGTCCAAGGGTGGGGCCTGGCTCAACCAACATACATTGAGCGCGATGCGCTCCCGATGAGCTTTTCGCTTCGAGCAACAAGCTCGTCACGAGAAAGCCCGACAGCACGAAGAACAGGACCACCCCGAGATATCCCCCCGAGGCCCGTCCCATCCCGAGGTGATAGGCGATGACGCCGAGGATCGCCAGGGCCCGCACGCCGTCAAGAGCAGGGAGATGCCTCCCCGACAGGGCCGGGTGTGCATCGCGGGAAACGACCGGGCCGCTCGACGTCGTGGTGTTCGACTCAGCCAGCCTGGACACCGCAAGAGGCTAGCAAGGGGTCGATGCAATCGACGTGAGAGGCCGGAGTGTCGCGGTGCAAACAAGGTACGGCGACGAGTACCAGAACTGCTCTCTACTCGACGGGTCGTTTGAAGATGAACTGCCATCCGGCCACGAAGGTGCTCCCGCCGGTGCTCGTGGCCGTCCTGTCAATCATTTCCCAGCCGTCTTTTCCGAGCTCGTTGAGGATCTCGCTGATCCAATTGACGCCTCTCGCAGAGCGCTTTTCCGTGTCTCGCCCCGGCACGCGCAAGGTGAGCGCCCATTGTTGGGTGACCGCGTCGAACCCTGCTGCCAGATGAGCGTATTCCCATCTCATCACCAATAATGCTCCCCCGCTCGCCCCGTGGCCCACGTCCATGCTCAAAAGAGAAGTAAGAGCACGGACGATGCATCTGATTGTGGCGTCTCGACGTCATCAACACCGCCAAGTTCCGGGTGTCGCGCCGAGTGGTCCGGAATGCCTGCGCGCTGACGACGCTTGTCCCGTTTGCGGAGAGCGTCGCCATCGACCGCCTGCGGGCTCGCCTCAGGCCTCTCCGAATGCGTGTCCCCGTGAAGTGACGAGTTCATGTTGGCCCCCCAACGTGCTCGACACCAAGGCTACTTGAGCCCATGTGGTGATGCGATCCGGGGAATAAACGTGACGACAGGCGGCCGATAATTCGCCATACCCCAGGGGCCCCTTCGTGAAGAACGAGACAGACCTGTCGCGGTGCGCGGTGGCTCGAACGCCGTTGCGGCCGGGGGGGTGTGTCGGGTGACTAAAGGCTCTATCTGAATCGTTGCAAAGACGCGACGTTGGTTGGTGTTGCGTTGTTCAGCGTCGCGTACTGGCGGGGGGGACATCGTGAATATGACTCACTCAACGCTAGAAAACGAGGAGATATGCACGTACGTCGAAAAGTTCTGATGGGTGTTCTGGCCCTTGCTCTTCCGGTCGGCACGATTGCCGCACTGAGTCCGGTGGCCTCGGCCAAGAAGGCTCCGCCCAACCCGATCAGCTGCAGTAATTTCGGGTCAACCATCACCTTCGGGACCCCGCTGTCGACACCGGGAGTGGCCACGTCGGCCAAGCTAGCCAATGCCACGAACGTCGTGGGTGGCTCGTTCAATTGCACTCCCGGCACCAACAACGCCACGTTCGGGAATCTCAGCATCGCGGGCGGGAAGAACCCCAAGCTGTCGAAGAGCGACCCGCGCTACAACAAGACAGCCGGGATCAAGTACGTGGCGGGGACCAAGGCGTCATTCGTCTCCGGTGGTGCCAAGAGCCTCAAGAAGAGCCTCAAGATCATCAACTTCACGGTCAATGGCCACGCCACCCAGTTCAAGACCAAGGGCAACCCCAGCGAGGTCATCGGGGGAGCGTGTCCTGGTGAGGTCGGCTTCGTCATCTCCGGCCAGGTGAAGACCGGCTTCTACGACACGAAGACGGCGCAGCTGACCGTCTGTCTCGGTGCCGATACCGGTCCTGGGACGACAGGCAGCTTCGGTGTCGACATCCTCACCAACAGCCAGACGCAGCAGATCGTCAATGCCTCTATTGACCCTGCGCACAGCAAGGCCACCCTGTAAGGACTGGGACGCAGAGGAGCAACCGCTCCAGTCAGGAACAGTGTGAAGTGTTGAGGGGTGGGGCCTGATGGCTCCGCCCCTCAGCGCGCGCGAAGGAGCCATATCAACGACGGGCGGTCGCCTCGAGGAGTGCACTCACGTGCACGCACGCCACGGGAGCCCGCGGGGGTCCAGGACTAGGCTGTCCGGTATGGCACGACGGAAATCGCTCCGGGGGCAGCTCTACAGAGCGGCCCGGGATCTCGGCAACGTCCAAGCCGCCGCCAAGGGCCCGGGGGCGTACGGAAAGCGAGTCGTGCGTCGGCGCGTCTACCGGTCGACCAACGGAGCCCTCGGAAGGCTACTGAAGAGCATCCTCGGCTAGGGATCGAGCTTCCTCCAGACGACCCCCGTTCTTTTGCGCCTGTCCTCCCAGGAGTTCCCTGAGAGAGATCAGGCGACGAACAGGGTCTTGCGGAGGCGTTTGACGCCATGGAGCTGTCGAGCCAGCTCCTCCTCGGTCACATCGACGCGTTTGCGCAAGCGCATACCGAGGGCATCGAGTCTCGCCATCTCGCGACTGCGTAACGCGGCTTGCTCACTCGGAGTGCGCCGCCGCAATGCGCGGTTGAACGCAGCGTTCGCCTCGAGGGCGCCAGAGAGATCCAGCACCCCGGCGATCCCCGCGAACGAACGGCCCTGGTCGCGTAGGACCAGGGCCTGTTCGTCGCGATGCACGTCGTCAGGCATGCCCGTCGTGCCGTTGTTCCTGGTTGGGCCGGATTCGGCCGCCCTTAGATCGGTCGGACCCGCTTGGCCTGGAGACCCTTGGGACCTTGCTCGGACTCGAAGTCCACCTTTTGTCCTTCGATGAGCTCGCGATAGCCCGAGCCCTCGATGGACGAGAAGTGGGCGAAGACGTCGGGCGTACCGTCGTCAGGGGTGATGAATCCGAAGCCCTTGGTGGCGTTGAACCACTTCACTGTGCCTGCTGCCATGATGTTGCCTCTTTTCTCCACGCTGGGGACACTTGCGGGAGACCTTGTGGCAACCGGCAGCGGCGCACAGCTCGCGTGAAATCCGGCTGTCCGCGATTTCCAGTGTACCTGGTGGCGCGGGTCTCCGCGCCCCCTTCGATGCAAGTACCCGATAGGGTGGACTATCAACCCTCCCGACAGTCGCCGATCGGCGCTGCGGGCGCTCAACTTCCAAGACGACCCAGAAGGACGCGCCGGCTCCGTATTGCACATGCCCTCGCCGCGTCTCGTGCTGTGGCACGCTGTGCCGGTCATCCTGGAGAGCGTGGTGGCCCCCCTGGCGGCCTATTACTTCGTCCTTTTGATCGCAGGATTCCGGGGTGCCTTGCTCGGTGCCTTGATCTGGTCGTACCTGATCGTGGCGCGGCGCCTCATACGACGCGAACGGGTATCGACGTTGCTCTTGCTGGGCACCATCTTGTTGACGATGCGAACGGTCATCTCCTTCGTGACCGGGAGCGTCTTTCTCTATTTCATCCAGCCCACGGCGAGCACCTTCTTGGCGTCGCTGGCGTTGGTGGGCTCCGCACTCCTGGGTCGGCCGTTCACGCAGCGCTTCACGCACGACTTCTGCCCGCTCACACCGGAGCTGCTGGCCCGACCGACAGTGCACCGTTTCTTCGTGCGAGTCTCGTTCCTGTGGGCAGTGGCCATGTTCGTCAACGGGGGAGTGGTGCTGTGGCTCCTTCTCACGGCCTCGGCCGGTGCCTTCCCGCTGGAGCGCGTCGCCATCACGTTGTCGCTCACGGCGGGTGCCATCTTCTTTTCCATAACGTGGTTCACCCGCAGCATGCGCCGAGACGGTGTCACCGTACGCTTTGGCGCGCAAACACCGCTGGCCGTGCCGTCCGCCCCGGCCCCCTAGGCGGAGGCGGTTTCGATCGAGGCCTGAGGACACGCCCCCACCGCCCGGGCACGCCGTTGGGCGACCACCAGGATGGTTCGGTCCCCGGGCTTGGAGAGTCCTGAGAGCGGGCGCATTCACAGGCGCTTGCCAGGTTTGCTCCGTACCATGCGTGCCGTCGTCAGGGAGCACCGGAGGGATCGATGGTCGCGTTCGGGTACGCGTGGAATGAGCTGCGTCGGCGATGGAGCCGAACGGTGGTCACCGCGATCGGCCTCGCCGCTGGGGTCGGCTTGGTGATGGGCATCGTCGGCGTCTCCGACGGGCTCACCCAGGCCCAGAACAAGGTCCTCTCGCCGCTTTCCTCGGTGGGCACCGACATCATCGTGACCCGCACGGTCGCTGCCACTCCCACTTCAGGCAGTGGTGCGACCACGACAACCACGACCACGCCAACAGGTGGCGGATTCGGAGGCGGAGGCGGAGGCGGAGGCGGAGGCGCATTCTTTGGCGCCGGAGCCGGCCGGGGCCGAGGTGGGACTTCGGCCATCACTGCACTGAACGCCTCTGACCAAGCAGCTCTTCTCAACGCCAACTCGTCGGTTCTCACCGATCTCTCCAAGCTGGGCCCGGCCGGGACCAAGTTCACCTATGACTTCTTCGTTCCCGGCACGCTCATCACGTTCCCGAGCGCGGCGGTCGCCGACGTGGCGGCGGTGAAGGGTGTCGCCTCCGCCGTCCCCGGTCTCTCCCTGCAGGCTCTGCATGAGACGGGCACCGTTCCAACCCAGACCGACACCGTCACAACCGGGGGCCAGACGATCACCTCGGTGCAGCGCCCGCCACCGTTGACCGCGGCCCAAGAGGCGTCGGTGAGGGCCTGTCTGGCGGCCTCGGGCGCTTTCGGCACGACGACGACCACCGCACCTGGCACCACCCCAGCCACCACCGTCCCCGGAGGCACCGGGGGAAGTGGAGGCGGAAAAGGCGGTGGTGGCGCCGGCGGCGGCGGAGGGGGCGCTTTCGGCGGCGGCGGAGGGGGCGGAGGCGGTGGCGGCTTTGGAGGAGCTGCCTTCGGCGCCGCGTTCACCCAGTGTCTCCCGGCGTCGTATCAGCAGTACGAGGCCAAGGTCGTCGTCCCCGAACAGACCATCACCCGGGTCCTCAATCCACCGTCGACCAATACCGAGACCAAGAGCTACACCGTGGCCGGGGTGGACCCGGCCGACACGTCGACCGGGCTCATCACCACGGCACAGTTGGTCAAGGGCAAGTGGTTCGGCGCCCAGCCCGCCGACGAGATCCTCGTGAACACGGCCTACGCCAGTACCAACAGCATCACGGTCGGCCAGCAGCTCACGATCGACAAGACGGTGTTCACCGTTGTCGGTCTCGTGAACCCCACCCTCACGGGTGATACCTCTGACATCTACTTCGACCTGCCGACGTTGCAAACCCTCGGCTCGAACTCCAGTCGGGTCAACGAAGTACTGGTCAAGGTGGAGAAGTCCTCGGACGTCAAGGCCGTGGCGGCTGCCATCCACAAGGAGTTGCCCGGCGCTCAGGTCCTGACCAACGAACAGCTCTCGGGGCAGGTCACGGGAAGCCTCTCCAATGCCCACACCCTCGCCACGCACCTGGGCGGGGCGCTGGCGATCATCGTCCTGTTGGCTGCCTTCCTGATCGCCGCACTGCTCACCTTGTCGAGCATCGCCAAGCGCGTCAGGGAGATCGGCACGCTTCGGGCCATCGGTTGGTCCCGGGGCCGGGTGGTCCGCCAGATCGTGGCCGAGACCCTCGGGATCGGGATTCTGGGAGGGATTCTCGGCGTGGGCCTCGGTGTCGGGGTGTGCGCCATCATCGGGGCGGTCGGCCCCGCATTGAGCTCGACGAGCTCGGTCACCGCGGTCGGTGCCTCGAGCGTGGGGGGCATCTTCCATCAGGCAACGACCGCAGCGCAGTTGTCCTCGAAGATCCGGCTGAAGGCTCCCATCGATCTTGCCATCGTGCTCCTCGGCTTCGGTTCGGGCATGGGGGGAGGCCTCATCGCCGGGGCCATCGGCGGCTGGCGAGCCTCACGCCTCGCTCCCGCGGAGGCACTGAGGGATCTCGGATGACCACACCACCAGGCAACGAATCGGGCTCTGCGGAGGGAACCGACATGAACGAGGATCTCACTGACGGCGACCCGAAGACCGACACGGTCGGCGCGCCAGGACCTGCCAGCTTCGTGCCGAACGGCACGCTCTACGAGCTGCGGGGAGTGGAGCGCCGCTACATGCGGGGGAGCACGCCCGTGCTCGCCCTTCATGACGTCGACCTCGACATCCAGCCCGGGGAGTTCGTCTCGATGGAAGGACCCAGCGGATCCGGCAAGAGCACCCTGCTTCAGTTGCTCGGTGCCCTCGACACCCCGACGAGTGGGACCATCCGCTTCGAGGGCAACGAGATGAGCTCGGCATCGGACTCCAGCCTCACCCGGATCAGGAGCCAGGAGATCGGCTTCGTCTTCCAACAGTTCAACCTCATCCCAACGCTCACGGCCGAAGAGAACGTGGGCATCGCCATGATCCCCCACGGTCTCACCAAGACCCAGCGCCGAACGCGCTCGGCGGAGCTGTTGGAACGAGTGGGGCTGGGAGGACGCCTGGACCACCTCCCGTCGCGCATGTCGGGGGGCGAACAGCAGCGGGTGGCCATTGCACGTGCCCTGGCCAACCGCCCCCGGGTGATCATCGCCGACGAGCCCACGGGCAACCTCGACTCGGCGAGCGCCCAGGGCGTCATGACGCTCCTCAACGAGCTGCAGTCCGGCGAGGAGGCCGTCACGATCGTCGTGGCCACCCATGACGTCGACGTTGCAAGTCGTGCCGGGCGACGGATCCGCCTGCGCGACGGCGCCGTCGTGTCATGAGCTGATCCAAGTCTGCGCTCGCCGCGCAAAAACGGCTGGCGGCGGCGATCAGGCGTCCTTGAGCTCCACCGCTCCGGTGCGTCGTTTCCAGAGGGCGTCGATGGCCACGGCTGCCAGCAAGACAAGCCCGACTTCGAGAGGTACCCGGTATCGGGTCGCGCCGAAGGTCACCATGGTGGCGACCGCGACCTCGACCAACAGTCCGACGAGAGGAACGAGCGTCGTACGTCGCCGCCAAAGTATGACACCACCGAACACGGCCCCTATCAGCAGGCAGTAGTACATGTAGAGCCCGACCCACGCCGGGACCAACGGCCGACTGCTCAACTGCACATCGAGACGAATCTGTTCGAGTGGGAGGTACAACCCGAATTCTCGTCCCAGTCTGGCCGCCACCACTACCGGGAGCCGGCCCGAGTGCGCGTTGATGTAGTGCAACGCCACGCGCTGAAGGTGAGCGTCCTGCTGTGACTCATCACCGGAAGATCCCACCTGAGCGGCATACAGGCACTTGAAGTCTCCAAACCCTATTGCCCGCCCGTAGAACGATTCTCGGCAATTTGCGAAGGCAAGTGTTCCTCCGAGATCGTCCGACATCAGCACGGGCTGGTTGAAGCGGGCCAGATTGAATCCCACCCACGGAGCGATCAAGAGCACCGCCGTGGTCACCCCGACTGCCGCGAAGGTAAGCCGTTTCCGGAGAGGGACGTTCTGTAGCACGAGGGAAATGGGGATGAGGACGACAACAATCAGCAGCGTCTGTTCTGATCGAGTGAGAGCCGCTAGCGCACACAGGGTCCCCAAGCTCGCTGCTCGAAGGACGCTGGGCCTATGCCAGAACTGGTACGACGCCAGTACCACAGCTGCTACGAGCAGGATGAGAAGTGTCTCCGACAGGCCCGTGGTGTTGTTCATCCAATAGTTGGGGTAGATCGCAGCGATTGCAGCGGCAATCAGGCCCACTCTTGGTCCCGCCACTTCGCGCGCCGCTAGTCCTGTAACAAACACGGCGGCGGCACCCACCAGACAGGTGAGCAATCGGTGCGACAGAAAACTCTTGACGCCGATGGCATCCGCCAATGCCAGCACTAATACCCAAAGGGGAGGGTGTTCGGCGCTTTGGATCGCCGTGTGGTGGAGGAGGTACGACGAAGGCGAGATAAACCAGCCGGCACCATTTGCGATCAAGGCGGCCTGCCAGTGGAAGTAGAACGCGTCTCCGGTCGGCTTGGCGTGAGGATTATCGGCGAGGATCCACACCACGGGGGGCACGAGCGAACCGATGGAAATGAGCGTGAGCCACCGATACCACTTCGCCCCCACCGTCCGTGGCATGACCAGGGACTTTAGCCGATCGAGGACTTGTTCGACCGGGAGATCGCCCTCCTCGATCGCATCGATGCAACCGTGTCGACCGATGCGCGGGCGGGCTCGGGACAGGGTTCGTCCGATGACCGGTACTGCTATCGCTCGCTTTTCACAGCAAAGTGCCCGTAACTAGGCTGCACGAAATGTCAGCCACCGCATCGAAACACTGGTACCGGTGGCTCACGCTCATCTCGATTGGTGCGCTCGTCCCATCAGTCGTCTGGATCCTGACACGCGAACTGCACGCCACTCCGTCGGGCGACGCCTGGTATTTTCACTGGCAGGCCGCTCTCATCGCCAACGGCGCCGGGTGGTTCATCTCGCCGCTTCAGTATCTCTCTCACCACACGGTGGCACCGAGCGCCCTCCACCCCCCGCTCTGGGTGCTTGTCCTTGCCTTCGGCGACAAGATCGGGCTCGACAGTTACCCGTCCCAGCTCTTCGCGGCCGGCGTGATCGGAGCTGGGGCCGTATTCATGACAGGTCTAGCCGCTCGGGAAATCGCCGGGTCCAGAGCCGGCCTGATCGCAGCGGCCATCGCGGCGCTCTACCCGAACTATTGGATCAACTACGGGCTGGGACTCTCGGAGACCCTGATCCTGCTGCTCACCGGCGCCGTGATTCTCGTGTCATTCAAGCTGTGGCGAAGACCAAGTGTTCCCATGGCGATCGCCCTGGGTGTCCTCTGTGGCCTGGCGGCTTTAACGCGAGCGGAACAGGTGTTGCTGCTCCTGGTCGTCATCGTGCCGCTGACGCTCCTGCTCCGAGGGGTAGCTCTTCGCAAACGGCTCCAGTACGGCGTTGTCGGGATCGTTGCGGCCGGTGTGGTCATGGCGCCGTGGCTGGGCTTCAATTTGTCCCGCTTCACCGATTCCACGTATTTCTCGAACGACTCGGGCACGACGCTTGCAAGTTCGAATTGCCTACCCGCGTACTACAAATATCTGGGCTCTGACGATTTCTTTTGTCTCACCCACATCGAAGCCGTACCGGGAGACGAGTCGGTGCAGGATGCGCATGACCGAAAGGTTGCGTTGCGCTATCTCAAGGCACATCTCAGTCGCCTACCAGTCGTCCTGGTGGCGCGGGCAGCACGCGAGTTCGGCGTCTTTGCGCCGATATCTCAGCTCAGGCGTGAGAGCAACATCAACCAACGCCCATTGCTTCCCGCCCAGATCGGCCTGGGCATGTATTACGTCCTGGTAGTCGCAGGCATATATGGCGCGATAACGCTGAGACGACGACGGCTCCCACTGGTGCCGTTTGTCGGCATCTTCGTCGAACTGGTGGTAACGGCGATGGCCACGTTCGGTCAGACGCGCTACCGGACCCCGTTCGAGGTGGTTCTCGTCGTGCTGGCTGCTGTTGCCGTCGATGCTCTCTTGGCCCGCCGGGTACGCGCCACAGGGGGAGCAGTCCCTGAACGCCAGCCGCTCCAGGAGGAGCCCGTCCCGAGCTGAGCACACAATCGCTCGCTACGGGCAAGAGGTCGAGGGCGAACCGGGGGAATTGACGAGGCCCCGCCGGAGCGGGGCCTCGTCAATCAATCGCTGCTCACAAGTTGCTACAGCGCAAACGTCGTTCCTGCCAGCAAGCTGACATTGAAGGTGGCGCTGACACACACGGTCGCCTTGACGGAGCCCTTGAGTCCGGTGTCGCCAACAGGAAGATTCCCGTTGCCGCCACTGTTCGGGATCTTGCCCTTCAGAGCGGCTTCGACGGTGTCACCCGCCGGGCACTTGAACTTGGGGTTCGGAACCGTGGCGCCCTTCTTGGTCTTCGTGGGAGCCGTGGTCTTGCTCGTGAAGGTGAACTTCGTCGTGGCACCGTTGGCCCAGGTAATGGTGGTCGTACCACTACTCGCGAATGGGAACGTGAATGTTCCTGTCCCGTCAGCATTCGGTATGGGGGTGCAGCCAGTGATGGTCGGTGATCCGGGCGTCGCTGCATTCCCACTCAAGTGCGTGCACACGCCCTTGGTTGCCTTCGGCTTCGAGCCCGCCGACGCGGCTCCGGGAAACAAGACGGTGACGGCCAGCATGGGAATCGCCAGTGCCGAAACCACCGTGAGTGCGTAACGCGAGCGTGACCGATGCATGCGGTTCCCCCTTGTGTGACGTTGTTGTCAGGTTTGAGTGTATGCCCGCCGTACTCGCACCTCATCGTCAATTTTTGGGATGCTTTCGACAGGCGACCACGCGGTGGGACCTGCCCACCACTGACCCACGCCGTGACTCGAAAAAGGGGCCGCGGACTGGGAACAACCTGAGAGTCCAGGCCAGCGTCGGGGGCGTGGCCTCTGGTCAACTGAGAGGCACGAGGTTTTGTTCGCTGTCCGCCCACCGCCCGGTTGGGCCGGTTGACGTAGGGAACTGGTGACGTCATCGTCGCCTGAGACAAATGGGGAGCCTGTGAGGGGGCATGGCGCAACGAACCGTGACGGGAGCGCCAGGCCGACTCGGCGAGGACGCGGGCTCGGCTCGCGAAGGAGCCGCTTCTGTCGTTGACCGTGGGATGTGGCGGCTCCCCGCCGATTTGGTCGGTCTGCTGCTGGTGGTGGCGGCTGCCGTGGCGGTCCTCATTCCTGCTCTTCTCCACGGTGGCTCTCTCGGACCGTTCGACCTCTTGTCGCGCTACGGGGTCTCAAAACAGTCGGGCGTGACGGTTCACAACTCCCAGACGACCGACTTGATCGCACAGATGATCCCGTGGACCTCGTTGGCCTGGACCCAGGTCCATCACGGCCAGCTTCCGCTGTGGAACCCGTACAACGGGTTGGGAATGCCGTTGGCCTTCAATTGGCAGTCGGCCACGTTCGGATTACCGACACTGCTCGGCTACCTCGCGCCGCTCCGGTTTGCGTACACGGTCCAAGTCATGGTCACCCTTGCGCTCGCCGGAACAGGCGCCTACGTCCTCGGGCGAGTCCTGCGCCTCGGAGTGATGGCGTGCGTCATGACGGGCGTCGTCTACGAGCTGAGCGGGACCTTCATGGGATTCCTGGGTTGGCCCATCGCCGGCGTGCTGGCCTGGGCGGGTTGGCTCTTTGCCGCCGCGCTGCTGATCGTGCGCGGCGAGCGGCGGGTACGAGCCGTCGTGCTCTTCGCCCTTGCGGCGGCGGGCGCGGTGTATGCGGGCCAGCCCGACGCCCTCGTACTCCTGGCGCCGGGACTCCTTGTGTTCCTGGTGGTCCTGCTCGGCCTTCGGGCCCGCTCGGGCGGAGGCGTCGGCACAGTGTTGCGTCCGGTGGCGGACGTGGTGGTGGCGGCGGTCGCCGGGGGAGCCCTGGCGGCTCCCCTCATCCTGCCGGGTGTCCCACTCACCACGGGGTCGGTCTTCTTCCATGCCGCCCGTGCCAACGGCGCCCTGTCGGCGCACGATGTCGTCAATCTGGTGTTCCAGGGTTACAACGCGCTGCCGGTTGCACAGGGCCACTGGTTCGGCGTGGGCACCTCCGCATACGTCGGTGTCGTCGCTCTCGTCTTGGCCCTCACCGGAGCGGCGGTCTACCGGCGTAAGCCGGAGGTGGTCGCCCTTGTGGTCGTCGGGCTTGTCATGGGTGCTGTCGTCTTCATCCCGCCATTGGCGTCGCTCGTGAACCAATTGCCCTTCCGAGCTCGGTGGCACCTGGGCCTGGTAGTGGTGACCTTCGTCCTCGCCGTCCTGGCGGGATACGGAACCGAGGCGGTCGTCCGCTCCCCCCGCGACTGGACGACGAGGGTGTGGCTCGGTTCGGGGTTCGGTGTGACAGGCCTCGTGGTCCTGGCTCTGTGGTTCATCGGTCGGGGCCACCTTTCGCCCCACGCGGCGCGCCTTCGCACCGAGAGCTTCATCTGGCCGACCATCCTGACCGTGCTGGGACTGGTCGTCGTGGCGGTCTTGAGCAGAGGCACCCGACTCGCCGAGGAGGCGGGCTCCGCCACCCCACGCCGACGACTCGGAGCGGGCCCATGGGTGGGAGCGGTATTCCTCGTCGCCGAGACGGCGTTTCTCGTCGGTGTGGGGGCACCCCTGTGGTCCTCGAGCCCGACCTTTCTGCCCACGACCCCTGCGGAGACCTCCCTCGCACACGCGGTGGGAACATCGATCGTCGGGTTCGGGGCGCATTCGTGTGAGCTGCCCCCCACGTTGGGGATCCTCCCCGACACCAATTCCGCCTTCGCTGTGCACGAGCTTTCTGCCTACGACCCCATCACACCTCGCGCCTACTTTCGTGTCTTCAACTTGAACCCGGGGATACTGGTCAGCTCGTTCTGCCCGGTCATCAAAACCGTGGCCGAGGCCCGCCGCTACGGCGTGGGTTTCGTGCTCGAGCCCAAGGGAGCTCCTGGGCCTCCGGGGGCGCAGTTCGATGCGTCGATCGGCGACGAGGGCCTCTACCGGATACCAGGTGCGGCCGCCGCCACACTGACTCCTCTCCCCACCGGTGCCGGACCCTCGAACGTGACTGCGGTCGGGACCCCCGTCGCGGTCAGCTATCCCGGGCCCTCTGAGTGGAGGATCGTGACGAAGACGACGGAGCCCGAGCTCCTCGAGCTCCGTCTTACCGACGTGCCCGGATGGCACGCGTCGCTCGACGGGAAGCCGCTCGGTTTGGAGAGATTCTCCGGGATCATGCTCCAAGCCCATATCCCGGCCGGCTCGCATGTGGTGGAGCTCCGATACTGGCCCGAATCCTTCACCGTCGGCCTAGCGTGTGCCGCCGCGAGCGCAGCAGGCCTCGCCCTCGCCGTCGCCGTCGGTTGGAGGCGCCGACGAGTGCAGTCCTGAGGCGCTCCGCACGGCCCGGTGACCATGCGAAGGGTGCCCGGTGGCGCCACCGCCGAGGATTTCTTTGCAATCAAGCAGGAAATTCCCCTCCAAAACGCGTATGCTGCGCGCCGACCGTCTCTTGACAGGCAAGGGGGAAGTCCATGCGTACCTTCCGTTCAGCTCGGCTCCTGGTACTTCCAGCCTTGGTCCTTCCTCTCGTGCTCTCCACGGTTGTGCTCTCGGGAACGGCGTGGGCCAAAGGGGCGAAAGCCGTGAGTTGTAAGACATTGAGCGGGACCGCCGGTGGGAGCTGGTCGCTCAACGGGTGCAACCAACCCGCGATAACCGGTGGAAATACAACGGGAATTACGCCGAACTTCCCGACGACGGCAGGCTTTGGCACCATCGTCATCACGTGGAATCCCGTCGGGGAAGCGCACCGCGGCGGCCCGGCTGGAACCACCACGTTCAGCTACTCGGCGTCGCAACTGACGGGGCACAAGAACAAGTGCCGAGGATCCAGCGAGTGGCAACTCTTGGGCACGGTAAAGAGCAATACCGTGAGCCCCGCGGTCAGGGGCAAGCTGAAGGTCTTTGCGTGCGTAAGTAGCTTCGGCGTGCTCAGTCAGCACAAGCCCGTCAAGCTCTGACCTCTGCCGGGGCCCTGCGCCTCGACACGCCAGCTGTGCACGGGTAACCGTCCAGTTGCGGCCGGGAGACACCCGGCTGCGGGCTTTGGGTGCACTTCGCGGCTCTACCACCACGGGCTGTCACCGGTGTCATGAGCGTGCGACGTCGTGGCAGTCGGGCCGGACCTCGAGGCGCGGCGAACATTCGTCAGTTTTGATGAAGACACGCTAGGGGTCCAAACATACGCTCCGTTCGCCCTTGCGGGGCAGATTCGCATGTTGGGGTAGTGGCAGTGCCATGGGACGGGCCTTCCACTTTGGGGAGCAAAACCACGAGAGGAGCGCGCGATGCGGGTAGCGCGCATTATTGGCGTTCGTACGAACGGCGTTCGTACGACAACGACTGCGAAGTCCGAGACCGGCGGCGGGCGGCGCAAGGTCCTTCCGATCGCGGCCGCGCTTTCGATCTTCGCAGCCTCGACGCTGGTCAACCTTCTCGTTGTCTCACATGCCGACGCGGCGTCGACGGAGCTGTACTCGTGGGGCTACAACGTCGACGGCCAGCTCGGCAACGGCACGACGACGAATGCAGGGACACCCGTCAAGGTGTCGCTCCCGGCCGGGGTCACCGCGACCGCGGCCGCGGCCGGGGCCAACCACAGCCTGGCTGTCGGCTCCGACGGCAAGCTGTACGCGTGGGGTGTCAACACCAACGGGGAGCTCGGCAACGGGACCGTGACGAGTTCCACGACTCCCGTGGTCGTGTCCATGCCGGCCGGCGTGACCGCCACCGCGGTGGCAGCCGGCGATTCTCACAGTGTCGCGCTGGGCTCGAACGGCAGCGTGTACGACTGGGGCTACAACGGGTTCGGCCAGCTCGGGAACAACACCACGACGGACGCCCACACGCCGGTCAAAGTGACTCTCCCCGCCGGTGTGACTCCGATCGCCGTGGCGGCCGGGCAATTCATGACCGAGGCGCTCGGCTCGGACGGCAACGTGTACGCATGGGGTGACGGCGCCATGGGCGAGCTCGGCAACGCCAAGACCGTCGACGAGCTGACGCCGATTCAGGTCAACGTCTCGTCTGTCACCGCCATAGCCGCCGGGGGCTATCACAGCCTCGTCATCTCGGCGGGGTCGATCTTCGCCTACGGGTACGGTGGTCTCGGTCAGCTCGGTGACGGCGTCCTCACCAACGCGTCGACACGGGTGAAGGTCGACTTCCCTGCCGGTGTGAACCCCACCGCCGTCGCCGCTGGCCTGTATCACAGCTTGGCGATCGGCTCCAACGGCAAACTCTATTCCTGGGGCAACAACGCCAACGGTGAGCTCGGCAACGGCACGGAGACGAACGAGAAGGACCCCGTCATCGTGTCCATGCCGGCCGGCGTGAGCGCGACGTCCATCGCCGCGGGCGCGGACCACAGCCTGGCCATCGGCTCTGACGGGAATCTCTACTCGTGGGGGTACAACGGACTGAACGAGCTCGGGAACGGGTCGACGTCGGACTCGACGACGCCCGTCCAGGTCGCGCTCACCCCCGTCGCGAAGCCCCCGACCGCGGTCGCGTCCGGGTCTTCGGCCGACCACAGCTTCGCCATCGCACCGCCCACGCCCGCCCCCACCACCACGACACTCTCGACGTCCCCGTCCTCGGCCACCTACGGCCAGACGGTGACCATCACGGCCACACTGAGCCGGTCCGACGGCGGCGGAACCGTCGACTTCTCCAACGGGGCCCTCACCATCACGGGATGTGGATCCGTCACGCCGTCGCTCGTGGGAGGGTCGTGGCAGGCCGCGTGCTCGACCTCGTTCGCGGCCGGCACCTATCCCCTCACCGGCGTCTACACGGGTGACACCCTCTACGCGCCCAGTACGTCCACGGTCCTGAACCTGACCGTCAACCAGGCACCGCTCGTCATCACCGCCTCGTCCGGTTCCACCACCTACGGGAGTGCCCCGCCCACCATCACGCCGTCGTATTCGGGCTTCGTGAACGGTGACGACCCGACCGACCTGACCACCGCCCCCACGTGCTCGACGATCGCAACGTCCTCGAGCCCAGTCGGCAGCTACGCGAGCTCGTGTTCGGGAGCCGCCGCGTCGAACTACGCCATCACGTACCAGAACGGCACGGTCACGGTGAACACCGCTCCGCTGACCGTGACGGCGTCCTCGGGCACCATGACCTACGGCGGTTCGGTGCCGACCATCACGCCCTCGTACTCGGGCTTCGTGAATGGCGACAGCGCCGCCACGCTCACCACGGCACCGACGTGCTCGACCACAGCCACGTCCTCGAGTGCGGCCGGGAGCTACGCCTCGACATGCTCGGGCGCGGTCGACTCCAACTACAGCATTAGTTATGCCCACGGCGCAGTGGGGATCGGTGCCGCGCCGCTCGTCGTCACGGCGTCGTCGGGAACCATGACTTACGGCGGTTCGGTGCCGACCATCACACCCTCGTACTCGGGCTTCGTGAACGGCGACACCGCTGCCTCGCTCACCACGCCCCCGACGTGCTCCACCACGGCCAGCTCGTCCGGCCCGGTCGGAACCTACGGGAGCTCGTGCTCGGGTGCGGTGGACTCCAACTACACGATTACCTACGCACCTGGTGCGGTGGTGGTCGGTGCCGCATCGCTGGTGATCACGGCGTCGTCGGGATCGATGACCTACGGCGGGTCCGTGCCCGGTGTCACCCCCTCGTACTCGGGCTTCGTGAACGGCGACACCGCTGCCTCGCTCACGACGGCACCGACGTGCTCGACCACGGCCACGTCGGCCAGCTCGGTCGGGAATTACGCCACCACCTGCTCGGGAGCGGTCGATTCCAACTACAGCATCAGCTACGTCCACGGCACGGAGGCGATCGTGCCGGCACCGTTGATGATCACGGCCTCGTCGGCCTCGGTCATCTACGGCGACGGGGCGCCCGCCATCACCCCCTCGTACTCGGGCTTCGTGAACGGCGACGGTCCCGGCTCGCTCATGACGGCACCGACGTGCTCGACCACGGAAACCTCGGCCAGCCCGGTCGGCAGCTACGCCACCACCTGTTCAGGGGCGTTGGGTTCGAACTACCTGATCAGCTATCAGGACGGCTCGATGACGGTGATCCCGGCACCCCTGACCATCACGGCGTCGTCGGGAATGGTCGACTACGGGAGCAGTCCGCCATCGGTGTCGCCGATCGTCTCGGGCCTGCAGAACGGCGAGAGCGAGTCGGTGCTCGGCGCCGGCCTGACTTGCACCACCACGGCCAGTCCGACGATGCCGATCGGGACCTATCCGACCTCGTGCTCGGGAGCCACTGACGCGAACTACACCATCAGCTACGTGAGCGGTACCACGACCGTCATCCCGGCACCGCTCACCATCACGGCCTCTTCGGGCACGATGACATACGGGGGCGCGGTGCCGGTGGTCAGCGCCAACGTGTCGGGCCTGCAGAACGGCGAGAACATCTCGGTGCTCGGCGCCGGCCTGACTTGCACCACCACGGCCAGTCCGACGATGCCGATCGGGACCTATCCGACCTCGTGCTCGGGAGCCACTGACGCGAACTACACCGTCAGCTACGTGAGCGGCACTATCGTCATCACGCCGGCGGCCCTGTCCATCACGGCGTCGTCCAACACGATGACGTACGGAGACCCGGCCCCTGTCCTCACCCCTATCATTTCGGGGTTCGTAAACGGTGAAACCGAGACGGTGCTCGGTACCAATCTCATCTGTACGACAGGGGCTGGACCCACGAGTCCCGTGGGCACCTACGCCAGCGCCTGTGGTGGCGCCGTCGACTCCAACTACTCGATCACCTATTCCGAGGGAAGCGTGACGGTCGAACCCGCCACGTTGATGATCACGGCTTCGTCGGGGGACGCGGCCTACGGGACCTCGCCACCGACCATCACGCCCTCGTACTCGGGCTTCGTGAACGGCGACACCGCCGGCTCGCTGACCACGCCGCCGACGTGCTCCACCACGGCCACGTCGGCAAGCACGGTGGGGAGCTACCCCACCTCGTGCTCGGACGCGGTCGACTCCAACTACACCATCAGCTATCTCAACGGCACGATCCAGGTGTCTACCGCGACCGTCGAGGTAACGGCGTCGTCGGACTCGATGACCTACGGCGGGACAGCACCGGCCATCACGGCCTCGTACTCGGGCTTCGTGAACGGCGACACCGCCGGCTCGCTGACCACGCCGCCAACGTGCTCTACCACGGCCACGTCCACGAGCTCGGTGGGGAGCTACCCAACATCGTGTTCGGGTGCGGTGGACTCCAACTACACCTTCACGTACGTGAACGGGTCAGTCCAGGTGAACCCGGCGCCGCTGACCATCGCGGCGTCGTCGGACTCGATGACCTACGGCGGGGTGACACCGGTGATCCTGCCCATGTACACGGGGTTCGTGAACGGTGACTCGTCGACCTCGCTGACCACAGCACCGACGTGCTCGACCGCGGCCAGCTCGGCCAGCCCGGTCGGCACCTACGTGAGCTCGTGCTCGGGTGCGGTGGACTCCAACTACATCATCAGCTACGTGAACGGGTCGGTCTTGGTCAACACGGCGCCGCTCTCCATCGCGGCGTCGTCGGACTCGATGACCTACGGCGGTTCGGTGCCGACCATCACGGCCTCGTACTCGGGCTTCGTGAATGGCGACAGCGCCGCCACGCTCACCACGCCCCCGACGTGCTCCACCACGGCCAGCTCGTCCAGCCCGGTCGGAACCTACGCCAGCTCGTGCTCGGGTGCGGTGGACTCCAACTACACGATTACCTACGCACCTGGTGCGGTTGTGGTCGGAAGCGCCGTCCTCGTGGTCAGCGCCTCGTCGGACTCGATGACCTACGGCGGGACAGCACCTAGCATCACGGCCTCGTACTCGGGCTTCGTGAATGGCGACAGCGCCGCCACGCTCACCACGCCCCCGACGTGCTCCACCACGGCCAGCTCGTCCAGCCCGGTCGGAACCTACGGGAGCTCGTGCTCGGGTGCGGTGGACTCCAACTACACGATCAGCTACGTGAACGGGTCGGTCTTGGTCAACAAGGCGCCGCTCTCCATCGCGGCGTCGTCGGACTCGATGATCTACGGCGGGACAGCACCGAGCATCACGGCCTCGTACTCGGGGTTCGTGAACGGCGACACCGCTGCCTCGCTCACCACGCCCCCGACGTGCTCGACTGCGGCCAGCTCGTCGAGCACGGCAGGGAGCTACCCCACCTCGTGCTCGGGCGCCACGAGCTCCAACTACGCCATCACCTACGTGAACGGGTCGGTCCAGGTCAACCCGGCGCCGCTGTCCGTCGCGGCATCGTCGGACTCGATGACCTACGGCGGCTCGGTCCCGACCATCACGGCGTCGTACTCGGGGTTCGTGAATGGCGACACCGCCGGCTCTCTGAACACGCCTCCGACGTGCTCCACCACGGCCAGCTCGACCAGCCCGGTGGGCAGTTACCTCAGCGCGTGTTCCGGGGCCGCCGACTCGAACTACCTCATCACCTACGTGGGCGGGTCGGTGCAGGTCACCGCAGCCACCCTTTCCATCACGGCCTCCTCGTCGCTCACGCAGTATGGCGACCCGGTGCCGGCGATCGCGCCTGCCTACCAAGGCTTCGTGAACGGTGACGGTCCTGTGTCACTCACCACGGCACCGACATGCTCGACTGCGGCCAGCTCGACCAGCCCGGTGGGCAGCTACCCGAGCACGTGCTCGGGTGCGGTCGACTCGAACTACGTCATCAGCTACGCCAATGGCTCGGTGCAGGTGGGTCCGGCCCCGGTGGCGGTCACAGCCTCGTCCGCCTCGATCACCTACGGCGGGGCGGCACCGGTCATCCAGGCCTCGTACTCGGGCTTCGTGAACGGCGACAGCTCGACGTCGCTGACCACGGCACCGACGTGCGTGACCTCGGTCACCTCCGTTAGCCCTGTCGGGAGCTATGGCAGCTCCTGCTCGGGTGCGGTCGATCCCAACTATTCCTTCAGCTACACCCCCGGCACCGTGCTGGTCGGTCCAGCATCGGCCACCGTCACGGCCTCGTCCGGTTCGATGGTCTATGGCGGAGCCGTCCCACCGGTGACAGCGAGCGTGGCCGGACTCCAAAACGGCGAGTCGGCGACGGTCCTGGGCGCCGGGTTGACATGCTCGACCACGGCCACTTCGGCCAGCCCCGTCGGCAACTACCCGACTTCGTGCTCGGGGGCAGTGGACTCGAACTACGCCATCATCTACGTGAGCGGCTCGATCGTCGTGAGCCCCGCCGCGCTGTCCATCTCGGCCTCGTCCACCTCGGCGACATACGGCGGCCCGGTGCCGGCCATCACGGCCACGTACTCGGGCTTCGTGAACGGGGACGGGCCGTCCTCGCTGAGCAGTGCGCCGGCCTGTTCGACCACGGCCACGTCCGCGAGCCAGGTGGGCACCTACCCGAGCTCGTGCTCAGGTGCCGCTGACGACAATTACACGATCAGCTATGCGAACGGCACCGTGCAGGTCGTCACCGCACCGCTGGTCATCGCGGCGTCCTCGCCTTCGATGACCTACGGGAGCGCGGTCCCGACCATCACGCCCTCGTACTCGGGCTTCGTGAACGGCGACAACGCCAACTCGCTCACCTCTGCACCGACGTGCTCGACCGCGGCGACGTCGTCGAGCCCGGTCGGGAGCTACCCGGACTCGTGCGCCCAGGCCTCGGACCCGGACTACACCATCACCTACGTCCCCGGGACCACGGTGGTCGGGAGCGCAGCGCTCGTGATCAGGGCATCGTCGGGCACGATGACCTACGGCGGCTCGGTCCACACCATCACGCCGTCGTACTCGGGCTTCGTGAACGGGGACAACGCCAACTCGCTGTCGAGCAAGCCGTCGTGCAGCACCACGGCCACGGCATCGCAGCCGGTGGGCAGCTACGCCAGCTCGTGCTCGGGTGCGGCTGACTCCAACTACACCATCACCTACGTCCACGGGTCGGTCACCGACAGCCCGGCGCCTCTCACCATCACGGCGTCGTCGGGCACCATGGTCTACGGCGGGTCCCCGCCGGCCATCACGGCCACCTACGCGGGTTTCGTCAACGGCGAGACCAAGTCGGTGCTGGGGGCGGGACTCACGTGCACGACGATCGCCACGGCAACCAGTGCGGTTGGTTCGTACGCCTCGAACTGCAGCGGCGCTGCTGATGCCAACTACAGCATCAGCTACGTCCCGGGCAGCGTGACGGTCACTCCGGCCACGCTGACCGTCACGGCCAACAACGTGACCAAGGCGTTCGGCGCCGCGGTGCCGGCGCTCACGGCCACCGTCACGGGCTTCGTGAACGGCCAGACGCTCGCCACCTCGGGCGTGACGGGCACGGCCCTGTGCACCACGACGGCCATCACGACCAGTCCGGGCGGGACCTACCCGATCACGTGCTCACTCGGCACCTTGGCGGCGCCCAACTACACCTTCAGCTTCGTCGCGGGCACCCTCACGGTGACATTCAGTCAGAGGACGGTGTGCGACTACATCGGCTCGTTGGTCGTGAGCGGGGGCGAGTCGGTGTTGATCCCGCCCGGATGTATCGTGCTCGGCGCCATTAACGTCGAGACCGGGAGCTCGCTCGATGCCGAAGGTGCCATCGTGGGCGGTGCCGTCAGCTTCAACAGCGGTGTGGTGCTCCGTTTCTGCAGCACGACCATCCTCGGGGCGCTCTACGCATCGGGCGCCACCAACCCCGTGGTACTAGGTGACGGAACGTCGTCGTGCCTCGGTGACACGATCGTCGGGCTGTTCAACCTGACCGGCAACACCGCCGGTGTCTCGGTCCAGAAGGCCGACATGCTCGCCGCGCTCTCGGTCACCTCCAACGGGGGTGGGGTGAAGGTGGAGAACTGCGACGCCATCGCCTTGGTGGCGGTGAAGAACAACACCGGCGGCACGACGGTGGTGTCCAACACACTGCTCGGAGCCCTCACGGTGAGCGGAAATGCCGCCCCGGTCGTCGACAGGCCGAACACCGTGTTCGGGGTGGCGCAACTCCAGTAGGGGAACGGGCCCGGTCCCGGTCGATCACGGCCAGGACCGGGCGCTCCTCATCGTCGTCATGCACGGGCAGGCCAGTTTTGGGGCCCGGGTCCTCACGGCCGGGGCCACGTGCGCAATAATCGGTCCCAGCGCGTGACGGTGCCGGCCGAGTCGAGGGGGAGAGCGGTGGAGGTTCCAGGCGGACGCATCGCCCTTGCCCTCGTCCTCGTCGCCGGGGGGGCCGTCTGGGCCTTCACGACCAGTCCCGGATACGCCCTTCTCGCCCTGCTGGCGGGCCTGCTCATGTGGGAATACGGGCGACGCTCGCGCTTTCGTCGGCGGCTGCGGTTCGTCCGGACACCCAAACCACGTCCCGGCGCGCGTCCTCGCCCTGGAGCCCCGTCCTCGGGGCCCCCACGGCCCGTGCGGGCGGAACGTGCGGGAAGACCTCGCATCGCCACGGGCCGGCCCCTGTGGAACCGGACACCGGCGTGGAAGACCCCACCCCGGACCTTCGTCGCCACCCGACGCCCGGCACCAGGCCGCCCGAAGCCGATCCCTCGCCCCTCTACACCCCGGCGTCCCTGACGGTCCGGCCCGGTACCCGGGCTACGCCGGTGGCAGTTTCGTCGGTGCCGGACCGGTCAGGACCTTGCCGCCCGACGCCTCTTGCTCGTGGCCGAGTTCTTCCCAAAGAGGCAGGAGCTTGGGGGCGAGCAGGGCCGCCCCGGTACCGGGAGCGGTGTCGAAGTGGATCCCGTCCGGGTTTCGGAGTGGGGCACCGTCAAGGGTCGACTGGTATGTCCCGTCGGGACATGTCATCGAGTAGAGGTCCTGGACGGTCACCTGCGAAGGGAATTCGGCGGCGACCTCTTTGACCAGACTGTTGTACTTCTGGACTCGCCGGATGCTGTCCTGAGGCCATGGGGCTCCGTTGAGTTGTTCACCCTGGGAGAAACACGGCGATGTCATGAGGACCATGCGCGCGCCTGTCGACGTGCCGATGTGTACGGCGCGCTCGAGTTGCTGCTTGGTGTACGCAGCAAAGCCGGCCTGCAGGATGTTGGATCGGCGGCCGTCCAACGTGCGGTCGACGACCTCCCACCGGCCGGCGAGAAGGACCACGACGTTGGGCTTGACGGCGCGGACCCATTCGGACCAGGCCGTGGTCATCGGAACAAAGCCCTTAACGGGAACTTGACGGCACGAGTATGCCACCGCAAGTTTTTGCAGCCGTCCCTGGTAGTCGTCCCAAACATATCGACCTTGATCGACGCCGCACCCGAGTATGGCGAGGTTCACCTCATCGATGTGCCAGCGGCGCTGTTCGCCGAACAACCCCACACCCAGCGTGAAGGCAACAGAATCGCCCAGAATCATGGTACGAACGGGAGCTTTGTCCAAAGAGGCGGGAATCGAGGAGGACGTTGTTCCCGACACAGTGACAGGGGTCGTCACCGTCGACGGTGCAGCTCCTGAGGCGCTGGGAGCCACGGTGGTCAGGAGGACGACCACCGCCACGCCGATCACCGCGGCAGGAGTCGCCACGCGAGCCCGGGCCGCGGAGAGGGCTCTCCCCGAACGGATCGGCCTCTCCATTCCGTAGAACGACAGCGTGCTGACGGCCACGGTCACCAACGTGCGGAACAAGAACAGGGGGATCCCCTCGAGGCCGGTCCGAGCACCCGTGAGAGCGATGTCGAGCGGGAAGTGCCACAGGTACATGCCGTAGGAGATCCGGCCGATAAACCGAAGCGGTGCCCACGACAACGCGCGGGCGACGAGGCCTGACGGGTGGAGAACCGTGCTCAGGATCACCCCCGCAACGCTCACAGACACGATGAGGAATCCCCCCCGGAACACCAAGGTCTGCCCGTATTGCAACTGCGACCATGCCCAGGCACACACCCCCACACCGAGGAGACCTACGCCGGAGAGCACGGTCTTCGTTCTCGGTGAAACCGAAGGGACCTCGCGGCGTCGCCACAGGGCGACGCCTGCAGCGAGTGCAGCTCCCACCAACAGGCACTGGGCGTGGGTGTCGGTCCCGAAATACACACGAGTGGGGTCTGAAGCCGGGTTGAAGAGGAGCGCCATCTCGAGCGCTGATGCCAGAGCCCCGACCACCGAAACCGCCAACAAGCTTTTGAGCGCTCGTGTCGTGCTGCTGTGCCGGAAGCGCATGATGGCGAGGACGACGATCGGCCACACGATGTAGAACTGCTCTTCGATCGCCAGCGACCACGTGTGCAACAGAGGACTGACCGGACCTGTCTGCACGAAATAGTTCTGGCCGCTCACGATGAAACGCCAGTTGGCGCTGTAGAACAACGTGGCGATGCTGTCCCAACGCAAGTTCGGGTACATCCCGGGCGCGGCTACGAACCGGGCATAGAGAACGACGAACACCAGCATGACGAGCAGGGCCGGCAGGAGGCGTCGAGCGCGTCGTGCCCAGAAAGCCCGGAGTGCGATGTGGTGCTTGCCGTCCCACTCGGTCACGAGGAGGGTGGTGATGAGAAAACCTGACAACACGAAGAACGCGTCGACGCCGAAGAATCCCGCCGGCAGGAACGCCAGGCCACCGTGGTACGCCATCACCGACAAGACGGCGAAGGCTCGAATCCCGTCGAGGGCCGGCATGTAGGCGAGGCGGTGGGTCGCCGTTTCCGTGGGCACGACGGGGTCGGTTGCGTCCCGCTTCATTCGAGCCACCAACCGCACGCAGGGCCCCCTCTTCCCGGCCGGCGGCGCTCGGGTGCGCCAGCCGACCATCTTCGCAGATGCCGGCACCCACGCCGAGGCAGGGGTCGGTCCCGACAGCTCACACGATCACGCCACAGCCATGGCGCGCCGTCGGGTGAGGCGCGTTGCGAGCGTGTGAGTCGGTCGTCCCGAGATCACGTCCAGGGGGGAGCGATGGCGATGGCGGAGGGTCGACCTCCGACGCGTGTGCCCGTTCCCGCTCGACCCGTGGACAGGTCGACCGGTGTGATGGCGCCGTCCTCGCCCGCCACCCACGCAGTGCGCCCGTCGGCGGTGACGGCGACGGCTTCGGCGATGTGGCCCACGACCAACGACGCGCCCGGTGTCAGCGCCGACAAGGACACGGGGACGAGTGACGCTCCCACCGCGACCCATGCTGCCGCACCGCCCGCCGGCGAGATCGAGGAGATGGCGATCGCCGTCGGGCCCGGGCCGACCGCGATGGCCGGCAGGGCCCGCATCGTGGCGAGGTCGACCGGGGTGACGGTCCCGTCACCGAAGTTGGCGACCACGGCGGTCTTGCCATCGGGCGTCACGGCGACAGCGTCGGGCTGGCTGCCGACCGCGATGGCCGGCAGGGCCCGCATCGTGGCGAGGTCGACGGGGGTGACGGTCCCGTCACCGAAGTTGGCGACCACGGCGGTCTTGCCATCGGGCGTCACGGCGACGGCGTCGGGCTGGCTGCCGACCGCGATGGCCGGCAGGGCCCGCATCGTGGCGAGGTCGACCGGGGTGACGGTCCCGTCACCGAAGTTGGCGACCACGGCGGTCTTGCCATCGGGCGTCACGGCGACGGCGTCGGGCTCGAGGCCCGTGGTCACTCGGGCGGCCACGTCGTTGCCGGCAGTGTCGAGGACGACGAGCGTGTTGTCGCCTTGGGCCGTGACCAGGATCTGACGACCACCGGGCGTGCTGGTGAGGGCCGACGGCAAGGAGCCGATCGTCACTCGGTGCTCAGGGCGTGGTGCGGCGAGGTCAATAGGCGTGATCGTCATACCGGGCTCGGAGTCGTAGGCGTAGTTGCACACATACGCTTGCGCACCGGCCGAGGCCGAGGTCGCGGTCGCGGGCCCCGCCGCTGCGGTGGTGCCCGACGCGCTGCACCCACTCGCCAGCGTGACCGTCAGCCCCACGACTAAGGCCAAGACCCATCGCAGAAGGGCCGCTGTGGCGTGCCGTCGTTGCACGAGCATGCAGTCGTCGCCTTGCCAGAGGTCGCGGCTCACCGGGCGAATCTAGGGCGTGGACGGCTCCGATCGCCGTCAACGAAGCTCAAACCGATGACGCTGGCGATTCTCTGCAGCCCCCAGCCAGGGAGGCCGAGGGGGCCACGCTGGCGTCAGGTCGCGGGCTGGTCGCTGGCAGGAACGCTCGCGGCCGGCTTGCTGGCGGCCGGCCCGGCGGCCTGGCGCCTGCCCACGTAGTACACGATGCCGGCAACGACCCAGAGCACGACCGCCAGGGCGATGGCACCTTCGCCTCGGCGCTTGCGATGGACGTGCGGCTTGACGGCCGGACCGTGGAGCGGGCCAAGGAACGACGGCAGGGAGTGCGCGGGGATCGTGAAGTACATGATCGCGGCGATCAGCGCCAGAAGGCCCAGGACGCCCAGCACGGCGGTGAGCCATTTCATCGGAGTCATCTGCGGCACTTTAGCGAACGAACCGTCGACGCGTCGGAGACCTCGGCCCGGCTCATTCCGCCAGAGCCTGGTCGGGAAGGGTGCCGAAGGCGAGGGCGACCGCGGCCAGCTGCGAGTTGACGTTCAGCTTGCGCAGGATCGACCGGATGTGGGAGCGCACGGTGGTGAGCGAGACGACCAGTGTGGTGGCGATGTCGGCGGCTGATCGTCCTTCCATCATGTGAAAGAGGACGCGGCGCTCGCTCGGAGTGAGATGGACGAGCGCGTTGTAGGGAGACGGGAGCTGGCCCGGTCCGCGCACGTCGTCGTGACCGTTCTGCGACCCCCCGCCGTTGGTGTTGAGGCGCCGGGCGGTCTGGCGGGCAAGCTCTTGGGCGAGCAGGTCCGTATGCAAGAGCCCAACCGCACCCTGTTCCACGCACACCGCCAGCGCCGCGGCGCTGGCCCCGACGCTCAGCGCGATGACGGGCGTCCCCGTTTCCCGCAGGGCTCGAGTAATGCGGGCGGGGCGGTCCCAGCCATAGTGCGACTCGTGCCCGGCCCCGAAGCGGGGAGACTCGGCTTGCACCACGACCAGGACGACATCGGGTTTGGCGAGGTAGAGGTCGAGCAGCACGGCATCGGTGTCCACGGCGGGGGAGACGACGGGCTCGGCGCCACAGCGACGGGCGACAGCCACGACGGCTTCCATCATCGGCCGTGGCCCGTGGTCGGGGGCCGCATCGGGGTCGACGAGCAGGATCCGCAGTCCCGGTCCCGCCAGTGAGACCCCGGCTTCACTTTCGGCGAACGTGTTCCAACCGATAGGCGTGACCGTGGCGGGGACCGAGAGCTCGAGGTCCTCGGAGAACGGGACGAGGACCCGACAGTCGAGACGTCGAGGCAGGTGGGCCGAAGAGGGCCCGTCGGCGTCGGCGTCGGGATCGGAGACGGGAAGCGGGTCGAGGTATGCGAGGGCCTGATGATCGTGGACATGGGTGACGGCGACGAAGGGGGAGTCGAGCCCGAGACCGTTCTGGCCCGGACGCCTCCGACCGATGCGGAGGGGGGCCATGGCCGCGGCCGCCAGGGTCGCCGGATCGACGTTGCCGGTTCCGGCGCCGACCCCGATGGCGACGCGGAGGTCGAGTCCGGTTGCGCCCACGGCGAGGTGGTCGCCCAGGGCGCGTGCCAACCGTTTGCCGAGCGCGCTGGGCACGACGCGGTGCGAACCGTTGCCGAGGACCACCGCGACGCGCGGGCCGGCCAGCATGCAGACCTGGTCGCCGGGGCGGATACAACGCTCCATGCGCCGCAGGGCCAGGCGCCACAAAAGGTCGTCCCGTTCGGGCGCCACATCGGACGTCACCGCGGGTTGCACGTCGACACAGGCGATGACGCTGTATCCAGGACCGGCAACCCACGTGCGGCGTTCAGCGACGCCAGACATCGACGAGGCCCGGCCTCCGTTGGAGTCTCTGTCGCCCGCCCGGCGGCCGTGTTGCGGCCAAGGCGGTGCGTCGTGCGCAGTCGTGGCGTCAGAACGCCGCCGCGACTCCCCCTCTTCTAAGCGTTCAACGAACGCCGTCACCTTGCCATTGCGGCAACCCCCGCACCCCCCTGAGCCACACCACGGAGCGTGGCCTTCTGGGCTCAAGTTACCCGGTTGTGGAGCCGTTGGCCAAGTGTTTTGGCCGATGCAAGCAAAATATGACGAATTTTCTGCCCAATTTTCGGTCAATCGGGCCCCGTCAGAAGGACTGCGGCAACGCCAGACTGATGTGCTGGTAACACACCAGCAGCCCGGCCACGGTGAGTGGGGCACCCATCGCGAGGACTACCCACGACCACGGCCGCCGCCCGCGCCGCCATGCGACGAGGCCGAGGACGGCCGCCACGAGGGTCAACGCGCCCCAGAGAATGGCGAGCTCGACTTGTCCGCGCGTGCTCACACCGCTCAGCCCGCCCCCGCCGCCTTCGCCGACCCCACCTCCGAGGCTCTTCGGGATGGTCGCAGGCGTGGTGCTCGGGCTGGACGTCGGAGCGCTGGTGGGCACGGTGGGGGGCGTGGTGAGGGCGGCGGCGGTCAGCGTTGCGAGCACGACCAGTCGGGTCGCGGCGCTGTAGCGGGGATTGCAGGTCGTGAGGGTCAGCTCCGGCCCGGTGCTGGCGTCGAGGACGGCGGTGTTCAAAGGGGACACGACGTGGGACATGACGACGTGGTAGGTGAAGGTCCCCTGCGACGTCTGGATCATGATGGGGTCGCCGGGCTGAAGCTCGTTGAGGTTGTAGAAGGGGGCGCCATAGGTCGTTCGGTGTCCCGCGATGGCGGCGTTGCCCCCCTGGCCCGGAAGGGGAGTCCCCTGGTAATGGCCCGGGCCTTGCTGGAGCTGGTTCTCGTCGGTGCCCTCGACGATGGCAGCGCCGTTCATCCCGATGCGCGGGATCGTGAGCAACCCGATGGGTGTCCCTACTTTGGGATCCGGAGTCGTCGGCGCCACGCTGGGCGCCGAGGCCGGGGCGGTGGTGGTCGGGCTGGTGGTTCCCGGCGAGGACGGGATCGAAGACGAAGACGTCGTCGTCGTGGCTCCCAGCCTTTGTTGGAGCTCATGGCGCAGTTGGTCCTGGGCGTGGTGTTCGTAGAGCGCCGTTCCCCACAGCTGATACGCCACGAAGGAGAGGAGGAGGACGCCGATGGTGACAAAGGTCAGCGCGACGCGCTTCAGCAACCGGTGCCCCCTCACGACTCGCCAGTGTACGACGCCGCTTCGTTCTGAGGCCGTCGACACGGGGCTCTTCGTGATCACCCGGGACGCATGCGGGCTCTACCACCGAGCGTCACGCTGCAACTACACAGGCACGTCGCCAGCCAGAGATGAGTGCCTTCGGGACCTGGGATTTCGTCAATCGTGACGATGTGACCCGTCACGGCACTCCGTATCGTGGCTGACAGCAACGGTTGCGGGGGAATTCCAGGCAGCCGTAGTACGCGTCGCGGGATGGGCGCGGGTTGCCTGGGGGCCCGGTTGGAGACGGAAGGGGGTGGGGGTCGTCGACTTGCGGTGATCGCTGTTCGTGCCCGAGGGCACGGTCCGAGTGTCGGGATGCACCCCCCCGTCACGAAGATGGGCGTTACCGCGAGGTTGATGGGGGGGATGCGTGTCAGGAATTGATTTATCCGTGATCAAACCGATACTGATCAAACAAAAGGAGCACCAACACATGCGTCGCAAAATCCTGATGGGCGTTCTCGCACTCGCCCTTCCCACCGGCCTGATGGCCACCATGAGCACTTCCGCTGTTGCGGGGAAGGCTCCGCCCAACCCGATCAGCTGTTCCGGCTTCGGCGGCACCGTGACCTTCGGTGGGGGAGCTGGGCTGACCTTGGCGGGCACTGCAACATCCGCCAAAGATTCGGCTCCGACCACCGTCTCAGGCGGGTCGTTCACTTGTACTGGCTCGGTTAGTGCTTCCAACGCCGGCTTGAGCATCGCCGGCAGCAAGAACGCCAAGTTGGCCAAGTCTGACCCCCGCTACAACAAGACGGCCGGAATCAAGTACCTCACGAACACGAAGTCAGGATTCACGGCTGCCGGTGGAACCTTGAAGAAGACCCTGAAGGTCGTCAACTTCACGATCGGTGGTCACGCCGAGCAGTTCAAGACCAAGGGCGCTACGGAAGTGGTCGGAGGAGCTTGTGCCGGCGAGGTCGGCTTCAGGATCACCGGTCAGGTGAAGGCAGCTCCGTACGACACGAAGACGGCCGACATCCTGGCCTGCCTCGGCCATGACAGCGGCCCCGGTACGACCAACAGCGTCGGCACCGACCTGTTCAACTCGTCGACTCTCGTCACCGGACAGATCGACCCGTCGGAAAGCAACGCCGTTCTGTAAGCAGCACTTGGAAGACCAGCTGTGCAGTACCAAGTAGTCCAGAAGTAGCAAGGAAAAGCAGTTGAAAGCAGTTTCAGGAACCGTGAGGGGGCGGGGCCACCAGGCTCCGCCCCCAGCGGTCCGTTTGTAGGGGGGGATCGTGGATCGTTTGAGGCGAATGTCGAGGTTGGTGGCGGCGGCGGGCATGTTGGCCGTCGTTAGTGGAGGTGTGCTCCTGGCCACCAACATCACCAGCGCGTCTGCGGCTACGACGACTCTGAGTTTGACCACCTCGGGTGCCGGGGCGACGTGCAACGACACCAATTCCGCCATGCCTATCTGCAGCAATTTGGCCGCGGGTGAGACCGTGAACGTCGCCGGGACGGGATTCTCCCCCGGGGCGCTGGCCTCGATCGTCCAGTGCAACTCCGACCCGGCGCAGCCGGTCATCTTCTTCCTGGGCAATGACATCCCCGTGAGCTGCTCCGCCCTAGCGATCGTCACGATTCCGAGCACGGGCGCGAACAAGGGGAAGCTTGCAGGGACCCACGTCCTCACCACCGGAGTGGTCGGTCCCCCCATCACCGGGCAACCGACGGTGTGCACGCAGGTCGTCCCCACGTCTTCGACCATCGCCAACTGCACCACGACCGGCAATGCCGTGACCGACGCCGCCCTCTACCCGTGCCCTCCCACACCGGCTCAGCAGGCGGCGGGCGACACCTGCGTCCTCGCCATCGGAGACCAGGCCGGTGACCGAGGTATCGGCGTGATCCTCTTCGGCACCGAGACCCTTCCCACCTCGACCACGACCACGGTGGCCGGGGCCACGACCACCACCGGCGCCACCACGACGACCGGCGGGGCCACGACCACAACGGGGGCCACGACCACCACCACCGGCGCCACCACGACAACGACGGGCGCCACCACGACAACGACGGGCGGGACGACAACCACGACCGAGTCTCCGACCACCACCA
>Ga0182024_10002140_pt1 | contig 49675 bp, 40 predicted proteins | sample P32metaG_FD_120480 | JGI IMG/M metagenome (GOLD analysis project Ga0182024, IMG submission 120480) | Permafrost microbial communities from Stordalen Mire, Sweden - P3-2 metaG (Illumina Assembly) | ecosystem: Environmental > Terrestrial > Soil > Wetlands > Permafrost | place: Sweden: Stordalen...
ATCTCTTTAAGGGGCTGTTATCATTTTAAAGAGATAGAAAATCGGAAAAGCTATCTCTTTAAGGGGCTGTTATCATTTTAAAGAGATAGAAAATCGGAAAAGCTATCTCTTTAAGGGGCTGTTTTCACTTTAAAGAGATAGAAAATCGGAAAAGCTATTTAATTTGAAATGCGAAAAACCACGTCAGCAGTTGCAACGACGAATTCTTCCGTCAAGACCAGTCAGGAAAAATCAATGTACTACCTGCTAGTTACCAGCGGATGACAAACCAGCTGCCGGGAGCGACCACACTTAGCTTTACGTCCCACTCATCGGCCAGATCAGTGGGCGACTTGAGGGTCTGCAGGTTTGATTGGAACGTCGGACCACGCTGATAAATCCATGACTGAGTGCTGCCGAATAGAGTCACCTTGACCGCACCAGTAGGTTTGGCAGTGAAGGGATTATCGACCAAATAGACATCAGTCCCAGTCGTTGAGATAGGGGGTAATTTTTCAGCAGCGCCCACTTCCGCGCCCTGGTGCGCTGAAATTTGCCCGCTTGCTAACTTCTCGAACTTTACTGCCTGGATGAAGGCGGCGCAATCTTGACCGAGAGCGAGGATCACTTCATCGTCACCACCTGAATGGGGCTTGCCGTCAGCAAAGCGTGGATCAAGAGCAAGTGCGGCCATCGATCTGGCGAATCTGTGGAACTGAAACAGGTGCATGTCTATCGGCAGGCATTGGAAAAAGCCGAAGCCTTCGCCGGTTCGCACCACCTGTGGTGACAAAGTGCCGTCTTGTGGGGAGGCACCGCCTGCAATCATGCGCTTGCTCAAAATAGCAGCACCGGCACTGGTGCCGCTGATTATGCCACCATGATTGAGATAGCGATGCAAATTAGCGATCGCCTCGGCAGAAAACATTTGCTTGAGTCGATTTTGGTCCCCACCGGCGAAATAGATCAAGTGATAGTCATCGAATCGCAATGTGGCATCCACCTGGCCGTCCGCAACAGTGACTGCAGCCGCAGGCACACCTGCTTGCGCGAACATTTCCTGGGCATCCTTTCTCTTTTCTTTGGCGCCAAGACTGCTGGCTTGCACACAGACGAGAATTTTCACTTTCTCTTTAGCTGCCTTCAGCTGCACCGCTGGTAAATCAAAGGCATTGCGGTCAAGGGTGGGAACCATTCCGGCCGCTTTCTGCAAAGCGATGTTGGCCACCATCTTGTTTGTCGCTTTGCTGTTATGGCCGCCGATGGCAATTATGGTTCCATCGCCTGGCACGCAGCTGACATTAGCAACTTGCCAGGGGCGCATAATTTCGACCCCGATGCCCGTTGCGGCGCCGATACGCGCTACCGTGTCCGCGTTGTCTGCTAAAACAGGGCTGGGGAAGAAGGATAAGGCGAAGAATAAGACCGATTTAGAGAGGGTAAGGCAGCCTGGGCGAACAAAAATGGCATTTTTTCGCGTAAAATTCATGGCCCGAGTATATCAGGCTTAGATATGGGCTCAGAAATGGGTGGGGAAAAAAAGTTGCAGAAAAAATTCTATTATGGATGCGTTAAGCCGACAATCGATTGGGCATCTTTCTAGAAGACGCTAATAGAGTTGCACGACTCCTATACCTGTGTCTTAATCCAACGCTCTCGTACCGCAATCAAAATATGGAATCCTTTGAAACCTTAATCGTCGGAGCCGGTCCAGCCGGCTTAAGTTGCGCTCTGGAACTCATTCACTGCGGGATCGGCTGCGCCATTCTTGAGAAAAGCGATCGCCCGGGAGGACAGTTATGGGAGATAGACGCTCCCATCCTCAATTTTGCCGGCGGATTTTTTGAAAATGGTGGCGAAATTGCCGAGCGTTTGCAGTCGGTCTCTCAAATTAGCAACGCTAATATCATATTTGGTGCCAATGTCGAGCAAATTGATTTAAAAACGAAAACGATCGAGGTCGCAGGCACTACATATCGCGGCAAAACCATAGTGCTGGCCACCGGGCAAAGGGCGCGCCGCCTGCATTTGCCGGGTGAATCGACATATAGGAGCGACATCGTCTACAAACGCGGCGAGATTGAACAAGAGTTAGACGGCAAGAAAATTATTGTCATCGGTGGTGGTGATCCGGCCTTGAGCGAAGGCATGACTCTATCTGACCTGTGTGACAATGTCACCGTTCTCCATCGCAGCCGCTCTCTTTCCGCGAGCAAGGAATTGGTTGCTCTCGTGCAGGGCAATCCGAAAATGAACGTCATGCTCGATGCTGAAATAGATTCTCTGGCCGGCGATAAGCGTCTCTCCAGCGTGCAAATTGTTTCCGGAGAAAGTGGACAACTCATCGATCTGCCCGTCAATTTGATTCTCATCAAAATCGGATATGCACCGAATACGGAGCTGTTCCGTGGGCAAATCAAAATGGATCAGGAAGGCTACATAACAGTTGATCGATTTTGCGAGTCGTCGATGGCAGGAGTTTACGCAGTTGGTGACATCATCGATCCGAACTATCCGCGCATTGCCATGGCCGTCGGGCACGGCATGATTGCCGCTGCCAACATTCGCAAAGCACTGACGTCGTAGTCAGTCGCTCACGAAATAGCAAAGATTTTTTCCAGCACCTGAGCAATTACCTGGTCGGGTGTGGAGGCACCAGCGGTGACACCAATCTTGACCGGGGGCGGGGGCAGCCATGAATCGGTCTCCACCAGCTTGTCGGCGTGCAGGTGGCGAATCTTATTGCCCGGGCCGATGCAATCGGGCCCATCGATGTGGTAGGAAAGCAGCCCTTTGGTTTCGGCGATCTCTTGCAGATGCCCGGTATTGGATGAATTGAAACCACCAATAACAAGCATGACGGCCAGTGGCTCTTGCACCAGATTCAACATGGCGTCTTGCCGTTCCTGTGTAGCATCACATATGGTGTCACCAGGGCTGAGGAAGTGATCGTCGATGACAGCTGGTCCATGTTTGCGCAACATAGTTTTTTCGAATAGTTTAGCGATCTGCTCGGTCTCTCCTTTCAACATGGTGGTTTGATTGGTGATGCCGACCTTCTCCAGATGGCGCTCAGGATCAAAACCTTCCGAACAGGAGCGTTTGAATTTATCGAGAAACTCCTGCGGGTTGCCACCGGTCAACATGTAATTGCTCACCCACTGCGCTTCATCCAGATTCTGCACGATTAAATAAACTTTTGAACGAGATGACGTGGCCACTGTTTCTTCGTGATTGTATTTTCCGTGAATGATGGCCGTAAAGTCACTTTGTTCATACTTAGAAACGCGATTCCAGACGCGCGACACCCATGGGCAGGTCGTGTCGACGATTTCGCAACGGCGTGACTGCAACAACTCCAACTCCTGCACTGAGGCACCGAAAGCAGGCAAAATGACGACGTCACCCTCGTTTACACCGGTAAAATCTTTGATTCCGTTTGCCTCAATGGGTACGAAGTCGATATCCATAGCCCGCAGATTACTGTTGACGACAGGGTTGTGGATGATCTCATTGGTGATCCAGATTCTTTTATCGGGGAAATGCTTGCGTGTCTCATAAGCCATGGAAACGGCACGGTCAACTCCCCAACAGAAGCCAAAAGCCTCGGCCAGCTGAACAGTAATTCCGTTTTTGCAAAGCAGATTCCCGTTTTCTCTCAACCGACCGATGACATCAGAGTCATAAGCCGCCTTCAAATCAGCCTGCACTTCTTCCTTGAGGCCAAAACCCTTGCGGTGGTAATTTGCGTTAGTCATTCGATTGATCGTCAAGGAGCACACAAACAATTATGACGCACCCGGGGCACAATCAAAGTCTGCGCTTCGCAACCGACACAAAGCGACAACAGAAATCCGCCGCTTTAGCCTTCCCTTCCAATCTGGCTCAGCCATTTCGCTTCTTGGCTACAGCCCCAAACATGCCAATATCTTGTTTAGATTTGTCAGTCGGTGCATGATTCTTCTGTGGCGGGAAAGCAGCAGATAGCTTGACAACGAATATTTGCAACAAGCGACTAAAATGGTCGTTAGATTGTGGGTATAACCTTCCTCGGAGCGGTTACTATTTGGCGTACGGCGAAAGGGGTCGACTAGGATATGAAGAGCATTAGAAAGGAGCAGATTCTGCGGCTGAACTGCCCTGGATATGGCGAAGACTCGTACTTGACAATGGGCAGAGCCAAGTCTCTCGACAACTACGACGTCATCGTTGCAAATCCAGTCAGCATTCTGCACCTTTTCGATAGAGATCAAGATGTTCTCAAAGACGTCAACAGCAAGCTGGATGAAGGCTTGACTTCTTTCACGTTGAAAAATGACGGACTCCTGCAATCGCTTGAATCAGACCTAAAGAAGCGCATCTTTGAACTCGTCAGTTTTCTGGAAAGAGGCGGACTGCTGATTTACTATCTGTGCCGGCCGTTTCTTTTGCAAGGCAACTCCTTGTCGATGGACAATTACTTCTGGCTGGAAAGCCTCGCTCCCGATACACCGGTAGAAAATAACGTCCGTCATATGAGCGCTGTTTCGCACGGACGGACAATCGATCCTACCGATCAAGCCGACAGATCAGAGTTTGCAAGCTATTTCAAGCAACCTGGACTGGAGTGGAACACAATTATCCGCACTGATTTTTTGACTGAAGGATACATCGTCTTAGCCACAGCCGGCCCGAGAAAATGCATCGCTGCTCATTTGATTGCCGGTGACAACGGCGGCAGAATCCTCTTTTTACCCGCTCCCTACTCACCAGACTTTGACCGCACTTTGATTGACTGCGTCAACAATTGGTACAACAACAGAGAAGCCGCCGCCGGCAACCTTGAGACAGAGCCGACCGTGAGCGTAGTGGCTGAAGCCTCGTCCGCCGCCGCTTCCGCGCAAGCGTCGCTGCCACGTTTTCCGCAACCCGATTCCGATTTCTTAAAACCGGAGCCGCTTGAAGAGCCGCCGAAATCGGCAGCCTCTAATAAACATTTGTCAGCGTCGCGTTCCGGCATGACCTCAATCAGATCTTCACGTACCGGCATGCCCGCTCAGAACCCAAACAGCTCCCGCACCGGATTGCCTCCAGTGCAAAAGTTCGATGCCCGCACCTCTCGCAACCAACCAGGCTCGGATGAGAGGGCCACTGCCGAAGACATACTCGACTCAGTAGAGGCCAACGCCGGCGATTTGACTCCGGTTTTGAGCGAACACACCACCTCTGACATCGGCGCTGCTTTCCAGACACTCAATGATCCCTTGCCTCAGCTGCCGCCTCAGGCCGGTCCTACTGCCAGCGATTTATTAAAAGAGCTGGAGGTAGTCGCCCCTGGCGATTCAAGCGGACGTAACCTTCTCAAAGAGATGGAAGATCTGTCCGTTAAACCGGTATCTGTGCCTGTGTTTGAGCCGTCTGTGCCTGTATTTGAGACTGCTGTGCCTGTGTTTGAGCCTGTGCCTGAGCCTGAGCGCAGCCAGCCTGATCTAGGCAAGCCCGAAGGCTACACCTATTGGTCACAATCACCACCATCTGAGACTGCTAAAACAGTTGCTTCCGAGCCGGAGCCAAAGAGCCCTGCTGTGCCTGTGTCCCAGAACATTGAGCCAGTCGTAGGGGAAGCTAAATGGGTCCCAGAACCAGCTCAGAAGCGCCAACCGGAGCCGACTGCAAGCGATGCCGATGTACCCAAGAATCAACCGACCGAGCAAAAGTTATCTTCGCATCGTGATGACGCCAATAACAACGGCGAGCAAGTACCTGAAGCAAAGGACCTGATGAAAAAAATGGAAAATATGACGAAAACGGTGGGCACAGAGTGGTGCAACGACTACTCATTTCCAGATTTAGAAGAACTGAAGCGCGAAAAGTCGCAACTCACAGATGCAATCCGCCAGACACAAGCAAAGATTGCCGCGCTGGAAAATAAGATCTCGCAACTAGATGGCTTGAAGAATGCGCTTCTTGGCTCAGAAGGCGAAGAATTGATGGGGGCCTGCAGCCGAGTGTTCAAACGTCTCGGATGGACGGCCAAGCCGTCTGACATGGACGAATTGCTGTTGAGCATGGAGCACCCGGAAGCTCTGGCGCGTATCGTTCGCACCACAAATGCTCTGCGTGGTACCGATCTTGCTCCTCTGGCTCAGTCTGTAATTACTCATTGGGGCGAGCACGAGGTTGAGCCCAAAGGCGTTTTCGTGGCTTGCACCTGGGCCAATCGGGCTCCTATTGAACGAGGTGAACCAGACTTTACCGATGCCCTGGCCGAATTCGCGCAAAAGAAGAGTCTCTGTCTGATGACAACCATGCAGCTACTTTGCATGTACCGCGACCTTGAATTGGGTAAAGTCTCAGCTGAGGAAATTCGTCGCCGCATAGTCGAGACCAACGGCCGTTTGCAGGGTTTCTCGCTGGAATCAGCTATGACCAAAGCGACTGCCGGGTAACTGACCACTAAAAAGCTTTGCTACAATTTGTAGGATGGAGTTGCGCCTTCGCACCATATTCAATACCAACGCAGGGATAAGCAATACAGTGAACTTACCAACAATTGTTGTTTGTGATGCTGCTGACAAAAGAGAAGCAGTAGAGGCCCTAATTGGGACGCAGCCGTCGCTTATCATGCTGGGCACAGTCAGTCGCAATACTGCCACCCAACAGACATTTCAGCAAGGAATCAAGGTCATCTGGATAGAATTGGCTCCTGATCCGGAAAAGGGCTTGGCGCTTCTGGGCACGCTCAAGGAACGCTATCCGAAAGTGCATTATCTTGTCAGTCACGACACTCTTCAGGCTGATCTGGTCAAAGCAGCGATGCAACTGGGTGCCGTTGAGTATTTGGATCCCCAAGGCGCGGCCAATTTGCTGCCTGGAGCGATCGCCCGCATCTCCCTGAAAGAAGAAAATGTTTCTTCTCATGCCGAGGCACCACCGCCGGCACCACTATCGGCCAGCAGACCATCTCAGACTTTCGAGCGCCTGCCGGCAGCGAGCCAGGGATCGATTGCCCAGGGACACAGAGTCGATGAGTCAGGGGCTCCCTCGACTAAAGCGGTCAGCAATAATATGCGTAGAGCGAGAAGCTTGTCGCCAGAAGGCGATCCAAACAGCCCCATTCCCCCCTGGTTTTTGCCTGCAGTAATGCTGATCATGATCATTGTCGCCATCATCGTCGTTATGACAATGAAGCACTAGGTCGCACTAGGTCTCTTACCTAGCACTCGGTTTTATCAACTCTCATCTTTGCTCTACATTCGTCGATCTTGGCCGCGAGGACAAAGTCACTCTCGGACAGAGCATCGATAGCGTGTGTCCAGATCTCTACTTTCAGCTCCCCCCATTTGACGAGCAAGTCCGGATGATGATTCTCACTGTCTGCCACCACAGCGACAGCGTTGGCCAGCTGCATCGGCGCACTGAAATTTTTAAATGGAAATTTCTTGACCAGTTTTTTTCCAGCTTCGATCTGCCAACCGCCATGCAGCTGACCCAGTAGTGTCTCTACTTCATCTGGGCTCAGGGCAGGGGTATCGCCGTGGCAGGCAGCGCATTTTTTCTCATGCAAGAGCATTGACTAACTCTCCTTGCTGCAATATTGATCGACAAAGTCATCCGCTTCTTCTGCTGAGATCTCCATGGAAAAAACATCAGAGTGATCTTCTCCAATGGGGCTCTCCTCTTCCGGTGGCAGCTTGAGAAGAACTTGCTCAATGTTGTACGTCAAATTGAAAGTGATGCGAGACATTTGCCAATAGTCGACCGCCTCAAACAATGAAATCACAGTCGGCAAGCCAGTCCAGCAAAAAGCAACATACATCAATCCAGGAAATTTCTCTCCCAGATAGAATTTATGCACGCCGAAAGTGCCCAGCAAAACGGCCAGCGCTGCCGCTGTGCGTTTTTGTCGTCCTTCGAAGAATGGCTGCGAAGCGACCTGAATCATTTGTGCTTTGCGATATCTGACATCGGTTGCAGTTTTTAGCGCCCGCAAATGCTTAGCATCGCTGCGCACTAAAGGCACTCCCTCAAAGCTGCAAAAGCAGCGGACATTGGTCATTTTACCTTTGCGCAGAGCGTAGATCTCCGCTTCTAGAAGCAAGCGTTTGCAGTAGGCGCAATACAAAGGCACCAGTTTGATTTCCGCTAAGCTCGCCTGACGAAAGCTGGCATGTCTATCCACCGCCGACAGAATGTCCATTGTCGACAAGCTGAGCGCCTTGGCACGTTTGGTGAACTCGTCGGTTTGATCGGTGCGTCGATTCAGTTGAGACAGGGCCACATATTGCTCGGAGGCTTCTCGGTTCTTCTCCGACTTCTCGAGGGCGCGCGCTAATTCTCTGCGCACCTCGATCTCTCGCACACGCGAATTGGGCAGAACCCGTGTTCTTGCCAGGGCTTCCTGAAAGCACGCTTGCGCTTCACCGTAATGCTCATCGGCAAAGGCGCTCTTTCCTTTCTTCAGCCAGTCCTGAAAAGCATCTTCAAGATTAGCCGGCTCCTCGACAGCGTCTTTGATGGAAGGCATTGTCGCTTCCGACATAACTTTGAAGCAGTTGTGACATGTCAGTTGCCAGGGCTCCAAAAGGGTTTGGCAGTCAGGGCAGGGGTTTAGCGAGGATACTGAGCTGGGATGGTCAGATACCCACTTTAGCTTGTTTTTGAAGGCAGATACTTTCTCCATGTTCGGTTTGGCGAAGGAGTCGTCCCAGGGGCTGCTGGCCGGCTCGCTGCCTGGGCAGACAACGGATTCTGGTTTAAAATCCAGGTCGTTTCGTTGGTTAGGAAGCGAGGCGCTAGATTCCTTTGCTCCATCGCTGTCAGGGCAAGATTCTTTCGCTTCAGCGCCATCAGCAGCGCAAGGTTTTTCCTCTTGCTTTTGAGCGGGTGCCGAGGGAGTTGAACCCTCATTGTCTTTGCTTTCGCTGTCGCCCAACGAATCTGGTTCGTCCGCCATTCTTTTTCTCATTGATGGTGCTTTCAATCCATCATAACGGAAAGCAAAGGTCTTTTTTAAGCCAGAGAGCCGACCAAAATGCGGGTCAAGCCTCGCCGTTTACGGCCGGGAAGGTTAGCGCCGCCGGCGGTGCCGGCATTGCGAAAATGTTTGGAAAATAACTATTGCATTCTCGGAAATGTATGATATACATATGTATGGTATTGGTGAATACCAAGCTTATCCCAACCAGGGCGGGGCGCGCCCGATGAGCCTGTGGAGAGGACGTAAGACGAGGAGAAATCCTTGCCGCTTCTGTGAAGCAGGAACCACCGTGTCAGCGGTTCTAACCGCTTAGCCGGAATTCCATTCCTTCAGGGTCCTTCAGGAAGGGGAGGACGTCAATAATTCCGGGTATATTAGGATTAACTCCTGTTGCCTGTGCCGCAGCCTCCTCAGTTCGTGAGAAACGAATGCAGATGACTTTCCGAACCGCTCGAACCGCTCGCCGTCTCAATCGCACGCCAAAAGGCGGCGCCCAAATGGCTGAATTTGCCCCAGCCTTGCTGGTATTTATTCTCTTGCTCTTTCCCCTTATCAATCTAATAGGCTACGGAATGGCCGTTTGCACCTGCCTGTTGATCGGTCGAACGGGCGCTCAAGCAGCAGGCACGGCCTCCACCTACACTTTGGCTCTGGCTGCGGTGCAGGCTGATGCCAATAATATGTTGGGATCTGCCTGGGGCCAGTTCGCAAAGATTGCGCCAGTGGGTGGTTACACAAACTGCGGCATGGATCTTTACGTCACGGCCTCGCCCGTAGGTGGCGGTGCATCAACACGAACCGGTCCCAACGCTCCCTTTGCCGGTCCTGTCGACAATACTAACTTCATTTATGAATACACCGTCAGTGAGCACTATCTGATCAGTCCTTTTGTTCCCCTGGGCAGTTTCCCCTTTCTTGGCGGCATCCCGATCATCGGACAGGCATCACCGTTTAACCTTGATACCTCCTCAGCAGCTGAGTTTCCTGACGGGTTGACGCAGTAACGCCAGTATGGCTGAAAGATTCGAACCTGACTTTGCCTGGCAAGAACCAACGGCTGACAATGGCCCGGGTTCATCCAAAATCTCAGCCAATGGACCACAGACAGCGGCAGCGGCAGCAAGAGTGGTGTCACATGGGGTGGCTAAAACAGGTTTTCTAATCTTCCACGTGGATGACCGAAAGCTAGCTCTGGACATAAGTTCCGTTGAACAAGTTTGCCCGGCAGTAGAGATAACACCGCTGCCCTCTTCCCCCGCCGCAATCGTTGGCCTGGTCAACGTTCATGGTTCAATTGTGGTAGTGCTGAACTTGAGGAAAAAGCTAGGCATTGCGCAGCGAGAGATAGAGCTTAGCGATCAATTGGTGATCGCTTCGGCAGACGAGAGGCAGTTCGCTCTGCTTGTGGATGAAGTGACGGAGGTGGCCATGGTTTTGCCAGATCAAATTCTTGGCGGATCAAATGGAGAATCAAAATCGTTGCTCCTGAATGATTGGCGCGTTCCCATTTACGATCTGGCAAATGTGCTCTCTGAGCAAGAAGAAGAGCAATTGAACGAGGCCTTGTATCTTGCCTTTTTGGAGTAGTGAAACTGCAAAGCCATCCCCTTTCCAAACTGACCAATTATTTGTCTGAGCAGCTGGGGCTTAGCTTTGCTGGCGATCGGCTGGCTGATCTGGAAAAGAACATCGAGGATCTGGCCGACTCCTTTAATTTCGATGAAGTCGATCAATTCATTGAATGGATGGTCAACCATCCTATAGATCAAGAGGATATCGAGATTTTGGCGGAATACTTGACCGTCGGCGAGACCTATTTCTTTCGCGATGCCAAGGCTTTCCTGGTTTTGGAGCAAGAGGTATTGCCGGCCATAGTCGCACTGAAGAAAGAGAATTCGCGCTTCTTGCGCATCTGGAGTGCAGGCTGCTGCACTGGTGAAGAGCCCTATTCCATTGCCATGGTCTTGCACCGCTTGATTCCAAATATCGAAGATTGGCAAATCAAGCTGGTGGCAACCGATATAAACGCCAGCTTCCTGGAAAAAGCGAGTGCAGGCGTGTATAGCGAGTGGTCGTTTCGCGCCACCGAGCAAGAGTTGCGCGACAAATATTTTACCCAGCTGAAGAAAGGCGGCTACCGAATCTGCGATGAAATAAGACACATGGTTCAGTTTAAGTGGCTCAATCTGGCAGATCTGGATGCTTTGAAAGACTCATCTTTGAGCTGCATGGACATAATATTTTGCCGCAACGTCTTCATCTACTTCGAACAATCGACAATACTGAATGTGATGGCACAGTTGCATGAGTGTCTGGTCGATCGAGGCTCTCTCTTCGTCGGTCCAAATGAGCTTCCGGCCACTCGCCCACCAGGGTTCGCAGCAGTGCACAGACCCGGCGTGATCATTTTGCAAAAGGCGCCTGACAGCGAAACCGAGTCGCTGCCGGGCGAACCGATCGAGCCCGACTCTGACTCTGACTCTGACACTATATTTGATACCATCACTGCCGATGCTGCGCAAGCGATACCAACCTTTGAAGAAGCGAGGCGGGCATATGAGCAGTTTGAATACAAGAAGTCGGCTGAGCTCTTGCTCAAGCGCTGCCTGGCTGGCAAAGACGCTGATGCCCTGGTGCTCTTGTCAAAATGCTACGCTAATCTGGGTGAAACCAAAAGCGCCTTGCACTGGTGCCAGCTGGCTATTAAAGCTAATCCTCTAAACCCCTTCATCTACTACTTGCAATCCACCATACTGCAAGAGAATGGTGACACACAGCAAGCGATCGCCTGCCTGCGCCAGGCAATTTCGCTAAGCTCCGAATTTGTTCTGGCCGAATTTACTCTGGGCAATTTGCTCAAACAATCCGGCCAAGAAAAAGAAGCGGCGGCATGCTTTACAGCCACTTTGAAACTGCTCAATCTTTATAAAGACGATGACATCATTGCCGAATCAGATGGAACAACTGCCAGCGGGCTGAAAGTTATAGTAAGCTCGTTACTGTCAGAAACCGTTCGACCTTCAAAGAATATCTGATGGATGCCCAAGAGCAAGAGAGCTGGCAACTAAGTCTCAATCTGCAGTACATGAAGCGCGCCCTCTTAAGAGCACGGGCGCGCATCCTGGCCAAGCCCATTGTCGTTGAAGAGCGGCAGACAGATGTTGTGGAAGTGATCCAATTCATGTTGTCGAATGAACTCTATGCGGTGGAGACAAAACAGATTCGGGAAGTGCAGCATTTGAAAGATGTAACCAGGTTGCCGTCGACCCCGGCATTTGTCGTCGGCGTGATCAGCTTGCGCGGACAGATAGTCACAGTTATCGATATAAGGAGATTTTTTGAGTTGCCGGCTATGGAAGTGGCCGTGTTCAACAAAGTAATCGTCGTCGAGGGCGGCGATATGCTCTTAGGCTTCATTGCCGACGAAATCTTAGGCGTGCGGCATATCGAGCATTCGTCGATTCAGTTGTCACTGTCTACGGTGGCAGGCAAACGCTCGCACTTTGTTCACGGTATCACTACCGATAAAGTGACGATTCTGGATGTGGAAAGAATGCTGAAGGATGAGAGCATTCTGGTAGATGAATTCGTTTTAGATTGAGCAAAGGAGAAGCTCTTGAACGACTGGTTTGCAAACAGAAACACTCGACACAAGCTCTTTGTCAGCTTCGGCTCATTGATTCTCTTGATTGTCATTATGCTCTCACTGGGATGGATGACATTCCAGGGGCTGGCGGAGCGTAATCCGACTAGAGAGGGCGGACCGGTGAGAAGGGCGCTGGACATAGCTGCTGTGGTCAGCGACCTGGATAGCATGCAACTAAATGTGGTGGCGGCCTCTCAAGGGCTCAATCCAGACTTAGCCCTGTCAGAGATTGCCAATCAGTTAGGCAAAGTGACATCGGATCTGGAAAGATTGCAAAAGGTCTATCCAGACTCGCTCAACCCCGAGATTGGATCATCATTTGACACCCTGAAAGAGGCAATTAATTCATCTTTTGTGCCGTTAGTCAAGGCCAACCATATGAACGAAGCCCGCGTTTATGCGAGCACGGAGCAGGGACATTTTACGCGATTGCGCAATCTTTGCAGTCAGGCTTTCGAGAACGCCCGCGAACACCTTGATAAACTCCAGAAAGAGTCGGAAGACATCACCCAACAAAACCTGACCTATATTGGCGCAGCAGGCTTAATTTCACTGATTGTCGCTTTCGTGTTGAGTCAGGTGCTCAACCGTGTCATCGCCGATCCTTTGCAGCAGATAACTACAGCCTCCGAAAAACTTGCCAGCGGAGATTTGAACGTGGTTCTGCCCAATCCCGATCGCAAAGATGAAGTGGGAGCCTTGATCAAGGCCTTTACGGAAGTTATCGACTCTTTAGGCGGAATTTCAACTGCCGCCCAGAAAGTGGCACAAGGAGATCTGACTGTGCAGGTCAAGCCGCGCAGCGAAAACGATACTCTGGGCAGTGCCTTCAAATTGATGGTGGAGAATATGGCCAATGCTACCGGACAGATCAAGACGGCGGTGACAATTCTCAGTTCGGCCGTCAACAACATCATGGCCTCAGTGGCCGAGTCAGCTACTGGAGCCACGCAGACTGCCACGGCCGTGACGCAGACGACGACCACGGTTGAGGAAGTGCGCCAGACTTCTCATGTGGCTAATCAAAAAGCGAAAAATGTGGCTGAGAGCGCACAAAAATCGGCTCAGATTTCCACCATGGGGCGCAAGTCAACGGAAGAGACGATTCAAGGCATGAAGCGCATCCGCGAGCAGATGGACCTGATCGCCGACAGCATGGTGCGCTTGAGCGAGAAGAGTCAGTCAATTGTGGAAATAATCGCCACCGTTGATGATCTGGCCCAGCAATCCAACTTGCTGGCGGTGAACGCCTCCATTGAAGCGGCCAAAGCCGGCGAGCTCGGGCGCGGATTCGCTGTTGTGGCCCAGGAAGTGAAAAGCATGGCCGATCAATCCAAGCAAGCGACCGCGCAGGTGCGCAAGATCTTGACTGAAATTCAGCAAGCGACCAGCTCAGCGGCCATGGCCACGGAGCTGGGCAGCCGCGCCGTCGACTCGGCCGTCACCCAGTCTAATCAAGCCGGGGAAGCGATTACGGTTCTGGCCAACAGCGTCATCGAATCTGCCAACGCCGCCGCCCAGATCGCCGTATCGTCTCAGCAACAGCTTGCCGGCGTCGATCAAGTGGCCACAGCCATGCTTGGTATCAAAGACGCCACTGCCCAGAATCTTGTCGCTATCAGGCACGTGGAAGAGTCGGCTCAGAGTTTGCATGAGTTGGGCGGCATGTTGAAAGTGATTTTGCAGCGGTATCAATTGTAAGCACAGATGACATCAGACGACGCCTTTCTAAAGAAGTTGAGAGTTGCTTTCGTTGAGGAAGCGCACGAGCAAATCGATCATATCTCTTCCTGCCTGACCTCACTGCAAAGCGTGATTGATGAGAGTGAAAGGCGCAACCTGGTGGAGACGGTTTTCCGGGAAGTGCACAACCTGAAAGGCTCGGCGCGGGCTGTCAATTTGTCGCATCTGGAGGCTGTCTGTCAATCTTTAGAAGACGTGCTCGCCACCATTAAAAGGAAAGAAAGAAAGTTAAACACAAAGACCTTAGACACGCTTTTGTCTGTAGTAGACGCAATCTCAGGCATACTGACCACATTCGCCTCTGCTCAAGAAGCTGAGACCGGCACTGCGCTCAATCTCCAGCTTGAGAAGTTGAAGGAAGTAGAGAAAGTAGAGAAAGAGGAGAAAGAGGAGATCGATAATGTCGACAGTCTCCTGCGCCCGCTGCCAGTAGCACCACAGGCGGGGTCAATATCAAGCACAAGTCAATCAATGCCGGGCGAGCCTGCGGCAAGAGAATCGGTTCGTATCTCCTCGGCTCGGCTGGATCAGCTGCTCATGCGGGCCGAAGACATGCTCAGCCTGAAAGTTATGGTGCGCCAACAGTCTCAAGATTTGCAAACGCTAGACTACCGATTCAACCCATACGGGCGCGAATGGACGAAGCTTTACAGCGAATTGAGAGCGGCGCGTGAGCTGGTCAGACACGCTGAGATATCTGCCGAGCACATATTTGTCGGTGCTGTTTTGACCAAGACTGTGGATTTCATGGATTGGCAGCAGATGCAATATTGCGCCCTCACCAATCAGTTGGCTGTCCTGAAGAAATCATCAGTGGCCAACTACCGTATTGCCAATACGGCGGTGGACAGTTTTCTAGAAGACACCAAGCGCCTTTTGATGATGCCATCGGCGGTGCTGTTTGATATGGTACCGAAAATGGTGCGCGATCTGGGCCGCGAACTGGGCAAAGATGTGGAAGCGACGGTCACGGGCAGCCATATTCAAATGGACAAAAGAGTGCTCGCTCAATTGAAAGATCCACTCGTGCACATTTTGCGCAACTGTGTCGATCATGGCATCGAAGCGCCTGATCAAAGAACAACTTCAGGAAAGAGGGCTCGCGGCACGATTTCGCTTTCTGTCAAACAGATAGAAACCAATACCGTTGAGATTGTCATTGCCGATGACGGCGGCGGCATAAATCTGGAAAAAATTGCCCAAAAGGCCGTGGAAAACAAGCTCTTGAGCGAAGAAACGCTAGCTCAGATGAACGAAGAGGAGATAATCTCTCTCATCTTCGAATCTAGTTTCTCGACCAGTGATTCAATCTCTGAGATATCAGGTCGTGGTTTGGGTCTGGCTATTGCCAGAGACAACATTGTCAAATTGGGCGGCCGCTTGATCGTGCAAACAATAAAAGGTCAGGGTGCCAGTTTCCATATTGTACTGCCCGTCACAATCGCCACTTTCAGGGGGGTGCTTATCAAGTGCGCTGGTGAAATTCTTGTTGTGCCAACAAATGAGCTGCATAAAGTGACAAAAGTGCGCACAACCGAGATCAAGCAAACGGAACTTGGCGACACAATTACCGTCGATGGCCGCGATATTGCCATAGTCAGACTCGACAATATCCTTCAATTACCCACCTCCGCCCAGCGACAACAGCCTTATCATCTAGTCATGATTTTGCACAGTGCCAAACAAACCATCGCATTCGTAGTCGACGATATTCTTGACGAACAAGAAGTGTTGGTGAAGCAATTTTCCAAACCAATCGTACGGGCGCGCCATCTTTCCGGCGTGACGATTTTGGGCAATGGCAAACCGGCGGCCATTCTCAATGTGGGCGACGTCATCAAAACGGCTAGCAAGTTCGCCCGCGAGCATAAAGGCACCGTATCCGATATCAGCTCGAGAAAGAAATATATTCTTGTGGTCGATGACACCATCACCGCTCGCATGTTGATAAGAACGATTTTGGAATCGGCCGGTTACAAGGTAAAGACAGCCAGTGACGGGCAGGAAGCCCTAACCCTGCTGTCGGAGCAAAGATTCGATCTGGTGCTCACAGATATAGAGATGCCAATAATGAACGGTCTGGAGTTGACAAAAGCGATCAAGGGCAAAGAAGCGCTGGCCAAAACCCGGGTGGTTCTGATCACATCGATGACTGACAGTGAATTCAGAAAGAAGGGTGAAGATGCAGGCGCAGATGCCTTCTTCGTTAAGAGCAGCTTCGACCAGAGTAATCTCCTGGATGTAATCAAGAACTTGATATGATTTCAAAGGCCATATTTTCAGGCGGTGAAACGACATGATCAAGGTTTTGATCGTCGAAGATTCTTTGATTGCCCAGCAATTGCTTACGCAAATTCTCAATTGCGATCCGGAGATCACCGTGATCGGCACCGCCTCAGATGGTGCCGAAGCGCTCAAGTTTCTCAGCAGATCAAAACCTGACGTCATCACCATGGACTTTCACCTGCCTGGAGACAACGGTCTGACCGTGGCCCGCCAGATCATGGAGACAAAGCCCGTGCCAATCATTATTGTCAGCGCCACCTGGTCAGACGATCAATTCAGCCGCGCCTTTGAACTGATGGACGCCGGCGCTGTAGGCACGATACGCAGACCAGCAGGACCAGGTCATCCTGATTACGAGCCCCTGGCTGCGCAGCTGAGACAGCTGGTCAAAAGTATGTCTGAAATCAAAGTAGTGAAACGCTCGGCTCGATTCAAGAGCAAATCGCCGCAGAGCGCTCAAATTCCCGCACTGGGGCAAAAGGTGGTGGCGATAGGCGCCTCAACAGGCGGACCGCCGGTTCTGGCAACCATATTGGGCAGCCTGGGTGCGCACTATCCCTTCCCTATTTTGGTCGTGCAGCACATTGGTGGCGTCTTCCTGGACGGGCTGGTCAGCTGGCTCAAGACCAAGTGTGCGTTGCCGATTGAAGTCGGCAATGAAGGCACCATTTTGCAACCTGGGCACGTCTATATCGCTCCCGATGGGCTGCACATGGGGGTCAAACAAAGAGATCAAATTTTCCTCAGCCATGCTCAACCCGATCATGGTGTCAAGCCCTCGGCTGATTTTCTATTTCGTTGCGTCGCCGACACATATGGTGCGCGAGCGATTGGAATCTTGCTCACGGGCATGGGTTGTGATGGTGCCGAGGGACTGGACATTATGCACAAGAAGGGGGCAGTGACAATTGCCCAGGAACAACAAAGCTGTGCTGTGTTCGGCATGCCGGCGGAGGCAATTAGATTAGGTGCTGCTCAATTTGTCTTGGTGCCAGAAAAAATCTCCCAGGCGCTTATCGCACATGCGGCCAACCACAAACAATGAGGTGAATTTGAGCCCGAAATTGTCTGCCCTGAAAGTTCTAGTCGTCGAGGATACTCTCACTCAAGCGATGATGATTCAGCACGTTTTAGAAAAGCAAGAAGTGCAAGTGTCGATCGCTCGCAGCGGTCGCAAGGCCCTTATCGCCTTGCAGGCACTATCTCCCGACTTGATCCTGTGCGACGTCAACATGCCGGAAATGTCGGGCTATGAGTTATGCAAAAAAGTAAAGCAAGATGAGAGCAAGGCAGATATTCCTTTCGTCTTGTTGTCTACTCTGGTCGAATCTGCCGATTTGATTCGCGTGATTGAATCAGGTGCTGATAATTTCATCTACAAGACGTTCGAGGGCGATTATTTTATTGACCGCCTGAAAACCATCCTTCTATCCCATGCCCTGAAGCCAAGTGAAGACGAGGCGACCGTCTGCCTCACCCTCTTCGTCCAGGAAAAGGGTGAACGGTTGACTATTTCAAGCAAACGTGCGGCAGACTTGCTGACTTCTTCTTTTGAAGCTGCAGTGGTCAGAAACCGGGCTGGGGAATAGATTGCGGCGTTTGGCACCCTCATTAGTGGCAGCCTAGATATACCTCCTCCAGCGAAGATAAAAGCCAGTTGGGCTACACTGACGTCAGTTTCAGATATTATTAGAACAGTCAGTCCTCACCCAGTAACAACCCCAAAACTTCAATGGTCAAAAGTTGGGAAAAACACATCGACCGGTTGCGCAGCCAGATCTTTGAGCTGCGCGAAACCTTGAGCGTGATCAAAGACACGACTCATGAGGAAAGACCTGGACTGGAGGAGACGACTGCGCAATTTCGGGAGCTGGTAAATGGGGAAGAGTCGCTTGCCGCACTCTATCAATTTCCGAAAATATTGCAATCAATTCTGGTCAACCCCGCCATCGGAGCGATTGTATTTGGCCCGGGCGGCGAACATCTTCTCTTTAACGCCGCTGCCGAAAGAATTCTTGGCTCTGATTTGATGGCTGACACGCAAACGCAGATCGCGGGAAACTTTGGTTTTTACCTGGCAGACAAAACCACCCGCTGCGCCAGGGAACAACTGCCCTGGCAGCTGTCTATTCACGGTCAGAAAGTGCACGAGATGACCCTCTTTGTCAGGCGACAGGGTGTCACAGACGGAGTCTGGGTGAAGGTGACATGCACACCTTTAAAAAATGAAAACGGGCAAATCGGCGGTGCCGTCAGCTTTCTGGCAGACACCACCGAGCAAGTGCAGGTGGAGCACCAGATCGAGTCATTGTGTGACAATCTGGAACAGCAATTCTCATTATTGGGCAGTGCTCAGTATGAGCTTAAGCTTTTGACTGATAAATTGGCCAAGATCGAGTGGTCGACCGAAGCACCGGCGACGCGCCAGCTGTCTGGGCAAAGGCAGGTCGATACGCTAGTGGCTGAGCAATCGGGTGGCAGTGCAACGCCGGCTGTGGAAGTAGATGCCGTGGCCGTCAGCCAAAGTGATGAAGAAGAACCAGCGGGTTCAGAAGTGGTGGCGGAAATAGTGTCATCAGATGCCGTGGCACGCTCAGATGCATCGGATGTAGTGGCAGAGATAGTTTCATCAGATGAGGTAGTGCCAGCTGATGCACAAGATGTGATGGCGCAGATAGTTCCATCAGGTGCGGTGGTGCCAGCAGATGCATCGGATGTGGTGGCGGAGATAGTTTCATCAGGTGCGGTGGTGCAAGCAGATGCATCGGATGTGGTGGCGCAAGCGCAGGCACCAGATGCGGTGAGCGATGCATTTGAAACTGCTTCTCAATCTTCGCAGGAAGCCGAACCGCTTCAACCGGTGGAAGTGCAAATTGTCCCTGAATCCGACCTTGAGCAGGCAGTGGAAGCGCCAAAACCCGGCAAGCGAGAAGCGGCTGATAAAGCCAAGCTGGAAAAACCAGAATCCAAAGCCGCTCGAGAGTTGCGCAAGCTCTCCTCACTTCTAGGCGACGATGAGCAAGAGGTTGAGAAAAAGATAGAAGAGCAACCTGTGCCGCAACAGCAACCTGTGCCCGTGAAGAGCGTGAAGAAATCGGCCGCTCAATTATTGATGGAGACAATCAGCGAAGAGTTGCAAGCGGTGCCAGACACCAAATCAGCTGAGACAATACTGCAGTCGTTCGAGCCAGACGGGGCAGAACCAGCTGAAGGCGTGATCATGACTGAGCCTGCAACCACAGCGGCGCAGCCGGCAAAAGCTGCCGAGGCTGAAACAAACAAGAAAATTCTCGTTGTCGATGATATTCCGGTCAATCAGAAGTTATTGAGGTTGCAGCTGAAGCGGCTGGGCTTTGAGTCGTACACAGCAAACAATGGCGAAGCAGCACTTGAAAGCATCAAGGCTCACGACTTTGCCTTGATTCTCATGGATCTGGATATGCCGGTTATGGACGGTTTTGAGTCCACAGTCGCTATTCGCAAGCTCGAAGAAGGAGCTAATAAGCATGTGCCCATTGTCGCCATGACATCATACGATCGTGAAGGCGACCGCGAGCGGTGCCTTTCCATCGGCATGGACGATTTTCTCAGTAAGGGGGCCACTCAAAAGCAACTTAAGGAAGTCATAGACCGCTGTGTGCAACCGCCCAAAGAAGCAACTTTTTGGGGAGCAGCGCCAATCAACACTGCCCCTGCCGATAAGGAAGCAAGCGAGCCAAAGCTGAACATCGACTCTTTGCAAAAGCAATTCGACAAAGAGGAAGTACAGGACGTATCGCGGCTGTTTTTGAGCGCTGTACACACGTTTATCGATTGCATCCAGCTGGGAATAGAGGAAAAGGATGCAGGTGCTGTGACGCATTTTGCTCACTCGGTAAAGGGTCCTTGTGCTGCTCTGGGCATTGAGGAGATGACGCGGCTGACCTCTGAAATTATGAGCAATGCTGAATCTGGGAACTGGACCCAGGTGCGCGTTAAATACTTAAAGCTGAAGTCCTCATTCGGCGAAGTGCGAGACCAGCTAAGAGAGCTGTGCCGACCTGATTACTTGCTTACCAGCTAAAACAACCCATTTGAGGCTGATTTGGACAAGCCTGAGCAATCGAAAAATGGTGCTGCGCCTGTCGTCGATCTGCGCGCTCTGGAAGAGACGCTGGAGGTGGAAGGCGCCAAAGAGATTGCCGCCGGCTTTCTTGAGGATGTGGCGACAGTTCCGGACAGACTGAAAAACTCAGTGCAAGATAAAAATGCTGAATCGCTCAGGCAGGCCTCGCACATGTTGAAGGGCTGTTGCCGCATAATCATGGCTCAATCCACAGCAGATCTGGCCGGAAAGATGGAATTAATTGCGACGGAAAAAAGATGGACAGACGCGGAGCAATTACTGCCCGAACTGCTCAATTCGTTTGGTACGACAGTTGACTATTTGCAAGCTTATCTGGCATGAACGAGACCCTCATTGTTAACTTATCTGCAATTGCCGGCGCTGTCGCTCTGGTCATTGCGCTCTTGAGCATCTTCTTGAGCAAGAGACAGAGGAACCAGCTCAGTCTAGAGATGGAAAAAGTGAGGGGTGAACTGACACGCCGAGCTCTTCTACAAGAAGATGCAAGCAAAACTTCCAGTCAAGAGTTTCGCTTGTTACTCAATCAGCAGCATGACTTAGAAAGTACTGTGCAAAAAGAGAGGCTGCTGCTAACTGAAAATTACATTATCGAAAAGTTCGATAAAATGTTGAAGGAGAAATTGCTCACTCTGGAAACGGCGCTCAGCCACTCAATTGTCAATCTGGAAAAAGAACAGTCAGCTCTTGCCAAAACAGTGGCCGACTTGACTGTCGATATGAGACAGATGATTGAGCAGCTTATAAATGAACACCAGCAGTTGGTGCTCAAAGACGAGTCATTGATTAAGATTCAGGGCGATACCAATCGTCAGTTGATCGGATTTCAACTCGATCTTTCTAGTCTCAAGGAGCAAGTTAAACAGCTCGAGAAACATTGGGTTGATACCAATATACGATTCACGGCAGTGCCCTCAAAATTGGATCAAATAGAACAATGGCGCCAGGCAGAGGAAGTAGCAAGACCAAAGATCGACAAGCTGGTTTCAGACTTGAGGTTGATGCGTGATTTGGCTTTGCAACAAAGTGAATCGCTGGAAAAGTCTCTCACTGATATGAGACAACTGATCGAAGCTGGTTCTGCCCGACACGAAGTAGCTATGCGCTCCACCGTGCTGGATAAGTTTTTGTTTTTGATGAACTCTGATGAGGAACGCAAGACTGCAGCACTCAAATTCATTAAAGAGATAGCCCAAGAGGAAATGTTCGTACAGCTCTGTCTTGAATTTCCCAGCGAAGCGTCAATCAAAGCCTTGCAGGGACTGGCATCACAGTCAGATAACAAAGACGTTTGTGTAGAGCCATTGTACAAACTTTCTGAGCAGAAGCTGGAAGCCGGCTTGATTGACGAGGCTCGCACCTTATTTCTGCAACTGACCGAGATCAAAGAGTTGCCGGGCGAAACGATGCTCAAGATTTTCTCTAAATTGGCGCAAATCTGTAAGGAGCAAAAGGACTCAGAATATGCCGATGTGATCCTGAACCGCTTGCGAGCCATTCAGAAAGACTTTACTCCCCAGCAAAAGCTTATTGCCACTGAGATACTCAATCAACTGACTGTCTTGTTCGAATCCGAATCGGTAACCAATAAAGGCAAGCTTGAAAGCGTCTATAAACGGTTGCACGAGAGCTATGTCGCTTCCGGTCAAATCGATCAGATGGATACTGCTCGCAATCTAAAGAAGTTGGCGGATCTTTATTTTGAAGAAGATAGATATGAGGAAGCAGAACCTTCATACGTGAGGGCACTGTCCATTCTGGGCAAGTCGCTGGAAGTAGCCGATCATGGTGCGCTCAAATCGATCGTGCAAACTCTTGCGAAAATCTGTGTCGCCCAAAGACGTCCTGAAGATGTGGAAAAATATCAGTTGCAGCTTTTGAGTATGCTGTCAGCCAGGAAAGATGATGATGGCTTGCTGATTCTGGTCGAAAACCTATCTCGCTGCGCAGAGACATATGCGGCCGGCGATGATTATGAGCGCGCTGAAAACATTTTGAACAGATGCATCACAGCGTTGCAACAGATTCTCGGCCCTGACGATCAAAATACAGAGAACGCGGCCGCTTTGCTGGACAAAATCTGCCACCGAACAGAAGACAAAGTGGAGTTGAAACGCATCTACAAGCGGCAACTGGATGCTAGCAGACGGGAACGCTCGAAGAGCGGCTACCATGCCAAAACGGCCTTGAAGCTGGCGGCATTGTACGGCAGTGAAGGAGAATACACACAGGCCGATTCTCTATTTAAAAGCGTCGAGCATATCCTTCCTGTAGATAAGGAGACGGCCAGATTGATCGATGAGCTGGCTAAGACTTACAGCAGCATGGCTAGATATGATCTGGCCGAAGTGACATTCAACAAAGCATTAGAGATGCGCGAAGCCTTTCCGCACGACGAGAGTAATGAATTGATCGCTTCTTATGCAAATCTAGGCGCATCGTATTCGGTGCAAAAGGATTACCAAATGGCCGAGATGATGTACAAGCGTGAACTGGAGTGTGCCGAAGAATACTTTGGTGGCGACAACGAGAACGTGATTACGCCGCTTATGCATCTGGCCGGCTGTTTTATCATTTCCGGCCGTTTTGCCGAGGCCGAGCCGTGCTACAAGCGCATTCTGGAAACCAGATACAAAACTCAAGGAGAAGGACACCCTGATCTGATCGGTTCCATGCTTCACTTAGCAGAGCTTTACCGCATCCAAAAAAACTTCACTGAGGCCGAAATATACTACGAGAGCGCTTGTGAATTGGCAGAACAGGTGCATGGCGAATCCAGTTTGAAGGCAGCCGAGATCTTAGATAAGCGGGCACTACTGGCCAAGCAGGCAGATCAACCCGAGGTTGCCCAAGAGCTTGCCGCACGAGCCGCCAAGATTCGCGCAGAAGCGCAAGAAGCGAAGGCATCAGAAGAAGCAAAGGCATCAGAAGAGGCAAAGGCATCAGAAGAAGCAAAGGCACCAGAAGAAACAAAGGCATCAGAAGAAGCAGCAAAGGCACCAGAAGAAGCAGCAAATGAATCAGGAGAATCAAAGGCATCGAGTCCGGTTCTCAGCAGCCCCGGCTAGTCGCCCGCCCCGGTTCTAAGCAGCCCTGGGTATCGCCGACCCCGGTTGCCTTTTGTTGTTGCCAGCAGAGGGGATCGCGTGTTTTGAAACTCATTCTTGGCGGGGCGGCTCAGTGTTGAACTGCATTGTATCGGATCACGTTGAACGTTGAACGTTGAACGTTCAACGTTCAATGATTCCTAAAAACATTACCCTGCAAGTATCTCTAGCATTTCGTCATTGTTGGACTTTCGAGCGAAGCCTAGCGTGCCGCCCATAAGCATTGCTGGGCATTCGTTTTGGGTTTCGCTAGGAATTTATGACACTCATACCAAGAGCGATCTCTAAAAGCCTTGCAGCGCAATCTTTTTTGGCTCCACAGTTTTCATGGATTTGTTGGTGAGTTTTCGCAAAACCTTAAAAGCATTGCTGCGTAATCATTTTAGGATCTATATAACGTATAACGTTGAACGTTCAACGTTCAACTTTTCATAGGGCGATGCCACCGACATCATTAAACGCGCCAGAGTGCTCAAATTGATTGTTTCGACCGTTTTTCCAATTCTTGTCGATTCAAAAAATCCACATCGTAGGTACGATCACCCCAGGTGGATCCAATCAGACCCCAAATTCCAGATCGTGATCGGCTCAAATATTTGGATACTCGCCGACAATAACTTTGCGATCTTCTTCTTCAGATTTTCTGTTCACGGAAAAGACAATCACCGCACCAGGTTTGCGCTCGCCAATTACAGCGCGTACTTCTTTAGTGGTGGCAACTTTGACACCATCGACTTTACGGATCAAATCGTTTTTGAACAGCCCAGCCTTTTGACAGGGTCCGTTTGCCACAACTTCTTTCACCATCACACCATCTACATCCGGCAGTCCCAGTTGCTTTGCCATTGCCGCAGAAACATCTTGCATATAGATGCCCAGATAGGGTCGTGGAATGTTGCCTCCCAGCTCGATAATCTTTCCAGCGATATCTCTTGCCACCTTGATCGGAACTGCAAAGGCGATATTCTGGGCATAATTCCTCACCGCCACATTCAGGCCAATCACTTCGCCCTGGGAATTGATCAGCGGTCCACCTAAACTGCCAAAGTTAATCGCCGCGTCTGTCTGGATCACTTCCACGTGATTATTCAAATCTCCCAGTGAGCGGTTGATGGCGCTGACTACTCCCAGGGTGACGGTGTGGTCGAATCCTAGCGGACTGCCAATGGCAATGGCCCAATCGCCCGGTCTGATTTTGGCTGAATCGCCAAAGGTAGCAATCGGTAGATCATTTGCCTCAACTTTCAGCACTGCCAGATCTGTAAAAGGATCTTTGCCGATCAACTTGGCATTCAGTTTTCGCTTATCATGCAAACCAACCAATACAGTCGAATTGGCTTGAACGAAATGAGCGCTGGTCAAGATGTACCCATCAGAGCGGATAATCAGCCCCGCGCCCGACGATTGTGTGGCACCGCCATTGATGCCCTGTGGTCCATCATGAGCGAACGTGTAGATGGAAACAACGCTGGGATCGACTTTGTCCACAACGGCAGCGAATGAGAATGACGACTTCGCATCAGTCCCGGCTGGTTGCCCAGTCGTGGCCCTGCTGTCGATCTCTTCGTGCGTGCCCACGTAGATGCCGTAGTTAAAAACGATCGTCAAAACAACACTGACCAGGCAGCCTATCACAACAGGCTTATATGACCCGCCTTTTGCCTTTTCATCATCGTCTGCCATGATTACTCATCCATTCTCGCCGCCGCTGTCACGCTTCACTGTATACCTTACAGCGGGCAAATGCACGCCCTTCAATCAAGTCAGGAGGCAGCCATGACAATTCTTTTAGTGCGCTGGGGACCCTGCAGCAAGACTTCCATTGCTGCCTGTGCTTCCTGACTGAGCGATGTCACCGTCAGACGCCTTTCCATCAAGCGTAAGTCTTCGCGTAGGCAGTCCATTAGCTCATCTTCTTTGCTGCCGCAACAGATGCGCATTTTCAGGCGCAAACGACAAAGAGCGCTCAGTAAGAATAAATGATGAAAACCAGATAAAAGGCTCAGTCCGTTAAAGCCAGGTCCGAAATAAAGCTTGGCAAATATGCGACAGTACATAAATCTACCTAGAAGTTCGTCTGCTTCTTTGCTAATGCCACCCACTTTGATGCCAGATAACTCCTGCAGATCGAATTGACGGCGGTCAAATTGAAATTTTGGCAAAGATGATTGGTTGCTCAGGAGCTTTACCAATTTAGTGGTATCGAAATTGCAAACATTATCGTTGAATGCATTATCCGGGAAATACATTTCCATCAGCAAGAGCGTGAAAACTGTGTCCATGAACGGCGGTGGTGCCTTGATCATCTTCTCATGCTCCAGATCTACCCTTGTGCTACCTAATATCTGGGCGCTGCAAGAAACCAGATCATCACCGTTGGCAGTCGAGTTATTGGGATGAAGTGTGGCTAGAAGCTTTCTCTCAATAAGTAAATAGTCGATCCATGTTAAGGCAATGCCATCGATAAGTTGAATTCTTGACCAGTCAGGCTCACCCGGAAACAGGCAGAGAAAAAGAGCCAGGCGGTCTTCAAGAAAGGCTCGCTGTTGGCTCAATGGGGTTCCATGATTGAGAAGGACACCAGTTGAAGCAAAACTAAGCGAGGCATAGGCACCAGTGGGTGTAAGCGTGAAAGTATAAGGAAACAGTTGGCACATGGCCGGTTTGGCATGCGAGCCATGTTTGGCATGCAAACTGCATCTCAAGTTGTCGAGATACTGGCAATCGCCGCGCTCGTCTTTGCCCAGGAAATGAGTGAATCCTCTCAGCTTGTCGTCAGACTTTTGGGCGAATTTTTTAAATCTGGGCACTTGGTCTGCATTACTCAGAGCTGTGATGCGGTCGACATCGGCAGCAGTGGCAGGAACCGGCCATGTAAAGCAACAGTTGCCGCAGCCGGTGCAGTCGAAATTGACTGCTTCTGGAATATGAAGAACGGGAGCGTATAATTCCAACATGCCTTCTCTCAAACTCAATCTGCCCGAATTGATATTTGCCTGGCAAGACCAGGCTGCCGACAATGCCTATTATCTCGATACCGAATCTGGTGACGTCAAGTTGGTGAATCGAAATTTATTGGATTTGCGAGATTTGACTGATGAAATAGAAACAAATCGGGAGAGGTTCATTTATGTGCCCAAGCGAGAAAAGCAGCACATGATTCTAGATTTGAAGGAGTTCTGGTCGAGCGTGTCTGACGATAAACTGCGCAATATCCTTTCTATGGCCTTTGAAAGCCCGCATGTAGAATCTGCTTTCAAGAAAATTCTGGCACCACACCCTGAGCAACTCGAGCGCTTTGAGAGCTTTATGCAAGAGAAAACAAAATTGCGCATCGAAGAGTGGTTACAGTCGCACTCTCTTGAATATAACTTCTCTTGAATACAACTTCTAGTTAAGTGGGGTTTCGATCTGGCAAGCGGTTGGCATAGGTGGCTCCGCCTACTGTGCGATCGGGCAGCGCCGGGCCACGCACGCATTTTATCGCCGTCCAGGGCAAGTAAAGAGTCTCATTGTCTCGCCTGATGCACAGATAAGTGCTCTGATCGGCCATGGCAACTTCACCATCGACTTGCTCACCGCTTACTAAGAGCACCGTTACTGGTGTATTCAACGGGATGGACACTGAAAGTAACCCCTTCTACTCGTTGGCAATAGTTTAGCGAATAGCAGGCGTCCTAGTAACCTTCCCACTAGAATCAAGCGGCCTCGGAATCGGAATCATGGCCCGCCAGCTTTTTCATAGCCTGCTCACGAGTGAGACCGTTTTCGGTCATCAGCTTTGCCACAACCGGCGTAATACCCAATTCTTTTTCTGTGGTAGCCAACTTTGATTCAAGATTATTCTCGGTATCTTGCACCTTCCCTTCTGCAGCCTGCAGTTGACCGACTATATTAGTCCTGCCTTTGGCGCTGTACTGCGAAATCAGGGAGTTCAAATCGCCGTTCTCTGTATCAAGAGCGGCTATATTGCTTGTCTCGGAGAAAAGATTTGACACTTCAGCATTAGTAGGATCGGTCGAGTCAGCTGTCACATCAGCAGTAAGAGGTGCACCCGTAGCCGGATCGGTGCCGTCTGCGGTGCTGGTGTCGGTGCCGTCAGTGGCGAAGGAGGTCGCAGCAGTGGCATCGGAGATCTGGTCGCTGGCTGATGATCCGTCATCAGTACTACCCCAGGCAGAGGCAGATCCACTTGAGTCGGAAACCAATCCAGTGTTACTAATCTGGGTGCCGTCACCGAATGTGGCGTCGCCCTGGTTGTTAGTGCCGAAGAGGAAATTTCCCACGTCATCGAAGGCTTGGATGACACCATTGCCGAATATAGAGGTGTTTTGGCCGTTGCTTTCGGTCATGGTCAGACCGCCACCGGGATTAGTATCGAGGTGCACTCCAGACTGGCCTGGTCCACCCATCACATCCATTGAATGGTTGCCAGGATCCCAATCTTTGAATATGTTTTGAGTGCTTGGATCGGAGTTGACGTAGGTCTTTCCGTCGTTGGTGATAGTGCCCACACCAGGGTTTGTCACCGTCGTCTTATTGTTGTCGTTGGTGGCCGTAACCGTGCCATGATCGGAGGTGGTGGTCAGAGCACCTTTGATTGGATCGATTGTTGTGTTGTCACTGGAGTGAACATTGCCTTTGCCGTCGACTATGGTTTCGCCGTTAAGAGTTACTTGACCGTTTGGGCTCACCTTCATGCCGTTGGGCAATTGGTCTTGTTGTAAGGGCACCCAATGTTGCTTGCCATCATCGCCTGGTACCTGGGCCTCGACCTTACCACCCCAAACTCGCAGCGTGTGACCATCCTTTTCTAAGGTGACAACGCCAGTGTCTTTGGATGTTTTCACTTCCAATCCATCGCGACGCAAAAGCGCATAGTTGCCTTTATTGTCAGCGTATACGTGATCTTGTTCAGGCGGCTGGCCGCCATTTTGCGCCTTAGCCGTATCGGCTGTAGCGCCGGCATCGCCATTGGTTTGCGTCAATGTTGAATGGGGCGTCAATTGTTCGGTCAAATTATGGGCAGAATCGAAGCTCAGGATCGGCTTGCCGTCCTTACCGAGGATATCTCCTTGCTGAGTCTTGCTGTTCCACTGAAATGTATCGCCGTTATTACCCTTGACGGTGTCTTGAGGTCCGTTTACGTCTACCTGGTATTGGCCATCGGTGCTTGTGTACTTGGTTTCGTGGGTTGTTTTGTTTTGATCGATATGAGCGGCACCCACTTCTCCGTTTATGTATCCTTTGGTGGCATGGACATCCGTATTTACGCCGTGTCCGTTTGTCTCGTTGACAGTGGCTACTCCGTCTTTTGCGGAGACTGTTTTGCTGGTATCACCCTCTTTTGCGTGGAATAGCCAGTCAAAGCCTTTCTGGGCATCTGCAGCCACATTAGAGCCGCCCAGGGATTTTTCCATGTTGGAAACCCAGCTCGCCAGTGATGCATCATTCTGGGCAGCGGTTTTCGGTTGTGTGCCGTCAGTAGTGGCAGTGGCAGTCTTGCCATCAGTAGTGCCAGTGGCCGTTTTGCCGTCAGTAGTGCCAGTGGCCGTTTTGCCGTCAGTAGTATTAGCAGCAGCCTTGCCAGCAGTTGCTTGAGCGCCATAGACGTTGTCGAACGTTAAAGTATTGACATCGTTAACGTGCTGGATATTTGCTTTATCGCCGCCATTGCCGCTAACAAGGTTTTCCAAACCGTGCCAGGCCGCTTTGCCTTCTTTCAAAAGGTCCTTTGTCCACGCCCCAAGAACTCCCTCTTGCTCAAGCTTATTACCAACAGGAGCGGCTGTGCCGTCATGATGTGTGGCATCACCGTGATCGGGAATCACGGTTGGAGCCTTTTTGGCTTGCGCTGCTACATTATCTAAAGCCACGGGGGGTGATCTCGTGCGAGCAAATGGGGGGTGTAGGTAGGGCCAATATCTATAGTAAGTCTCTGCAATTTACAGGGGATGTCAAATGTTGTCAGTGGGGAAAATACGAAAGAAACCAAAATTCTTTTTGGGACTTTTAGAAACCCCTTGTCAGGCAAGCGTTTCCGGACTACCAGATTTTTGTGAGAAAATTTTAATCTAACTCGAATTATGGGCCTGACACCTCGTAAATACCCAAAATCTCCAATAATCAATCAAAACCCGCACCATAGCTGCACTTGAGGGGATCTTTGCACTACAGTGCAGTCACTGCCAAGCCACTGCCAAGATTTTCTTCGCCCACCTTGGATAGAATGTCTCTGTAGTCTGGAATACAGTTTTTCCAAAGTAGAACCAAATGCCAAAGCAGCCAAGCAGTTTTAGCGATCAGATCTGGGGAGGGGTGCTGGCGCTTTTGCTTTTGAGCAGCTGTGCACATGTGGCAGTCGGTGACAAAAAGAATGGTGCCACTGCAACCACGACTAAAACCTCAACTGCGGCCTCGACGCCGGAGCCAGATCCGTCCCAATTTCAGGTTGGGCAGACTCCCTCTTCGGTTGCCGGCGATTGGTCGTTGGGTTTTCAATCCAACAATACGAGCCTGTTGTCTAGCATGCAGCTGCACCAAGACGGAGAACTGTTTGAAGGAACCGGAACCGATACCAAAGACGGTGCTCCATTCACAATTACTCAGGGGCATATCAGCAATGGTCAAGTGCGCTTCTATAAGAAATATACCGCCAAGAGCTTCCCTCCCGTTGAATACACGGGAAAAATCGAGGTGGTACAAGACCAGAGTTATCGTGGACCTTACATGAGTGGAGAGTACACGGCTGCATTTCAAGGAAAAATCATCAGCAATATGTGGGAAGCACGAATGAAGTTCCACGAGCTGGCTGCCAATCCGCCCGCGGCTGAGACGAAGAATCCGCCTGGCGCTGGCGGGCAACAGCCACCGCAGCAACAGCAGCCACCACAGCAACAGCAGCCACAAGGACAACAACAAGGACAACAAGGACAACAACAAGGACAACAAGGACAGCAAGGACAACAACAAGGACAACAACAACCACCGCAGCAAGGACAGGACAACCCACCACAAGACAATCCCCCTGCCGATCAAAACCAGGCCCAGGGGAATTCAGATCAAGGCGCAAATCCACCTGCAGATAACAATCAACCCCCTGGGGCGGCGCCTCCGCTCAACCACCCGCCTGATATATCGGGGAAATGGACGGTCGGTTACGTGTGGAATTTTAAGACCATGCACTCGTCGATGTATCTCGAACAAGAAGGCGACAGGGTTACAGGTCACGGTTTAGATGAGAATACGAGAGAGAAATTTGTCATCGAAAAGGGATGGTATCACTTTCCAAACCTGACAATCATTCGAAAATACGTGAAGAAAATGGGCGCCACCAGAGACTACACGGTGACTTTCAAAGCAACAGTCTCAATGGTTCGCGATTCTGATTACCAGGGACCATATCTAGCGGGCGAAACCCAAGGGGGCGGCCGCTGGGAAGCTCAGTTAGTGCAGTAAGGCCACAACCGAGCCATTGATTTGGTGCAGGCGGGACGCCCGCGCTCCCGGGTTAGTTTGGTGCAGGCGGAACGCCTGCGCTCCCGGGTTGATCTCACGAACGAACGATTGAGGCTCTGGAGACCCATCCCGTTTTCCCTTTGTACGCCCCCGATTTGACCTTTACTTTGACTGCATGCCTGTCATTTTCCGAGACGATTTGAATGACCGTGTCGTTAGCCAATTCAAAATGTTCTGGTAGCATGGCACTATCTGCGGTTAATAAGAGAATCGCCGTCGGCTCGTCGCAAAAGAGCTTGGCGCTCCCATCAGGCTCGTAGATTCGGGTGGCTGTTTCGCTTTTGCTATCATCCGATTTCTTGCTTGCCCCATACTTGAAGTAAAGAAATATCGGCGCCCCAATCAGAAACAAAACTCCAAGCACCATCGCCAGTACCATGAACATGCTCACTAAATGCATGGCCACATTAATGAGAATCAGCGCCAGAACTATCCAGCCGACAATAATGAGGATGGTGCGAAACATCTTAGCTAATAACGCCCAGTTTTTTGCCCACTTTTTGGAAGGCGGTCAGAGCCCGATCCAAATCGCTGAGCTCGTGAGCGGCCGATATCTGCGTGCGCAACCGCGCTTCACCGCGAGGCACAACCGGATACCAGAGTCCGCGAATGTAGACGCCCTCAGTCAGCAGCTCGCGGCTCATGTCCATTGCCGTTGAAGCTTCTCCCAGCATAATCGGCACAATCGGATGCACCCCTTCCAAAATCGTGAAGCCCAGTCTCTTGATCTCTTTGCGGAAGTAGTCCGTATTGTCGTGCAGCTTTTGCACCAGACTGTTGTCCTCTTTCAACATTTTGAAAGCTTCGATGGAGGCACACACTATAGGTGGTGGCAGTGTATTAGAGAAAGTGTACGGTCGGGATTTCTGGCGCATGTACTCGACTAACTCCTTCTTGCCGGTTATGAAACCACCGGCGGCACCACCCATGGCCTTGCCCAGGGTGCCTGTTATAACATCAATCTTTCCGTGCACCCCGCACAGTTCAGGCGTGCCACGCCCGGTTTTGCCGAGCACACCTGTGGCGTGAGACTCGTCCACAAAAAGCAAGGCATTGTGTTTGGCGGCCAGATCGACGAATTTTTCCAGAGGTGCATATTCTCCTTCCATGCTGAAGACGCCGTCAGTTGCCACCACGCTGATACGATGATCCTTTTCTTCGTCTTCTTGCATCCATTGGCGCAGCTGCTCAATGTCATTATGCTTGTAGGCTCTCAGGTCGGTGGTTTTAACGGCGATTCTAGCCAGTCTGATACCATCTATGATGCTGGCATGATTGAGCGCATCACTATATATCATGTCACGATAATCACTCTGCTCCAGATCTCCGGATAGAAGAGCAGTGAAGAAGGCCTCATTGGCAGCGAAACAAGAAAGGTGCAAAATCGAGTCTTCGGTGCCGAAGAAGTCAGCGATTACTTCTTCAAGCTCAGCGTGGATTTTTTGCGTGCCGCACAGGAATCGAACCGAACTCAAGCCGAAACCATAGCGCTCCATGCCAAGCTTGGCTGCTTCGCGAATGCGCGGATGATTGGACAAACCAAGGTAATTGTTGGAAGCGAGCATGACGACATTGGCACCGTTGACGCTGACGGTGCCACCTTGCTCACCGTCCAGTGGCACTTCATATTTGTATGTCTTTGACTCTTTTGCTTTGGTCAGCTCATTTTGTAGCGCGCAATACAATTGACTTGTGCCCAGCTTATGGGTAGTTTTTTTCGATCCCGTCGAGGAAGTAACCATGGTGCATCTCCTGCTTAAGAATGGGTTGGGGAGCCGGGTTTGAATACTAATTTCATCTCTGAGCCTTTGACCAGTTGCGCGAAAGCCTCGTCGTACTCATCGAGCGCGTAATCTTTAGTGCACAATACTTTGTCCAGTTTCCTTTGCAGGTCAAATCGTTCGCAGCGCAACAGACGCAGCATTGTTTCCCACGTGTCGAACATTTTTCTTCCGAATATTCCTTTTACGGTCACACCTTTCCAGATCACTGCATTGGCTATATCAAAGTGTGTGAGCGGTTTTCGAGTGATGCCCAGAAGAATGACCTTGCCACCATTTCTGACAATCTGGAAGGCGTCTGCGTAAGCATTTGGTGATCCCGACATCTCCATTACTACATCTACGCCATTGGATCCTACTTCATGCTTGGCCACCGATGCATATAGCGCAGACGAACCCTTGCCTACGTCAAAGCAGTCATCGGCACCAAATTCCCTGGCCAGGGCAAAGCGACGATCGACGTCAGCTGCCTCAGTGAGATAGATGCGGGAAGCACCAAAGTCACGACATAAAAATGTGGCCATTAGACCGAGCGGACCAGCTCCCAGAATGGCTACCGATTTGCCACGCACATCAGCTTCTTGAACGGTGTGCACAGCATTGCCAAAGGCGTCCAGCATGGCGCCTATGCGAGGGGGAATGTTTTTTGTGCTGCCATGTTTCTCCAGGAGCACCACATTCTTATAAGGAACAACGACATTGTCGGCGAAGCATCCATCAAGATGCACACCTTTTACTTTTACGTTGATGCAAATATGCTCGTTGCCGGTCCGGCATAACTGGCAGTGCCCACAGGAAAGGTGCATTTCGGCGGTGACATAATCGCCTACTCCCAGGCGCAGGTGCTCAGGAATGTGCTTTCGATCAGCACCGTCTCCAAGCTCCTCTATGATTCCGCAAAATTCGTGACCAACTATGATCGGTTTGTAGCTGTCTCCATTGGTGGTGTATCGCATCATTTCGTTTCTGATGCCTTCGATCTGCTGGCTTTGATAAATGCTCTTGTCGGTTCCGCACACAGCCGTTGCCAGAACCCGAATTCTTACTTCATCGATACCCAGGTGGGCTTGCTGCATGTCTGAACGCAATGTCAGTCCATCTTTATTTACGTCTTCTTTTATCAGACATTTCATATAGTTGGGTAAGTGCTCCCGGATTTTGAATCGCAAGTCCTGGCTTGTTGCTGGCAACATTCATTTCAGTGAAGATGAAGCAAATGTTGGGCGCGAATTCGCCAGATCACGCATAGGTCATGCATGTGTATGCTAAAAAATGTATATCACCTATAGATTGTATACAAGCCGCATACAGCAAGCCTGAGCCTGTGCACGGCGGCATCGGAAACGATGTCACCTTTCTAAAACGCAGATTGACTGCTCGATATACATAACTAAACTACGGTTGATCCTATTTTAATGTAGCGCAAAAGTCAGGCAGCGCCACATTCTCGGCTGCAATTCACTATGACGTACTACCTCTCGATAACCTCCATATATCGTGTCTTAGCGTTTGTTTAGTTGCCTTGCCTGTAATCGCTGTTAGATTACTGGGGTGGCAGGACAACAATTTCTTTATATTTGGAGCGAACTGGCCAATGAATTTTGAACCCACTTCCAACGAGATAAACTTCGACCCTTTCTTCTATCGTGCGCCGGCTGATGTAGTGGCATCGTTCGTCGCGGAAGCATCGATCGTAAGAACGATCGTGCAGGGCTCAGGCGGCCCCGACAATGCCGAGATAACGGAAATGGGGCTGCGTTTCGTGCGTCATCTTATGTCAACATCACGAGCGGTGCGTTTTGGCTTTGTTCCCAACTTCAAGGATATGGATGCGATTCGTGAGTGCGCCCGTGATTTCATCCGCAAATGTGGCGGTGCTGCCACGGCCCTGCAAACGATGTATGCAATTATCGCCTGCGATTAAGTCATGCAAGCCAGGCACTCTGTTTCATCAGTTCCGACTCGGGCAACTAGGGGCCGCATTCGACTAACTTTTTGAGGCTTCTACCATCTTCCCTAAGAAATGAACAGCGACCATTTCAGCCATTTTTACGGGTAACGATTGCCTTAAGAAAGTGGTTTGAAACGCACCTATCACCGGTAATGCTGATGATTCAGGCAAGAAAGCGATGCCTATAGAGGCAATGTCGGCGATCGTGGAAATCCTTCCCCGTTTTACATCTGGAAATACGAAAGAATCTATAAGATTGTCAGCGACGATCGCTCCTAGTCCTGCTCCTGCTTTACTCCAACCAGGCTTGCCAGCGACGGCGAAAGCGCCTGCAATACCCGCGCTACGGGCGTAACCGTAAGCTTGATCACTGATCAAGAAATCTCTCTGGTCCCTCGACTCAGCTGGTGCAGACAGTTGTGATATCTGGCATGGCGCCAGTGAACACGGTTTGTCTAGAGTGGGCAGCGAGCCCACTTTACTGGAAACATAAGCTTCGACTCTGGAAAAGTCGAGACCTGAGGTTTGGGTGCTTGTCTGCCCATTCAAAGCCAATGCATCGCTGAAGCTAGGTCGCTGTGTCATTTTGTCAGTTTGCTCCTATGATTCGGATGAACTCGTTTCTGCAGAAGATTCAGGCATACGATTTAGCTGTAGTGTTTTTCGATCTCTTTTCCAACGACATGCAAGCCGATCATTTCTGCTGCTTTGATAACACCTGATTGCGGTAAGAAGAGAATTCCGTTGGCGGCAAGATCCGTAAAAGTGGAAGGCTTTCCTCTCTTTACGCCTTTGAAAAGGTAGTCATCCAAACCATCGTCTGCCAGTTCGGCTGTGACTAATGCGCCGAGACCGCTCCATTTTCCAAAAGGTGATTTGTCGACGAGCTTGCCCTTAGCGACCCAGGAGGCGGCATAAGTTGCGTTGCGGGCAACGCCAAACCAGCCATCGTTCATTAAATAGCCCTTTGTGGAGAAATCTCTGAGGATTCCGTCGTGATGCGGTGTCGCTTCTGGCGCTGATGAAACTGCAGCACCCACTTCTTTATGTTGCCCTTGCGGATGTTGCCCTTGCGGATGTTGCACTTCCGGCATCGCAGAACAAGTGTTGTTGACGGGCTCAAAAGGATGGGTTAAAACTCGATTGGGCTGTGCGCAACCGGCTTCTTGCGCTACTCGTGCCCAGTCCAGACCTAAGGTCGCAGCGGCGATTGGTAGTTGAAGAGTCTGTGCGTCATTGGTAAAGACAGTTCTTTGTGTCATTGCCTGGGTACTCCGCCTGGGGTGGGGGCTTCGTGTTTATTAGTCAGGGCTACTGAGTGGTTCGATAATAGTTGCGGAGGGGGTCGCTTTCAATGGGGGAAATACGAAATGCCCAAAAAAGACAGACCCCTGATCGTCGTTCTTCGCATTGAGCTCGCCTTGCGCCTGTTTCCGACTTTAGCTGTTTTCTTTCTCTATCAGCTTGCCCACTGCGTGCACACCGATCATTTCTGCCACTCGCACAGGTAACGATTGCGGTAAGAAAGCGACTCCCAACGAAGCAATGTCGGCGTAGGTGGACGGCTTTCCTCTCTTTACGTCTTTGAAAAGGAAGGTATCGACGAGATTGTCACCGATGTTCGATGTCACTCCCGCTGCTACGCAGGGCCAAAATGGTTTTACAACAAAGGCCATAACCCCAGAGACTGCCAGAGGGCGAGCCCAACGGTTATAAGTGTCGTCGCTGATCAAGAAACCTTTCTGCTCTGTTGACACGTCCGTGGGCTGGTGCACTTGAGATACGACCAACGGATGCACTGGAGATACCTCACAGGGGGCCAGAGCACATGGATTGGTGAGCGGTGGCACACCGACGAGTTTGGCATGTTGGGCATTGGCTTCCTGAACTACGCGGCTCCAGTCGAGACCGCCGTTTGAGGTGTTTGTTATTCCAGCCGAAGCAAGGGCATCGCCGAAAGTAGGTCGCTGTATCTGTACCATTGTGGGTTACTCCGCCTGGGGTGGGGGCTTCGTTTCGATTTATTCTGTTGGCTATGGAGCTAGCCTAAGCCAGGCGGGCGAATTGCTCAATGGTGAGAATACGAACTGCGCTAAATACGGCTGAACGCCCGTGAGACCGACGTTGCCCTCTACGATTCATAATTGGATGAGGTCGCAAACAAGGTTGCTAAACGCCGTTGGTGTCGACCTCTGCTTCATAGTCAACTGAGGCGACACCAAATCCGAACAGTTTGAGAAATTCTTTTCTGTATCCGTCGTAATCAGACAGTTGTCTCAGATTTTCTGTCGTCACCTGCGGCCAGAGGGCTTCGATTTCCTTCTGCACAGAGCTTTCCATCTCCAGATCATCGATGCGAATGCGTCCTTCTTGATCCAATTTGGGTGTATTGCCACCAAACAGTTGCTTGGAGAATAAGCGATACATTTGCTCGATGCATCCCTCGTGCACATTTTTCTCTTTCATCACTTTGTAGAGTAGAGAGACATAGAGGGGCACCACTGGAATGGCTGAACTGGCCTGAGTAACTAGCGCCTTATTGATTGACACATAGGCCTTGATCCCGGACTTTTTGCTGATTTGAGCGGCCGTCTTTTCCAGATCGCCTTTAGCACTGCCGATGGTGCCATCACGATAAATGGGCCAGGTTACTTTTGGACCAATGTAAGAATAGGCTACAGTGACGGCATCTTTTGCCAGCACGCCGGCTGCGTTCAATGCATCTATCCACATCTGCCAATCTTCACCACCCATGACGACAACCGTATCAGCCACTTCTTGCTCATTGGCCGGTTCAATTGTGATCTCTTTCACAAGTTCTTTGTCAGTATCGAGCGTCTTCGCCGTAAAGGTAGTGCCGATGGGCTTCAATGCTGAGTTGTAGACAGTCTTGGTTTTTGGATGGATGCGGCGCGGTGATGCCAGGCTATAGATAACACCATCAACTTGACCCAAATCTGCTTTAATGGTTTCTATAACTTGTTGTTTGATCTCGTCTGAAAAGGCGTCGCCGTTGATATTCTTGGCGTAGAGCTCTTCTTGCTCGGCAAATTTGACCAGAGCGGCAGAGTTATACCAGCCGGCTGTAGCTGGTTTTCCGCCTTCAGGTGGCTTTTCAAAAAACACGCCCAGGGTTTTGGCTTGCCCGCCAAAGGCGGCAACGATTCGCGATGCCAATCCGTATCCGGTCGATGAGCCGATCACCAGAACGCGTTTTGGTGCATCTTTAATCGCCCCTTGCTTCTTTACGTAATTGATTTGCTCTTGCACGTTTGCCGCACAGCCAGTGGGGTGCGCCGTCACACAAATGAAGCCACGGATGCGAGGCTTAATTACACTGCGCGGTGATTCGGTAGTTGAATTCATAACTCATCTCGATTTTTGGGGAAAGACGATCATCTCTTGGGCAAAGGTTTGCTGTCAATGCCAGGTCCATGGGCTAGCAGCTATTTCGATTTGCTCAACTTTTTCAAGGCCGGCGCGTATTTGGCTGCAGGCAAAAAGCCCACGAACCTCTTTACCACTTTCCCATCAGAGGAAAAGACAAGACCGGTTGGATAGGCTTGCACATCTTGCGCCTGAGCAACGTCAAGGCCATCCTTTTCGGCGTTCAGTTTAACGGGAATGAAACCTTTATTTATAACTTCGATGAACTTTGCATCGTGGAACGTATCTTTATCAAGCAATTTGCACGGTCCGCACCAATCGGTGTACATATCTACAAAAACCAGCTTGTTGTCCTTTTGTGCTTCAGCCAGGCTGGCTTTGAAATCGTGGCTCCAGGTGATTTCCTGCGCCGCAAAGCTGCCTGGTGCAAAGAGATACATCCCTGCCAGAATCAACAATGATGTTGTTCGAACTGCTTTCATAAGTGAACCTTTCTCCTTTTCTATTGCTTGGCGCTGCTGAACATTTCTTCCCGCACGATCTTTAGAGGAGGATAACCAGATTTCATGAACTGGTTGTGAAACTCCTTTAGCTTGAAGTCAGTGCCCTTCAGTTTGCGATAATCATCGCGCATTTTTAGGATTTCCAACTTACCCAAAGTGTAAACCAGATAGGTCGGGTCTGAGGTGCCCCGTTTCGCTTCCCTTTCCGCGTTGGTCCTTTCCATGAAGCCCTCTTTCATGAAAAAGTCTACTGCCTCGGGCAGGGTCATGCCTCGGCAGTGCATACGCAAACCCACCATGTATCGGCAGGCGCGCAAAAGAGCATCGTGCAGTTGAATCATGCGCAACTCTTTGTCACCTTTGCCGAAACCTTCATCGACCATCATTTGTTCGCAATAATGAGCCCAACCTTCGTCGTTGGAGCTGCAGCCGATCAGCTTACGCACCTTCGAGGGAGCGCTGCGCAGCCACAAGAACTGCACGAAATGTCCTGGATAAGCCTCGTGCGTGCTGGTGTTGATGAGGTCGCAATAACTAAAGGAACGCATGTGCTCTTCTACTTGCTGCGGCGTCCAATCATGCTCCGGCAAGGTGATGTTATAGAAGGTCTCAGTCGCTTGTGTTTCAAGGGGTCCTGGCGACTCCAGCGAGGCAAAAGTCAAAGCCCGCATGAATGGAGGAGTTTCTTCGATGATCGGGCGATCGTTGGAAGGAATTGTGATGATCTCTTTGTCGATGCAGAAGTTGCGAATTCTTTCCATCAAGTCACTGACGTCTTTAATCAGTTCGTCAGGCTTGGGGTGCTTTTTGGCGATGTCATCAAAACATTCTCTTGTTGTTTTATCGGGCGCCAATTCGTGAGCTGTGGCGGCAAACTGTTTTTGCAGCCGCTTTAGCTCAGCATCTCCGCGTGCCAAAAGTGAATCGATGCTTTCATCAACCATCTCATCATAAAGAAGCTTCTTACGATAATTCTCTTCGCCGATGGCGATCTGTCCTTTGCACACTCCAGCATCCAATAAATCCTTTTTCAAAAAGTTCTGATAACCTTTGAGGGCTTCGATTACATCTTTGGTTGAGGTTTTCAGCTCCTCCTGCAATTTATCATCGTGCACATTTGTGAACGCCTCGGGCACTGAATCTTGAAAAAATAAAATGATTCCCGGCAGCTGTTCCAGGGCCACTTCAACATAAATTGGTGGTATTAAATCTGGTTGCAAGTTTATTCGTGCATTTGAGAGAACAGCCGGTATCTGTTTCTCGCGATCGATGACTGAGCGCATGCGGGTCGGCAATGGCGCAAAGTTACGCTTGACGAGATTAAAAATGCTTTCACTGACATCGCTGGAATATTCGTCGGGATTGCGTTTCCACCACAAAAGCTGCTCCAGAGAAAGAAGGGCTGAGTTTATGGAGGCGATCAGAATCTCTGCGTCGTGTTGCTCGAAAGGTGTGAGAGATTGAGGCTTGATGCCCTCGAATTTGCCCAGATAACTCTTCAGAGTGGCAATTTTTGCGGCGTGAAATGCCGGCGAGCGCGATTCCAGTTTTGAGTCGTAATCGTGGATGCCAGAAGAGGTAGCCCAGCTGGGCATCAACCTGAACATGTCAGCAAAATAAGCTTCGCTGAGATCGTGAAACTTCTGCGACGAATTGTCTGCCTGAGCGAAACTTTTATCGATCCGATGTTCGGAATCGTTGATCGTGGTTGCCGGCTGGGGCTGAGCAGGCAGCAGCGGGGCGCAAATGCAGACAGCCGTGAGCGCCGCCAGGCTGTGCCGGATTCTTAAGCTTTTGGGCAACATTGAAACCATAAATCGGATGAACTCCTTCTTAGCTGGCTGCCATGGGGTTCCAGATTGAAAATCTCTCCATCAATCTGACAAAGCATTACATATTGACAGGTTCGGCGCGCCCCCCCTGGTGCCCCGCCGTGTAGAACTCGGTAACAATCGGTAATTTGGGCAGCGATATATGTAATAGTTGACCGGGAAGTTCAGGAGCATCAATGTCAGGCTACAACATTTTTGTGCTTGTTAAACAAGTGCCCGATCAGGGCTCAAAAGCTGGCATCAATCCAGATGGCACCATCGATCGCGCGCGGGCAAAGAGAATGCTCAATCCCTTCGATCGTTATGCTTTGCAAGCGGCTTTGCACACGAAAAAGTCGTATGGAGGCACCGTCACGGCGATTTCGATGGGCCCGCCGCCGGCTGTGGAAGTGCTGCTCGAAACCCTCGAGCATGGCGTCGATCGTGGTTTCTTGCTCTCTGACAAACGGTTGGCTGCTTCCGATACCCTGGCTACCGCTTATGCTCTTTACAAAACCGTCAATTTTGCCGGCAAGTTCGACATCATATTCTGCGGTTTGCAAACCACAGATGGTGACACGGCGCAGGTCGGCCCACAGCTAGCCGAGCGGCTTGGACTGCCGCAAATAACCTATTGCGAAGACTTCGGCATCGAAGACGGAAAAGTGCATGCCCGCAGAATAATCGAAGGCGGCGTGCAAAAGGTGATAACCGAGATGCCCGTGTTGGTGACAGTGGCCAACAGCTATCATCCGCTCGAGTACAAATCGTTCCGCGGTGCCTGGCGGGTGCAGCAGCTGGCGCGCAAGCAGGAAGAGCTGAGACAATTTATCAAGACCATTGATCTGGACGTGATTGGCGCCGATACAGATCGCTGCGGTCTGAAAGGATCACCAACAATCGTTGCCGCCACGGAAAAAGTCGGTGAAATTGGAGGCAGCTGTCAGATGCATGAAGGTCATGCTCCAGATGAGCTGGTTGCCGAAGTTATTAAAGCAACAACTATCAGAGAGTTTATGGTGGCGAAAAAGTGATGAGCGAACCTGAGAGCGAACCATTAGCCGTATCCCCGTTTTGCCCCAAGGGAGAAGTGCTGGTTGTGGCTGAGCACATTCTGGGCGAGTTGCAGCCGGTCACTCTGGAGTTGCTCGGTGCCGGAAGAATTCTCGCCGACAAGATGGGTCGATCCTTGCTGTGCATCGTCATGGGCGAAAATCTGGGTGACATCCCCCAGAAGATGATTGAATATGGTGCCGATACCGTGTTTGTCGCTGACCATCCCGAATTGAAGTGCTATCGCACCTTGCCTTATCGCCGCGTGGTCTGCGATTTCTTGGAATCGCTCTCTGAGCCGCCACACACGACTTTGCTCGGCTCGACGACAACCGGACGCGATCTGGCTCCGCGCATCGCTGCCCACTTTGACACCGGTCTGACCGCCGATTGCACAGAGTTGGATATTGGTCCTTATGAGCACAAAGCTAAAGCCGATCCAGCCAAAATAGGTCTTTATCCTAACTGTCTTTATGCCATCAGACCGAGCTTTGGCGAAAGTTTGAAGGCGCGAATTCTTGGACCCTGGAAAAATCCACAAATGGCTACCACCAGACCTGGTGTCATGGTGCCAAACAAACCGGATGCAAACAAGAAAGGAAAGATCGTTAAAATTCCAGTCAATTTGCAGCCTGACGATTTGCGTTTGGTGGTGGCAGAAACGATCAGAGAAATGGACAAAGGCATCAAGCTCACCGACGCAGAAGTGATTGTCTCAGGCGGCTATGGCCTGGGCACCGCCGACGGTTTCAACCTGGTCAGAGACCTGGCCGCTTGCTTTGATAACGCCGCCATCGGCGCTTCCCGTAAAGTAGTAGACTTGGGCTGGATTCCATATCACAACCAGGTCGGACAAACCGGTAAAACCGTACGCCCAAAACTCTATATTGCCTGTGGTATTTCAGGCGCCATTCAGCATCGTGTCGGCATGTCCAAATCGGACACGATCATCGCCATAAACAAAGATCCGGATGCACCGATTTTCAAATTTGCGCACCATGGAATTGTCGGAGATGTTTATCAGATCATTCCTGAGATGATCAAACAGTTAAAGGAAAAAAAAGTAGCGCGGGGGGTTGAGGCAGTTGTCGGATCGCATTGAGTATGACCTGTTGTTGGTGGGCGGAAGCCCTTCCAATCTGACCTTGGCGTATCACTTCTTGGAACTTGCGAAAGCAAGCGGCAAGGAGTTCACCATTGCTGTTCTGGAAAAATCTAAAGAGTTCGGCGCTCATATCATGAGTGGTGCCGTGTCAAAGCCTCACATCATCGAAAAAGTCTGGCCCAACTACAAAGAGATGGGCTTCCCCCTCGACGCTGTTTGCACAGAGTCTAACTTCTCGGTTTTAGGATTGGAGAAGAAGTGGGACATGCCGCCCAAGCTCTATCCAAAATCTTTTGACAAGACAGGATATCTAGTTCTCAGCCTCAGCCTGGTGACAAGTTGGATGGCCCGGCAGCTGGAAGCAAAAGCCAAAGAAGTGCCGAATGTCTCTCTGGACCTTTTTACCGGTTTCGCTGCCCACGGAGTCGTCTTTGAGGACGGTCGCGTAGCAGGCGTGCAAGTGAGCGAAGATCCGAAAAGCGAAGATGACTACGTCTACGCCAAATTTACTTGCTTTGGCGACAAGGGCTTTATCTCTCGCGATGTCATCGATCACTTCAAACTACGAGACTGCCCGCAAATCTGGTCGGTGGGCGTCAAGGAAGTCTGGCAATGCAAAGAGAGCTACGAAGGGAAGGTCTGGCACACATTAGGCTGGCCACTTCTTGATGGCACCTTCGGTGGTGGCTTCGTTTATGGCATGAAGGACAATAAACTGACCATCGGTATGGTGATCAGCCTGGACAGCCGCGATCCGAACATGAATCCGCAGCTGAAGCTGCAAGAGTATAAGAAGCATCCCTGGATCCAGAGCATGATCACTGGTGGCAAGCTGCTCAAATATGGTGCGGCGCTTCTGCCCGAGGGCGGCTATTACAGCCTGCCTAAGAAATTCTCTGTCCCCGGCGCCGTTCTTCTTGGAGATGCGCTGGGCGTGTTGGATGTAAAACATCTGGCTGGAATCGACAGGGCGATGGAATGCGGATATGTGGCGGCAGAGGTGCTGCATGATGCACTGATCAAAGGTGATCTCACAGAAGCCGCTCTGGCACCTTATCAGGAGCGCCTGACCAACAGTTTTGTCGTCAAGGAAGCCTACGGAAATCGTTATTTCCGTTGGGCCTTCATCGAGAATCCAAAACTGCTGGGCGAATACTTGCCCGAAGTGGCACATAGCGTCGATAAATCATCGGCTTTCTTCGGCATGTGGAAAGTGTGGTTCAAGCATCCGCTGGGGGCGCCTATTGACGGCGTGCGGTCTCTTGGTTTGATCGAGGGCAAGATCAATATCGGGCCAATTAAATACGAAGCCGATTACAAGCACATCATTCCCGCGTTTGTGACACCAAAATATGATGAGCCCCATTACGACAAGGCCACGATTTATTCCCGTCCCGATGCCGTTTTCTACGCCTCGACAAAGTATCACGAGGGCAACAAACACATCGATGAGTTCAACGCTACAGTGTGCGTAGACTGCATCAAGCGCTACGAAGGGATCAGCAAGACGACACCATGCGTAGCCGATTGCACGGCTGAAGTACATCGCATCGACATCATCGATGATGTGAGAAAGCACGGCATGTCGTTGGAAAACTGCATCCACTGCCGCACATGCGAAGTCGTCTGCCCCGAGGTTAACCTGCGCGTGAAACCGACGTCGCAGGGCAGCGGTCCGGATTTCCTCGGGCTCTAGGCCGGGAGCGCAGGCGTCCCGCCTGCATCTTCCTGAGCCGCAGCTTTTGAGTCTGGAGCGATAGAAAATCGGAAAACGAGGCACGTTAAAGATATAGAAAATCGGAAAACCTATCTCTTTAGAATGATATGGGCACGTTAAAGATATAGAAAATCGGAAAACCTATCTCTTTAGAATGATATGAGCAAATATAGATAGAGAATCGCAAAAGCTATCGGCTCAAGGCACCGCAGCTTTCGGCAGCGCAGGGTTGTGCCTGCTGAGTGAATGCTTTTCTAAAGACAAGCTTTCCGTTGCACAGTGGTATAAAACTCGAGTCAGCGAACGAGGTTGTATGAAGAAAGACAGCTGGAACGCGTGGTGTCTGGCCAACCCAGCCGTGGCGGAGTTGCTAAAGGTGATGATCGCTTATGAAAATGATCCCTCCAGACTTGTCTGGTCTCAGGCACTGGTGGAGCCCACGAATATTGAGGATAGGCGTGATTACGCAGAAAAAGTTTTGGCCATCGCCAAAGCAAACCGATCCGGCGATGTGGTTGAAGAGGCGCTCATTTGGCTGATTGGGGTTGCACCTGCCTATTTCGATACGTCAGATGCGGACAGAATCATTGAAAAGGACTATTTGCAGAGCGAGAACCTTGCCGCACTTTGCTGGAACTACATCTTACCTCCGCACACTGCAAGTAAAGAGCATTTGCTCAGTCAACTAATAAACGAGAGTCCTCATGAGCGGGTGCGAGCCCATGCGTTATTTTGTCTGGCCGCGTCCAAGCTGTCGACCGATCCAGAGCTGGCCAAACAACTCTTCAAGAAAGTAAGCGAAGAGTACTCTTCCATTGAAGCGGTCGAGCCCAGGGACAGCTTGGAGTTATTTTCAAAAGCAGGTGCTGCCTGGTCCGTGGAACCCAAGGTATCGCTGGTTTTAGCCTCAGTTGTAGAACAGATCTTTAGACCGTTTCCTTTGGGCAGCGCTGCCCAACAGTGCTTGTTCGAGTTGGAGCACTTATCGGTAGGAGCCCAAGCCCAACCAACTATAGGAACAGACGCTGATGGCAAGGTTATGAAGCTCGATGATTATCGAGGCAAAATCGTCATGCTGGTGTTTTTCGGCGATTGGTGTCAACCTTGCCGGTCGATGTACCCTCATGAGTGGTCGCTGGTGCAACAATTCAAATCTCAACCATTCACAATTGTCGGCGTAAACAGCGATCCAGCCGACCTACTGAAGAAGATCATCGAAGAGAAGACCGTGCAGTGGCCATGTTTTTGGGATGGAGGCAGTAATGGCGGTCCGATTGCCAGCCAGTGGCAAGTACAAGCCTGGCCGACCGTTTACATTCTTGACGATAAAGGCGTTATCCGTTTCACCAACCCACCTCGAGATCTTGAGGGGCTCTCAAAGTGCATGACCCAATTGCTTGCCGAAATGAAACACTGATACCAAACTCGTCCACACCATATTTGATACCAGATACGGATAGCAAAGACGAGCTCTTTCTTCCATTTGAGCGGAGGCATGCCACCATACATGGAGCGGCGATCTTCTTCGCAGAAGACCGCCGTTCAAATTATCAGATTTTCGCGAGACTGGCCAGTCACAGCGGGCCGCTTCGAACTAGCGAACCGAGATGGGCTCGCGATCATGTAACCAGGTTGGTACGTCCGGCAACAAGTTTGCTGCTACCTTTTCCAATTCGCGGGTAGCGTTTTCGCGTGCCTTCTCATTCATGCGAGCAACCAGCTGTTCATGGGTTGCGTAATTGAGCCGCTGCACCAGACCGACAGCCTTCATGGCGCGAATCATCAGCCATGATGGATCAAATTCCCAGAATCTCATTCCCGATCTAGCCGATCCTGGCGCTGCGTGATGGTTATTGTGCCAGCCTTCGCCCAGAGCGAGAATGCCGACCCACCACACGTTGACGCTATCGTCTTCCTCTAAATAATTCTTGTATCCAGCTTTTGGAATATGACAAACAACGTTCAGCAAAAGTGGAATTCCCAACACGGCAACACCAGCAAGAAGGCTTGCCAAAGCCGGTACCCAGCCGAAGAAATACCAGATGACGGCACGGAAAGCAAAGCAACAGGCGAAGCCCAAAATGTGGCCACGCATCAAAACGCCGTCTTGCTCAAGGAAGCGATAAATTGGATCTTTGAGCAGGTCTTTGGACAGCACTGAGGGTTGCACGTGCGGAGCATACTCTTTCTCTTGCAACCAGCCTGTGAAGGCATACTTCACACCATATCTGGGTGAATGAGGATCCTTGGGTGTGTCGACAAAATGGTGATGGGCTCTGTGAATAGTCGACCACCAGATCGGTGACCCCTCAAACGCCAGGAAGCCTGCTAAAACCCAGAAGTATTCAACCGGCTTGGAGCAGGAAAAAGATCGGTGCGAGAGCAGTCGATGGTAGCCAATCGTTATTCCCATTGCATGCCAAATATATGACAGCAAGAACACTCCAAAAAATAATGCCATTTAGTTTCTCCTCGAACGCGATACAACCTTGGGACTCAGTATTTGAGCGAACACTCTGCACCGCGAAATGTGTTCTTTGGTACTGTCGTTATTTAACGAAACAGCGCCGATTCCGGTCTACCTCTGCGAATGTCCTGACTCCTATCAGACTGCTCAGCGAATTTGTCTTTCCACTTATCTGATACCAGCGCTTCTAGAAATTGCTCTAGAGTCTCCGGCACCTCGGCCACTTGAAGTATTCTGCGCCCATCATTATCTGGACCCGGATACTGATTGAATGTTAGCCGATCGATTTCCAATCCTTGTCGATTGTAAAAACTAAGTAGTGCTAATCCAATCTCCTTGGACACTGTGCCTTTGTCCTTTATCTGCCAGTCACGTAAAACAGTGCGTCCGATGCCGATAAGGTAGTAGGCGCGCTCCTTTTCGTACTTTGGCTCATCGATAAAATAGGCCCAGGTAGTCTCGTCAACGTTGTCCAGGTAAGGCTCGCAGCGAATCTGGAACAGTCGCCCGGAAGTCGAGGTGACTGACGTTGGTCCGAACCCCGAATTCATCATATGGATCTCTATAACCCTGAGCACGTGGGCGTTAAAGCTTATCCCTTTCTTGTCAGCCTGTAATTGCAGGCGTTTCCGATAATCGTCGGGGATACGAATGCTGATATTGGTAGTCTTTTGCTTGTCTTCGCCCATCTGTAGTCACATGAGTACAATTTGTAGTCACTCGATCATGATAACACCAAAATACCGGAAAATCCGCTCATTTTTGGAAAACATTTAGGTTGGGTTTTCATACCGCTGACTTGCTCGACCAAAATTGAGACAAACTGAACTTTACATCTTTACTGTTGGCAACATTCTTTAGCCTATCCAGCGTCCAAGCCTCTGAAGATCCAGGCGCAAGGATGAATTGGCGCTAATGCACCATACTCGGTGGCAAATGACTGCCTGGCCCCTTCAGCGGGTCAAAAATTACCCGATTAGAGTACACTTGTGCCGGGCAATAAGCTTTGTGGGGGCTGTGGAGCGGTCAGATGGCAGATATAGATGATATAAAAACCAGACTTCTCTCTAACGACATGAAGGTTTCGGAAGCCCTGGCTCGCGCTTTGCCAAAGTTGCGGGGAAAAGCTTCCGACGATACCCTGATCTGGTGCTCGAATGAGTTACAGGGCTATTCGCACGGCATCGAGTTTTACAATCGCAGATTCACAGATTTGCCACCATATCGCGTTGTTTCAGGAGTCTTGAAGGTAGTTCAGCCTGACGGACAGCAAAGAAGTATCAACCACTCTATGGCATTGAGAAACGAATATTTTCTCTCGGCCTCAGTTGGTTGGCTGGAAGATTTTTCTACTCTGCCCGGTGAGCTCTCAGTGGTTGAGTTGCCTGAGCTGACCACATATATAGGTAAAGAAACTGGTGGAACGATAGTCTGTCAGTGCACCAAAACTCAGCTCGTCCGCATTATTGGCAGCGTCAAGCAAAGTTTCTTGAATCTACTTGAGAAAGAGGCTTGGGTGGCGCCCAAACCAAAACAAGCGACTGTCGCCGTGCCACCGCCCAGCCTCGTGCCGGTGAAAGAAGTGCATTCATCGGAGACGGCTTTCACAAAGGTGCGCAACAAATCCATCCACATGATGAGAGAAGCGTACCAGACCAAAGATTGGGTGATGTCCACCATGAGTCAAGATGAGAACGACCGGCATTACATCAAGGCCGCCATGGATTACATGCTAAAAATGGGCTTTGCTCAGCCTGGAAACGTGGCCAACCTTTTCTTGCTGACAGAAAAAGGCGCACGCGAGTTGGAGAACTCGACCAGAGAATTCGATCGCCCAAAATGAGATCGCCCTTCAGCATAATTTTCAGTAAGGCTTGCGCATCTTCCCTTCTCATCGCTCTTGCCCTTGCATTTGTTTGCCGCACAACATGCTGCGCCAGCCAACTAGACGTTGCGGCGCCGCCGCCGGAAAAACCCGAACCGGTCGTGGAGCCCAAGTATGCACCAGATAGAAAAGTGGACATCGAGCACCTGGCGCTGGACGTCACTCCCGATTTCGAGAAACGCACAGTTGCCGGAGTTGCTACATTCACATTCAAACCGATCGCCAAACCACTAGACGAACTGAAACTCGATGCCGTGGATTTGACGGTTGAGGACGTCAAATGCACAGCCGAGTTGGCTGGATATCAGGCGACCGACAAAGAGATTACAGTTACTTTTGCCAAACCGATTCCTGTCGATGTGCAGACAAAATTGACGATTCGCTATGCGGCGCAACCGACAAAGGGTCTTTATTTCCGCGTTCCCTCCAATGGCTACGATGCCGCTGATACTCACTTGTTCAGCCAGGGAGAGATGATCGAGGGCAGACATTGGTTTCCTTCATATGATTATCCAAATGAAAAATTCACATCTGAGATTACCTGTCATGTTCCTGAAGGAATGCAGGTCTTTTCCAACGGTAGACAGATATCGTCCGACAAGGATCCGGTATCAAAGCTAGTGGCGGTGCATTGGTCGCAGGAAAAGCCGCACG
>Ga0182024_10002141_pt1 | contig 49673 bp, 50 predicted proteins | sample P32metaG_FD_120480 | JGI IMG/M metagenome (GOLD analysis project Ga0182024, IMG submission 120480) | Permafrost microbial communities from Stordalen Mire, Sweden - P3-2 metaG (Illumina Assembly) | ecosystem: Environmental > Terrestrial > Soil > Wetlands > Permafrost | place: Sweden: Stordalen...
GGCCGGCTCCGAAGATTTCACAGCGCGCGTTTTCGCCGAACTCGGTGAGGTCGTCATTCACGGGGTCGCGATCCGGCCGGGTCACCCGCTCGTCCTCGGGGTCGCGCGTCAGGGCCGCCGCATCGTCCCGCTCTTTGGGATCCCCGGGTATCCCGTCAGCGCCGCGATCTGCGCCGACTTGTTCTTGCGTCCGCTGCTCGAGCGCCTAGGACGGCGCGATCCCCTCGAAGTGCGGGAATTCGAAGCGACCGTCACCCGCAAACTCTTTTCGCCGCTGGGCGAGGACGAATACATTCGCGCCGTCGCCGCGCGCGTCGCAGGCAAGGTCGTTGCGACGCCGCTCCGCCGCGGTGCCGGCGTGATCACGTCGCTTTCGCGTGCCAACTGTTTGATCGTCGTGCCGCGCTTCAGCGAAGGCGTGCGCGCCGGCGAGCAGGTTCGAGCCCGTGCGCTGCGCCCGCTCGCGAGCATCGAACGAACGCTTCTCGCGGTCGGCAGCCACGATGTCGCGATCGATCTGCTTGCCGGACACCTCGCCGCGCGCGGTCTGGAACTCGTCTCGGCGAACGTCGGCAGCATCGCCGGGCTGGCGACCCTCGCGGCCGGGGGGACGCACGTCGCCGGGACGCATGCGATCGATCCGGCAACCGGGACGTACAACGACGTCGCCGTTCGCCGTTACGCTCCCGGGATGCGCGTGGCGCTCGTGCATTTCGCGACGCGCGAACAAGGTTTGATCGTCAAAGCCGGCAACCCGCTCGGGCTGCACTCGCTGCGAGACGTCGCGCGTACCAAAGCTCGCTTCGTCAACCGCCAAAAGGACGCGGGAACTCGGATGCTGCTCGATTTGCTGCTCGCGCGCGATGGAATCTCGCACGAAGAGATCGATGGCTACGATCGGATCGAGTTCACGCATCTTGCCGTCGCCGCGCTCGTCGCAGAAGGCTCGGCCGACTGCGGTCTCGGGATATTGGCTGCAGCGCGCGCGCTCGGCTGCGACTTCCTTCCGCTGGCAAAAGAACCGTACGAACTCGCGATCGACGCGAATCAGTTGGAGGATCGCCGCATCGCGGCGCTGCTCGAGGAACTTGCGAGCGACGAACTTCGCAAGGAAGTCGAAGAACTCGGCGGCTACGACACCTCGAGAAGCGGCGAGATGCGCTTCGTCGAAGGATAGCTGCCTTGCAGCACAGATGAGCGCGTGTTAGGATGTATCGTGAGAAGGAACGTACTCTGCGTATTCCTGGCGGCGCCGCTGCTAGCGGCGTCGGCGCCCGTGGGGGTTCCTGTCACCAAGACGATTTCGGTCGTGCCGCTCGCCGTAATGGGCCCCGGTGGAACGATCGCGGTTGCGGCCCTCTCGATAGCCGGTCCGGGCGGGACGATTTCGGTCGTGCCGCTCGCCGTAACGGGTCCGGGCGGGACGATTTCGGTCGTGCCGCTCGCCGTAACCGGACCTGGTGGTACTGTTGACGTCGCCCCGCTTTCGATAACGGGGCCATGAAGGAGAAAAGCATGCGCAGTTTTGTAGCGATCGCCCTCGGGACTCTTGTGTATTTGGCGCCGGTCGCCGCGTCGGCGAACGTTACCTACACGTTCGCCGTGCCCGTGAGCGCCAAACAACTTCCTTCCGGTTCAAGTCTGGTGGCAACGTGCACGGTCTTCGCGGGCGCGAACGGCGCAGGCGCTGTCTTGGGCTCGGCCGCGACCCTTCCTTTGAGCCAGGTCAACGGCGCCTTCACTGGAAACGCGAATGTGGCACTATCGATCGCGACGCCGGGCGCATCGTACAAATGCTTCCTACTCGTTTACCAAGGCGCTGCAACCGGTCAGCCCATTAACATATCAGTTTCGAGCGCAACACTCACCGCCAGCGGGGGAACGATGCCACCGGGCTGGAGCGGGAATTTCCAAACGGGCGCCACGAACTTCTAGCCGATTGACGCTTGAACTTTTCGGGATGGCGCGCGAGCTCGTTGGCTCGCCCGGCGTCGATCTTGACGTCGCTGAGCCGACGACGCTACGTTTACTGCTCAGCGAACTCGCGCGGCGTTATCCGCAGCTCGATGGTGCAGTACTCGACAAATCGACGCACGCGCCGCTCGAACCGCACGCGCTCTTGCTCGACGGACGCCGTGCGCAGGGCCTCGATGAATCAGTCAGCGACGCCGACCGTCCGGTGCTGCTGATCATCCCCAGCGGCGGCTAAGCACGTAACCGGCCGGCGCGCTAAAAGGTCAGAGCGAAGCCGTTTCCTAGTTTCCGGCGGTCGGAGTCTTATTTGAAAAGAAGTCTTGTCCTCGCGCTGCGGTCGACCGCCTCGACGGAGGCGTAGGTGCGATTGAGGACGTCGAAGGCCGGGTTCGTGACGCCGAACCAGTGGCGTTCGCTCTTGAAGTGATGCCAAAGATGATACTTCTTCATCCATCGCCCGAACTGCGTCCAAGGCCGGTACGGAATGTGCGCGACGAAATGCACCCATTCGTAATACGTGAGGCCGATCAGGTTGCCCAGGACCAGCGAGAGCGTGACCGCGCCGCTCCGCGTGATCGCGAAATAAACCGCTGCGAAGAGCGCGATCGCCGGGATCGCAAACCAAAGCGGAAGGAAGAGTAAATCGAGCCGGTCCGGCTCGAGATGGTGATCGTAATGGAGCCGGTGCTGCAGCCGCAAGATAAACGGCGAGCGCAACGGCCTTGCGTGCAAGAGAAACCGATGCGTCGTGTACTCGGTCCCGAAGAAGAGGGCGACGCCGATGAGCACTGCCGGAAGGACGAGCGTCACGCGCCCCAGGGCGCCTGCGCAAGCGATCGCCGCGACGGCGGCGCAAAGCACGGCATTGCTCCCGTGGCGAAGAAACTGTCCGATCATGGGCCGTGTCCTCCGAGATGTGCAGCAGATTCAACGAGCGCTTGGGGCCGCCTGTGCCGACGTCATCTACGTCGACGCGAGTAGTGCGCGCAGCGAGCGTGCTTCGTTCGACTTGACGGCCGAACGGCTAGGTGGCGCGAGCGTCGCAGTTGAGCTGTTGTCACGGGAGATCCGGGGTCCGATCGATCCGCTCGGTTCGGAGAACGCGCTCGTTTTTGCGCCCGGACCGTTTGCGGGAACGGCGGTTCCGGCTGCGACGAAACATGCGATCGCAACCGTCTCGCCGCTCACCGGTCGCGTCACCGACGGACTTTCGTCGAGCCATTGGTCGGGCGCGCTGCGGCGGCTTGGATTGAGCGGTCTCGTGATCCGCGGCATCGCGCCGCAATGGAGCGTCGTTGCAATCGATCGCGACGGCGTGCGCTTTCTCGATGCGAGGGCCCTGCTCGGTCTGAGCGCCGCCGAAACGACGGAGCGTTTGCGCGAGCAACTCGGTGGCAAGCGTTGGCGCGTCGCGGCGATCGGGCCGGCCGGTGAACGCGGCGTTCGTTTCGCCACGATCGACAACGACGGCCGCCAAGCGGGCCGCGGCGGTGCCGGCGCCGTGATGGGCTCGAAGTGGATCAAGGCGATCGCTCTGCGCAGCGAAGGCGAGCCGTCGGTCGAACTCGCCGATCCCGATCGCGTGCGAGCGATCGCGGCGGCATTACGTGCGCGCGCCCTCGGTCCGGCGACCGCGAAGTATCGCATCCTCGGTACCGGTGCAAACATGCGCGTCCTGCAACGCATGGGGATGCTGCCGACGCGCAATTTTAGCGCTGCATCGTTTGAAGACGTCGAGGCAGTGACGCCGGAGCGCGCCCGCGAGCAGCCCGAGGCATATCTCGAACGGCGAACGGGCTGCAGCAACTGCCCGGTGCAGTGCGAGCACATGTACGTTCGCCGCGACGCGCAAGGAAGCGCTACGAAGAAGCCGTCGGCAAGCGAGTACGAATCGGTCTGGGCCTTCGGCCCGAACTGCGGCGTCGCAGATCTCGATGCCGTGCTCGACGCGATCGGACGTTGCGACGAACTCGGGCTCGATACGATTTCGACCGGCGCCGTCGTCGCGTTCGCGATGGAGTGTGCAGAACGCGGATTCATCGACGACGTTATCTTCGGAACGCCGCTCGGCTTTGGAAACGCAGCGGCTCTTCGACCCGCGATCGACGCGATTGCGACGGGTGAAGGCTTCGGGGCGGTACTTGGTTTGGGAGTTCGCGCCGCCGCCGAAGCGATCGGAGGCGAAGCGATTGCGTCCGCGTTGCACGTCAAGGGTTTGGAGTTGCCGGGCTACGAACCGCGCGCGTTGCCGACCTACGCGCTCGCGCTCGCCGTCTGCACGCGCGGCGCTTGTCATAACCGTGCGGCGGCGTATGACGCCGACCTCGCCGATCCGGCGAACACGCTCGACGACGCTGCGCGCGCGGCTGCGGTCGTCGACGCCGAGGACTACGCGATTGCGTGGGACGCGCTGGTGCTGTGCAAGTTCACCCGAAACTGCTTCGACGACTTTTGGAGCGAAGGCGCGGCGCTCTGGTCGGCGACGACCGGAATTCCGCTCGATGCAGAGGGCCTGCGCGCGGCGGCGAAAACAACGTGGCGGATGAAGCGTGAATTGAACGTTCGGCTCGGCTGGACGGCCGCCGAGGATGTCTTGCCGCCGCGTCTCGGGTTGCCGCTCGGCGATGGGCCGCATGCCGGGCGGCGCATCGATCCGCTCACGCTCGAACGGCAACGCGTGGTCTACGAACGCATCCGCTCGGGCGTACCGGCTGCGAGAAGACCAGCGCCGTGAAGCGCACTGCGTTCGTCGCGGGTTCGATCCTGCTCCCGCTCGTTACATCGCTGCCGTTGCGCGCCGCGCTCCCCGGCATCCGCATCGGAACGCTCTTGCCGGGTCCGCTCGACGCGATCACCGACATCGCCGGCGTGGCGGTCGGCCAGGTGACGAAGATCGAAGGTGACTCGGGGCCGCTCGTCCCGGGGACGGGTCCAATTCGCACCGGCGTGACGGCCGTAATTCCGCGCGCGGATGTGTGGATGCAGCGCCCTGCCGCCGCGACCTACGTGCTCAACGGAAACGGCGAGATGACCGGCGCTCATTGGGTCGACGAAGCCGGTTTCCTCGAGACGCCGATCGCGCTCACCAATACGCTCGACGTCGGGCGCGTCGACGACGGCGTCATCGAGTGGATGATCTCCCGTTGGCCGCAAATCGGCGTCAAAGACAGCGTTCCGCTGCCGGTCGTCGCCGAGTGCGACGATCAAGGCCTCAACGACATCCAGGGTCGCCATGTCACCTCGAGCGACGCGGTCAAGGCCTTGAACGCCGCGGCGACCGGCGCGTTCCCGCGTGGAAACGTCGGCGCAGGGACCGGGATGCGCGCCTTCGGTTTCAAGGGCGGCATCGGGACCGCCTCGCGCAAGAGCGCAAGCGGCGATACCGTCGGCGTCCTCGTCAATGCCAACGGCGGCTCGCGCGCCGAATTGGTGATCGCGGGCATTCCGGTCGGTCGCATCCTGCAAAACGAGTACAAACCGATTTTCCCGCAACGCACGAGCGAGGTCGAGCACCGCCGCGCCGCCGACGGAAGCTTCGTCGTCGTCGTCGCGACCGATGCGCCCGTCGTCTCGCGCCAGCTACGCGAGCTTTGCAAACGCGCGGTCCTCGGCATGGGCCGCACGGGGATGACGTCGCACGTCTCGAGCGGCGACCTCTTGATCGCGTTCAGTACGGCCCGGGTCTATCCACGTGAGGGCGCGCCCGCAGCGATCGCGGAACTCGACGACGCGGACGAAGATCGCCTCGACGCCCTCTTCGCCGCTACGGCCGAAGCGACCGAAGCGGCGATCGTCGACGCGCTCCTCTCGGCGCGCACGATGTCCGGCGCGCGAGGTATCACGTTGTACGCGCTCCCAGCTGAGCGCGTGAGCGAACTCTTGCGAGCCGGTCGCACCTGACGGGCATCCGTGCCCGGTGCGACACTAGCCGCTTCCGGCGGCGTCGCCGCCTTACGACGGCGTCTTGACGCAGCGGACCTTGAAGACGACCTTGTTCTTCGCGTAACGGGCGTGCTCGAAGGTCGAGGCATCGATCTTGGTGTCGACGGCGGTTCCCAGCATGTTGTCATCGTTCGCCACGTCGTGGAACGTGAGCGCTTTGCCGACCCATCCGCCCGTCCACGCGACACCCCAGCCGCCGTACTCGTCCGTCGAAACCGAGATGATGTGTTTCTTCTTTGGTTCATACGACGCATAACCGCCGAAGCGATAAGCCGGCGCCTTGCCGGCAGCCGGCACGACGACGTGTTGGTCGACGAGCGTGTCTTCGAGGGCGAAGGACCACGTCACCGTCGCCGTCATCGGCGGGGCCTTGAGATTGCCGCCTTTGCATGACCACGATCCGATGAAATAGCCGAGCGTCTTCGCCAGCGGTCCGCTCGCTGCGGGACCCGCAGTCTGGGCCCCAAGCGGCGGTGCGCCGAGTGCGAACATAAGCAGCGCCACCGGCGCGATCAAACGCTTCATATATAACCTCCGCCTCGGCGGTACGTCGTGCTGGACCCGGGCTCCTAGGCGACGGGTGACAACGGCCTTCGAGAGCGGTGATCGTCGTGAAAGAAATCCTGGCTGACGTATAGCGGGTCGAGTGCGGTGACGGCGTCGGTCGATGTGTCGCCGACCGTGACGTGGCACATCGCCTCGCCGCTCTTCATGGCAAAAAGCCGGGACGGTTCTTGCGACGCGGAGTGTCGCGTGACGCGATCGAGCAGCGAAAGCGTTTCGTGATCGTCGGTCTTGAAGAAGAGTTTCTGCGTGAAGTTCTGTAGGGCCGCGTCGACCTGTTGCTGCGGCAGGACCGAATAGAGCGATGAGACGCCATGGGCCGTCGCGAGCACGATGCAACCCGCGGAACGAACGATTCCGAGCGAGAGGATGTCCGATCGAGAAATGCAGAGTTGATACTCGTCGATCCCCAAGACGACCGGTCGCGTTTGATTGAGGCTCGGGTCCGAGCGGCGCCGTTCGAGCGCAGTGAAGAAGCGCCGCTTCGCGATCGTATATAAGACCTGCGCGGCGCGATCGTACTGGATCCGCGGCACGTGCAACACGACGATCGCCCCATCGAAGACTGACTCGAGTTGGACGAGTTTCTGCTTGCGGCCGAACGTCTTCATGATCTTGGCGTCGCGCAGCGGTTCGAGCAGTTCCGAGATCGCGAATTGGATGCCGCGACGCATATCGGGCGTGAATTGGAAGAAGCGTGAGTCCTCGTAGTTGAGAGCTTCGCCGATCGTCCAGGCTTCGTCCGTATTGCTCGGGAGCCCGCGCAGGCGTTCCGCGGCATGGGTGCGGACCATCGCCGCATAGCGCTCGTCGAAGCAATACGCGCTCAAGTGTTCGAGCGTGTAGTGTTGGCTGCCGACGGCCTGCAGCATGCGCAGCGAGTTTCGCAGGCGCGTGACGGCGGCGTCGAGGAGGTGCGCGTCTCCGCCGCCGACGCGGCCGAGCGCATCGCGCAAGTACATCGCGTCGACGTCGGGACTGCCGCTGAGCAGCTCGAGGCCCGTCGTGGAGCCCGGCTCGATCAGGATCGCTTCGCGACCGGATCGGCGAGCGATCTCGAGCGCCTCTTGCGCCGCCTCGGCCTTCGGGGCGACGATGAACGCGCCGGCATCGAAGCGATCGAGGAGTTGCTTGAGCATCGGGTTGTACGCGCGCGTGGTCTTCCCGGACCCGGAAGAGCCGAGAATCAAGACGTGCCGGCACAGATCGTTGAGATCGAAGGCGATGCTGCCGCGTGGTCCCAGCCGAACCCGGCGCTGGCTCATCGGCGTACGAGCGGTTTTTGAGACGCGTCCCTGCATGTCTATAAGGCTATCGTCCCGACGCTCCCCGGCCTAGGGCCGAAAGGACCGCACCGGCCAAGCCTACCGGGCAGTGGTCAGTAGTTGCCGAGTGTTCCGTCTATCTTCGATCGCCGGACGGCCCGCGAAAACGCCCACAGCGAGAACGGACCGAGCAGGACGGTGAGCGCGCAAAGCCAGAGGGCGTCGGGCGCAAGCTCTGAGAGGCTCCCACCGGCGATGGCGCCGCGCATCCCGTTGAGCGAATGGGTGATCGGCAAGAGCCATGAGATCGCTTGGAACCAATGGGGCAGGCGGTCGACGGGAAACAGTACTCCCGCCAGGAGCGTCCCCAATCCCCCGAAGAGCAGCGCCGTCGGCGCCTCTTGCTTGAAGATCATGATGCTCGCCGCGCTGAGGACTCCGATCGGCGACATCGCGAGGATCGTCAGGGCGAGAAAGGCGAGCGTGGTTACCACATTCGCGTGACCGAGTTGAAGCCCCAGAGACATCGCGATCGCGAGGAAGAAAAGCACTTGCGCGATCGTGAGCGCGAACGCCCACAGGCCGGAGGAGAGGATCATCAGCGGCAGGCTCGTCGGTGTAGCCATGAGCACTTCGAGCGTTCCGATCATCTGCTGGCCGCGCATCGCCTGCTGAAAACTGTGGACGGCGATCCCTTGAAAGCGCACGAAGGCCAGATTGACCGCGACGTAGTCGAAGTAGGTTGCCGGATGGCCGACGATCCCGTAGCTCTGAGACGAACCGACCAGCTTCGCGATGAAGTAAAAGGTGACGACCTGTCCGGCGACGGCGAACCAGCCTCCCCAAAAGTTCGCAGGATACGCGAGTGCGACCCGCGCGTCGCGAACGAAGATCGCGCGCGCTTTGACCAGCGCGCTCACGACGCGGCCGCGCGGACGCGCATTCGCCGCACGGCATCTCGGATGGCTAGCGCGGTTGAATCGGGGGTCCCGAGGGTCAAGGCCATTGGACGGCCGCGCGAAAGTGCGGCAACTGCGTCGGCGATCCGGCCAACCCCGCGGCCGGGGCTGCGCATCGGAGCGTTGAGCAGACGCGGGATTGCTTCTGGCCACTCCATCGGCGCGATCGCCGGTTCCGATCCGCGTCCGACGATGAAGAAAATCGCTGCCAACGGTTGCGGCTTCAGAAGTGCGGCCGTCCCGAACAGTTCGTCGGGCGCGACGCACTTCCAATCGCTGCCGCGATGGGCCAGAAGCTTCGGCGTGAGCGCATCCACGAACGGCTCGCCGGCCAACAAGTCGAGCGCAGCGGCGCGGATATTCAGTGCGCGCGGATACGGATGAACGTTGCGTCCGTCGAAAATGCACACCTCATCGGAGTACAAGGGCATCCCACGCCGCCCGCAGGCGATCGACGTCGTCGATTTCCCGCCTTCCGAGGCGGCCGTGAGCGCGATCGCGACGTCGTCGACCGCGATCGCAGCGGCATGGATCGAAACGTAGGGACAGATGTCGTTGAAGTAAGCCGTGTAGACGACCGCGTCGGTGAGAAAATCGATCAACGCGCTCGAGCGCTCGCGCGTCCAGCAATGCGCCGGTCGGTCGTCGACCCAAAAGTAAGCAGCGTTCCCGTCCTCGACGGCAAAGGCGCGCATGTCGATACGATCCTGCAGGGTCGAAAAACGTGCGTAGCGAGCACGGTACGACGACGCGGCGATCGGATCGTCGAACGCGACCTCAATGACGGTTCCGAAGAGTGAGATTCTCACGCTCTCGACAACCGCACCCGCCAGCCGCTCGCGCTCCCTCCGATCGAGTTCGATCGGAATGAGCTCGTCAGCGGTGCCGCGTGGGGGAGAAAGCGGTGTCTGCGTCATGCGAAGGCTTCGAGGATCGCGCGGGCTGCGGCGTCGAGCTCGCCAAGCTGCAGGCGATAGGCCGGGACGTCGCCGAGTGCTTCCGCGACATCGGCGACGCGTTGCAGACCCGTTCGCTCGGAGTCGACGCGCAGGGCAAGTTCGATCGCGCCGAGGGATGCCGGGATCCGTGCCAATCGATCGCGCGGGCCCTCGTCGCTGAGGATGACGAGCGCGCCGAGCGGAGCGGGTTCGGCCAAGATGTCGTCGCCGAACGCGTCGGTGATGTCGATGTTGCTCCAACTGCGCCTCTCGGGAGCTATGAGATCGGGTGGAAGCTGTTCGCAGAGCGCGGTGAGCCGCGGGTTCGCGATCCGAGCCAAGCTCGCTTCGCGGATAAGCGGCCGGACGGGAAATCCGGAAACGTAACGATCGGAGCGGCGGACAAAGACGAATTCGTCGCTATAGAAACGGGCGCCGTGGCCGAGCAAGTTGAGGCAGAGTGTCGTCTTGCCGTAGCCTGAGGCGGAGACGAAGACGATGCCGCGGTCGCCGATACGGAGCGCCGCGCCGTAGATGCTAAGCCAATTTGTTGAACGCGCGAAGCTTTGCCGGAAGACGCGGTTGCAGGCGCGGAAGCTGAAGTGCGCCGGCGAGATATAGGGCTCGTCGGCTTCGAGCGGGAGCCGCTCGCCGTTGAACGTCACCCCGCGGGTAACCCCCTGCTCGCAGACCGTTGCCAGGTCGCGGGGTGCCCCGCTCGGCATTGCGACGCGGGCGTGCCGGTAGACCCGGTCCGCAAACGCGAGGACCCCAGCCGAATCGCTTACGATCTCGAGCTCGCGCTCGAGCGCCCTGAAAGTCAGGGACCCTCCTAGTTGCTCCATTCCGCCCTCTGGTTTTTCGGCGAAAATGGGGTCGCGCTCAAGCGGGCGACTCATAAAACGAAGGCACCGGGCCCGGAAAAATCCGGGTCGCCGGCGCCGCGTTATCCAAACTGAGTGCCGTGCAGCCCGGAGGCCGCGGCGACGTTAGGCCTTGCTTCCGCTGCCCGTGCCGAACGCTTCGGCGAGGATTTGGGCATTTTCGATGGTCGCGAGAACTGCGGGAATCGTGTACATGAGGCTCCTTCTTGTGAACGGTCGAGACCGTCGGATGGGGTACCCCCTTACTTTCCGCCAGAACCGGCCGGAGCGCACGGGTCTTCGGGCGACCCGAGCCTGGGACGATGGTCCCTGTCCCGGATGAGCCGGGTCGCCTCGGGCGACCAGCGTCGGGGCGCGGTCCAGCCGCCCGGAAACGAAAAGGGATCCGCCGGATCGGACCCCTTTTCGTCTTGCCCCCTTGCATGGAAAGAATGATCTCCGAGAAGAGCACCTCGGAATAGCGGGGACGCAACGGCTCAAAAAGCCGCTGGACCTATTGTAATGAAGCGCGCGCGATTGTCGACGGTCTCGCGGTAATCTTTTAGTTAAGTTGTAAGCAGGCCGAGGGTTTTGAATTCGGCGAGCGCGGCGTCGACGTCGGGGCGGACCCGCTCGGTGTCGGTCAGGAACGTGTTGGCGACCGCGACGGCGATCTCTTCGACCGTTCGAGTCCCGTCACAAAGCTGCAGAATCTTCCCGGCGCTCGCGTTGAGGACGTGAACCTTCCCCTGTTTGGCGTCGTGGACGAGGACCTCGTCGCCGGCGGTGCGGATCTCGAGATCAGGGGTCTGTTTCGGTTTCATACTACCTTTCAGTGGGGGCGCATCGCCGCGGCGTAGGCGAGCGCGACCGGCGTCAGCGCGATCCGGCCGGCAAGCTGAGTCTGCGAGGGCTCGTTGAGCAATGCGATGTCGCGGCGAAGCGAGGTGCCGCACCCCGCGACGAACCAGGCTTCGACGCCGTAGGTCCGGGTCCGCAATGCGGTCGGCATGTCTTCGCGCCGCACCGCCCAGTCGAGATAGCGCCGCGTGCGGCGGTCGATCGCCCAGGGCAGGCCGGCGAACCGAGCCGCCAATGCAAGGCTCGCACCGAAGCGGACCGGGTCGATCGCGTCGCTCGCTGCCAAGTGTTGCAGTTCGGCGCGCTGCTCGTCGGAGAGCTCGAGGAGAAGTTGCGCGCAGAAGAAGATGTCGCGCAGGCGTTCGAAGCCGATCCCGTGGATCGCGTAATGCAGGGCCGAGGCGAAGCGGTCGAAGCAGTATGCTGCCCCGTCGTCGGATTCAACTTTGACCAGATGCGATGCAAGCGCATCCCAATCGGTGCGCAGCCCGAGCGTCCCCGGCAGCGCAAGCGACGTGTGCACTTCGATCGCCGGTCCTGGGCCCGGCGGGAAGAGCGGCGCGGCGTGATGGTGCGTGCGAAGATAATGACGCTGCAGCGCATCGTTGTATCTAAAGGAGTACCCGCTGCGCCGCAACGCCGCGATCGTCGCCTCGAGAGCCGGCGGCGGAACCAGGACGTCGATGTCGCAACTCGCGTGAGCTTGCGAGCCGTCGCTGCTAAAGGCGCGTGCCGCGCCCTTCAAGAGGGCGAAGGGAACATCGGCCGAGGTCAAGGTCTTGACGAGTGCTACGACGTGCGGCCGCTGCAGCATCGAGACGACCGCATCGCGGCGGACGACCGGCGCGAGGAGATCGCGCACCGCGCGTGCCGGCGCTTCGTCGTGGGCGCGGAGCGCGTTGAGAATCGGCGTCTCGCAGCGGTGTCGTACCGTCAGATCGGCGAAGCGCTGCGCGGGAATGTCGCCCAGCGTCCCCAAGAACGCGTCGGGGTCGTTCCGCACGATCGAGCCGAGCGCGTCGAGGAGGGCCGGCGCTGCGCGCGGACGTTGCCATGGGAAGGCGAATTGGGCGCCGGCGCTAACGAGCGCTCGAACTCGAGCGGCGAACGCGTTGGCGGCGTGACATCGCCCATAGAGCTGACCGCGCCAACGAAAGAACGTCGTGTCGATGCGCGGCGCATCGGGCAGATCGCTTCCGTAGACCGCATCGACGATGGCGAGAATTTCGTCGTGGGCGACGTCCTCAACGACGAGCGGCTGATTGTCGCCGGCTGTCCGAACGCCTCGAAGCGTTCGCGCGATGACGCGGTGTGCAGTCAGTATGTCGTTCTGGCGGAAAATGACGACGTCGCCGATCCGCGGCTTCCCGTCGGCGACGCGCAGAACCATCCCCTCGCGCAGCATGGGAAGCATGCTCGTCCCGCGCATCGCGAGCCGGGCCCCGTCCTTGGCGACCAAACGGAGGATCGTGTCGGCACGTTCGTGCCGTGCGGCCGGAGACGGCAACGCGGAGGCTCGCATTCCTGAAGATGATGGCATAGGTCGTTTGGTGCGGCACGAGCCCCATGGAGGGGGTGGGGCGTGACCTATGGCTCATCGGCCCCCTAGGAGGGGCCCTTTAGACGAAGGCGCAGGCCCGGCAGACTTACCCGCCGGCCATCGCCCCCACGATGAGAAACGGCTCGTTGCCGCTCGCGACGGGGCCCGGGAGCGGGGCGTCGGGGGGCTCGTGCGACAGATCTTGCCCGCAAGCAAAGAATCTGACGAACGGCCGGCGCTTCTCCGTCACGTGGTCCCGGATCGCCCCGCGCAGCACGGGAAAGGCGCTCTCGACGGCGGCGAGCACCGAGCGCTGGGTGGGCTCGCCGGCGACGTCGAGTTCCACCTCGCCATGGACGCGTGCCAGCGTGCGCAGATGTGCCGGCAGGACCACGCGAATCACGGCAGCGTTTGGACCTCGACCGAGAGCACGGGCGGAAGATCTCGGACGATCGGAGCCCAATTGTCTCCGGCATCGGCCGAGGCATACACTTGCCCGCCCGTCGTTCCGAAATACACGCCGCACGAATCGAGCGCGTCGACCGCCATCGCATCGCGCAACACGTTGACGTAGCAGTCGCGTTGCGGCAGGCCCTTCGTAAGCGCCTCCCACTCGTTTCCGCCCGTCCGGCTGCGGTAGACACGCAACTTCCCGTCGAGCGGGATGTGCTCGGAGTCGCTCTTGATCGGGACGACGTAGATGGTCTCCGGTTCGTGCGCGTGAACGTCGATCGGAAACCCGAAGTCGGTCGGCAAGTTCCCGCTGACCTCTTGCCACGAATCGCCGGCGTCGTCGCTGCGCATGACGTCCCAGTGCTTTTGCATGAACAAGACGTTCGGGCGTGACGGATGCATCGCGATGCGATGGACGCAATGTCCGACCTCCGCATCCTGATCGGGAATTTGCGCGGACCTCAGCCCACGGTTGATCGGCCGCCAGGTCTTGCCGGCGTCGTCGGTCCGGAATGCTCCCGCGGCCGAGATGGCGATGAACATGCGCTGCGAGTTGCTTGGGTCGGCGAGAATCGTGTGCAGGCACATCCCGCCCGCGCCCGGCTGCCACATCGGCCCGGTTGTGTGTTGACGCAGCCCGGCGAGCTCGGTCCACGTTTTCCCGGCGTCGATCGAACGAAAGAGCGCGGCGTCTTCGACGCCGGCGTAAACGGTGTCGGGATCAGAGAGCGACGGCTCGAGATGCCAGACGCGTTTGAATTCCCACGGGCGCTGCGTGCCGTCGTACCATTGGTGCGTTCCCGGGACGCCTTCGTACGTGAACTCGTTGCCGACGGGTTCCCAGGTCTTACCGCCGTCGTTCGAGCGCTGGATCTGTTGCCCGAACCAGCCGCTGGTCTGCGACGCGTACAGTCGATTCGGATCGGCGGGAGAACCTTTGAGATGGTACATCTCCCAGCCCGTAAAATGCGGACCGTCGATCTGCCACTTGTCGCGCTTTCCGTCCGACGACAAAACGAACGCGCCCTTGCGCGTGCCGACCAGTACCCGTACGCTGCTCATTCCTTACTCCTTTCCGAGCCCCGCGCCGGGTCTCCCTTTCGGTGTACGCTATGCTCCCTTGAAGATGTCATGGCCACCGAGTGAGCAGGCTAAGGAAGATACGAGGTGTCTAAGCTGCGCGGGATTTTTCGTCGGATCGAGGAGCGAGGAGCGATGAATGGTGAGAACCCATTTGAGCGACGAGCGACGACGAGCCGGCGAAAAAGACGCTAGGCGACGTGCATGGGCGCCAAATCGTGCGCCTGTAGGATCGGCCCGGGCGAGATCACGTGGCGCTTCATTCCGAGGAGGGTCGCGTCGACTCCGAGGGCGAGCGCGACGAGCTGCGGGAGATGGAAGGTCGGTAGATCGGTGCGTCCCCAGCGCGCCGCCGAATCGGCTTGATAGCCGTCGAGGGCGAGGTGACAGAGCGGGCACGGGGTGAGCACGGCTTCCGCGCCGAGGTCCTTCGCGATGCGCATGTTTTGCCCGACCATGTTGGCCGCGGTTCCGTCCTTTTCGAGCTGGATGTGGAAGCCGCAGCAGCGCGTTTTCCCGGCGTAATCGATCGCTTCGCCGCCGAGCGCTTCGATCAGGTCTTCGAGCGAGTGCGGGTTGCGCGCCGACTCCCAACCGTTCACCGATTCCGGCCGGATGATGTGGCAACCATAGAACGGCGCGACCTTCAACCCGTTGAGTGGGTTGACGACCATGCTCTTGAGGGTGTCGAGGCCGATGTCGTCGATCAGGAGCCACAACAGGTGACGGACCGAGACCGTTCCCGCATACGACGCGCCGAATTTTCCGAGGATCGCGTTGGCTTGATCCATCCGAGCTTCGTCTTCGAGCATTTCCTTGTTGGCGGCACGCATGTGTCCGGTGCAGGTCGAGCAGATCGTGATGACGTCGTCGAGGCCGAGCGCTTCGGCTTGCGCGTAGGTCCGCGCGTTGAGCACGCGAGCCACGTCACGGTTGACGTCGTTGAGGACCGACGCGCCGCAACACGACGCGGCGGTCAACTCGACGAGTTCGATCCCGAGGCGGTCGGCGAGCAGCATCGTCGAGTTGAAGAGTTCGGTGCACGACTCTTTGGCAACGCAACCCGGGAAGAACCCGTAGCGTTTGTTCTCCGCGGACTTCGAGCGGCGCTTCGGCGCGGTTGGGGCGATTTGCACTGCCATTATCCGACCGGGACCTCCAAGGTTTCGTAGATTGTTCGGATTTCGCTGACTTTCTCGACCGGATGCAAGAACAGCGGCGGGATCTTGCCCTTCGCGGCCATGCGTAGGCCGAGCGGCATGATCTTCACCAAGCCTTTGAAGTTGAAGCGGCCGACGGTCCCGACGATGACCTCGTTCTCGTTGAGCATTCCGCTCTGTTTGACGGTCTTGCTGACGACCAGCGCGTGGCGCGGCCCGGCCGCGTCGGTCATCCCGGCGGCGATCGTCGCGCGCTTGAGCGCGATGATGTCGTCTTGCGGTTCGACGTGCTTGGGGCAGTATGAGCACGCGTAGCAGTGCGCGCAGAGCCACAGGTAGTCGTCGTTGATCTGGGCGAGCCGTTCGTTGCGTTTGCTGTCGCGGACGTCTTCGACGAAGCGGAACGCGTACGCAATCGCGGCCGGCCCGGCGAACGCCGGATCGACGCTGACGACCGGGCAGAGCGCGTAACAGGTCGCGCACATCACGCAGTTGGCGACGTCGACGAGTTTCTTCATGTCTTCGGGCGAAACTCGGCGCTCGCGCTCGTGATCCTCGTCGCGGTCGATCGGCTGCAAATACGGCTTGAGGCGCGAGTACTTGTCCCAGAACGGGTCCATGTGGACGACCATGTCCTTCATGACCTCGAAGTTGGGCATCGGATCGACCTTGACGGAGCGGTCTTCGCGTAAGACGCGCTTGAGCGGCGTCTTGCAGGCGAGGCCTGTCGTTCCGTTGATGTTCATCGAACACGATCCGCAGATCGCCGAGCGGCACGAACGGCGAAAGGAGATCGAGCCGTCGACTTCCGCTTTTGCGTATTCGAGCGCGTCGAGGACCGTCGAGGTTTCGGGGAAGTCGATCTCGACGCGATCGCGATGGGGGACGTCGTCGACCGCCTCATCGAAGCGGAACAGGTCGAGGATGATCTTGCTCATGTCAGCTTCCCTTTAATACGACCGCACCGTCGGTTGCCACTTGGTGAACGTGACCGGGCGCGAGAAGTCGAGCACGGGGTCGCCTTCCGTCCGGAAATACTGCGTGTGGACGAGCCACTTCTCGTCGTCGCGTTCGGGATAATCGGTGCGCGCCTGCGCGCCGCGAGACTCGGTCCGCGCCAGCGCTCCGGCGGTGATGCACTGCGCGATGTCGATGAGAAACTCGGTCTCGAGCAGTCCGGTCAGATCCGTGTTGAAGGTCTTCGATTTGTCCATCACCGTCATCGTCTTGGACGCTTCGCGCACTTCGCGCAGCTTGGCGAGCGCATTTGTCAGGTCGGCCTCGTTGCGGAAGATGAAGACGTCGTCCGAGAGCACGTCGTTCATCCGTTTGCGTACGGCGGGATGACGCTCACCGCCGGTGCGCGCGAGGATGCCGGAAATGCGCTCTTGTTCCGACCGCAGCGTTCGTTCCGATTCGCGCACGGGGCCGATGCTCTTGGCATAGGTGACCGCGTGCCGCGCCGAGCGCGCGCCGAAGACGATCGTTTCGAGCAGCGAATTACCGCCCAGGCGGTTCGCTCCGTGGACGCTGACGCAGGCGCACTCTCCTGCGGCGTACACGCCGGGGAGCCCCGTCGCCCCGAACTTGTCGGTCGCGATCCCGCCCATCGCGTAGTGCATCCCCGGCAGGATCGGGATCGGGGTGTCGATTGCGTCCTTGCCCGTCGCATCGAGGGCGAGTTCGCGGATCTGCGGGAGGCGCTCGAGGATCTTCTCGCGGCCGAGGTGGCGCAGGTCGAGGAAAACGCAGCCATCGACACCACGGCCCTCGAGAATCTCCGTCCATTCGGCGCGAGAGACGACGTCGCGAGACGCGAGTTCGCCCTTCTCGGGGGCGTACTTGAACATGAAACGCTCGCCGTCTTTGTTGAGCAGGTAGGCGCCCTCGCCGCGCGCCGCTTCCGAGAGCAGCACGCCGTTTTCTTTGAGCGAGGTCGGGTGGAACTGGACAAACTCCATGTCCATCAACGGAAGGCCCGCCTTGAAGGCGATCGCCATGCCGTCGCCCGTCGAGGCGTAGCCGTTGGTCGTCTTGGCGTAGACGCGGCCGAGGCCGCCGGTCGCGAAGATCGTCGCCTTCGCCGTGACCAGCTCCAGCTCGCCGTTGCGCAGGTTGTAGGCGACGACGCCCGTGCCGACGCCATCCTCGACGCACAGGGCCGTGGCGAAATACTCTTCGTACACTTTGACGCCGAAGCGCTCGAGTTGCTCCCACAGCGTGTGCAGGATGACGAGCCCGGTGACGTCGGCCGAGAAGCACGTACGCGGCACGCCGGCGCCGCCGAAGGGCCGTTGCGCAAGCCGCCCATCAGGCAATCGCGAGAAGATGCAGCCGCGATGCTCGAGCCAAACGATCTGGCGCGGCGCGTCTTCGGCCATCGCCTCGATCGCGTCTTGATCGCCGAGGTAGTCCGAGCCCTTGACGCAGTCGAAGGCGTGGTTCTCCGGCGTGTCTTCAGCCACGTTGCCGAGTGCGGCGTTGATTCCGCCCTGCGCGGCGCCCGAGTGGCTGCGCACGGGGTGCATTTTGGAGACGATTGCGACGTCGGCGCCGCCTTCGGCCGCTTCGACCGCAGCGCGCATACCGGCGAGACCGCCGCCGACAACGACGATATCGTGCTTGATCATCCTTACCTCTTATATCACCGCCGTGGCCGGCCCCTCACGATACTTGTCGTAGGCCGTCGGCAGGCCGTCGGTCGGCTCTCGCCACCCGTGCCCGGAGGGCACGCGGTTGGTTGCCGGAAATCATAGCCCGCCGCCGCGATTTTCCCCGAGGACCCAAACCAGAAACGTGAGCTCCTTCGTCCATCTGCACGTCCATAGCGAGTATTCGCTCTTGGACGGGGCCTGCCGCGTCGATTCACTGTGCCGGACGACGGCCGAACAGGGGGCGCCCGGGATCGCACTGACCGATCACGGCGTCATGTTCGGCGCGATGGAGTTTTACTACGCCGCGCGCGACCATAGCCTGGTTCCGATCGTCGGCTGCGAAGCCTATCTCGCGCCGCGCGGCCGCTTCGACCGGGCGACGCGCGAGGAGGCGCACGTCACCTTGCTCGCCGCCGATCTCGTCGGGTATCGCAACCTGGTCGCCCTGATCTCGAAGGGCTTCCTCGAGGGATACTATTACAAGCCGCGGATCGATCTCGACCTACTGGCGCGGCATAACGATGGTTTGATCGTGCTCTCGGGCTGCATGTCGGGCCTCTGCGCGCAGCCGCTCCTTCGCAACGACTACGAAGGCGCGAAGAAGGCGGCCGAGACCTATCGAGACATCTTCGGCGACCGGTTTTACCTCGAGATCATGCGCCACGGGATCCCCGAGCAAGAGATAGTCAACACGGGCCTCGTGAAGATCGCCCGCGAGTTGAACCTGCCGCTCGTCGCGACCAACGATTCGCACTATCTGCGGCGCGCGGATGCCCCCGCGCACGACGTTCTGCTCTGCATCGGCACCGGGAAGACCGTGCAGGACACGAGCCGGATGAAGTTCCTCACCGATCAGTTCTACGTGAAGTCGTCCGACGAGATGCGCGAACTCTTCGCCGACCTTCCCGAAGCCTGCGACAACACGCTCGCGATCGCCGACCGCATCGATATCAAGATCCCCGAGAAGCAGTTCAACATCCCGCTCTATCCGGTTCCGAGCGACGGACCGCAGCCGTCGCTGCTCGGCGAGAAATCGCCCGAAACCTATCTGCGCGAACTCTGCGATACCGGGCTCGTCGAGCGCTATGGCAGCGCTCGCGCCGAAAACGACGCGGCCCTGCGCGAACGTCTCAATTACGAACTCGACGTGATCTGCTCGATGGGCTTCGCGTCGTACTTCTTGATCGTCTGGGACTTCATCAAGTACGCGCGCGATCACGACATCCCGGTCGGGCCGGGTCGCGGCTCCGCGGTCGGCTCGGTCGTCTCGTACGTCCTGCGGATCACCGATCTCGATCCGTTGAAGTTCGGCTTGATCTTCGAGCGATTCCTCAACCCGGACCGCATCTCGATGCCCGACATCGACACCGATTTCTGCGTCGAGCGCCGCGACGAAGTGATCCGCTACGTCACCGAAAAGTACGGCAAGGATCACGTCGCGCAGATCGTCACCTTCGGGACGATGGCCGCCCGCGCCGCGGTTCGCGATGCCGGGCGCGCGCTCGGCGTTCCGCTCGGCGACGTCGATCGGGTCGCGAAGTTGATCCCGTCGGGGCCGGGCGGGCTGACGATCGAGCAGGCCCTCTCGAGCATCCCCGAGTTGCGAACGCTCTATCAAGCGACGGCGCAGACGCGCCAACTCCTCGACACGGCGAAGTCGATCGAGGGACTCGCGCGCCACGCCTCGACCCACGCCGCGGGGGTCGTGATCTCGAAGGGACCGCTAATCGACCAGACGCCGCTCATTCGCCTGGGCGACGACGACGTCAACACGCAGTACGACATGGGCTGGATCGAGCGGCTCGGTCTGCTCAAGATGGATTTTCTAGGCCTGCGCAACTTGACCGTCATGAAGAACGCGGTCGATGAGATCCGCCGCGTCGACAACGCCGACTTCGACCTTGCGAAAATCCCAGAAGACGACCGCAAGACGTTCGAGATGCTCGGCCGGGGCGAAACGACCGGCATCTTCCAGTTGGAATCGGACGGGATGCGGCGCGTGGTCGGCGAGTTGCGACCGACCTCGTTCGACGACATCATCGCGCTCGTCGCGCTGTACCGTCCCGGACCGATGGAGTGGATCCCGCAGTACATCAGCAACAAGCACGGCCGGACGAAGATCACCTACCTCCATCCTAAACTCGAGCCGATTCTTTCGCCGACTTATGGAATAGCAATATTTCAGGAATCAATCATGCAGATCGCGCGCGATATCGCGGGCTTCACGATGTCCGAGGCCGACGAGTTGCGCAAGGTCGTCGGAAAGAAGCAGAAGGAGAAGATCCCCTATTATCGTGACAAGTTCATCAGCGGCGCGCGCGAACAGGGAATCGACAAGAAGACTGCCGATGCGATTTTTCGATTCATCGAGCCGTTTGCGGGCTACGGCTTCAACAAGAGCCATGCGGTCGCATACGGCTGGATCTCGTATCAGACCGCCTACCTGAAGGCGAATTATCCGCGCGCGTATCTCGCGGCGCTGATGACGTCGCTCAAAGACAAGACCGACAAGTTGGTCGAGTACATCGAAGAAGCGCGGAAGCTCAAGATCGCCGTCCTGCCTCCCGACGTCAACGAATCGCGGACCGACTTCACCGATGTCGGCGCGGATATTCGCTTCGGGTTGGGGGCTGTCAAGGGGGTCGGCGAAGGCGCCGTTCGCGCGATCATGGAGGCGAGAACGGCCGGCGGCCCGTTCGTCGATCTCTTCGATTTCGTCCAGCGCGTCGATCTGCGCCAGCTCAACCGCAAGGTCTTCGAAGCGTTGATCAAGTGTGGCGCGCTCGATTCGCTCTCCGGGAATCGCGCGCAAAATCTCGATGCGCTCGACACCGCGCTCGAGCTTGCGACGCGCGACGCGCGCGACCGCGCCTCGGGCCAGGTCTCACTCTTCGGTTCGGCCGAGACCTCGCACGAAGAACTCAAGCCGCAACTGCGCCCGCTTCCCGCGCCGCCGATGCTCGAATTGCTCGCGTGGGAGAAGGAGACGCTCGGGATATTCGTCTCGGGCCACCCTCTCGCCGACGTCGCCGAAGCGCTCGCCGCCGGCGGCGCGATTCCGATCAAAGATCTGCGCGAACGTCAGGACGGCGAACTCGTCAGCCTGGCGGGCCTTCTGACGTCGGTGCGCCGGACTCTGACCAAGGCGCAGCAGCAGATGCTGATCGCGACGCTCGAAGACATGGGCGGCAGCGTCGAGTGCATCGTCTTTCCGAAAGATTTCGCGCAGTTGCAAGCGGGCTTCACCCCCGACGCGATCGTGCGGCTCAAAGGCCGCGTGCGTTTCCGGGAGCGGCGTGGGACGATTCCGGGCGACGATGCCCCCGTCGAGCTTTCGATCACCGTCAACGACGTCAAACCGTTCGAACGCAACGACCTCCCGCCGCCGCCGCGCGGCTGGCATGTGAGCGCCTCGTCGCGGAAGGAGATCGATGCGCTGGCCCGGCTGCTCGACGGATACCCCGGATCGATTCCGATCGTCGTGCACGTCGGCGATTCGGTGCAGCGCATGCCGCGCGGCGTCGCGAGTGGAGCGCTCGTGAAGCACGAACTCGAATCGATTTTCGGCAACGCGCACGTCTGGGAAGGCACGCCCTAGAACCAAAGTGCGGGCCGTCGCGCTCAGACGTGGCGTAATAAGAGCGCGGTGGATGCGGTAGGTACGCTGAACTTGCCGTTCTTGGTCTAGTGTGATAGACTAGACCGACATGAAGAAGATGGTGAATTTGTACGAAGCGAAGACGCACCTCTCCGAGCTTGCAGACGCGGCGGCCCAGGGCGAGGAGATCATCATCGCGCGTAACGGAAAGCCCTTGGCGCGCCTCGGGCCCGTTAGAGAATCGAAGCGTTCCGAGGCCTTCGGAATGGATCGGGGTCTTGTGGTGATTGCGGATGACTTCGACGACACGCCCGCGGATTTCAAAGCGTACACGCAGTGAAAGCGCTCCTCGATACCAGCGTTTTTCTCAAGCTGGCTGCGAATCCGGAGGCACTACCCGCCGCATTGACCAAGGCGGTCGATGAAGCCGAGTCGCTCTCACTTTCGGCCGCTTCCGCGTGGGAAATCGCCATCAAGGCATCGATCAAGAAACTCAAGCTGCCGGCGCCGTCCTCTGAGTACGTTCGTTCGCGCATGGCGCATCTGCGCATCACCTCGCTGCCGATCACGAGCGACCACGCGACTGCGGTGGAAAGCCTACCTTGGCACCATCGGGACCCGTTCGATCGCTTGTTGATCGCGCAAGCGTTGCTTGACGGATTAACGATCCTAACGACGGATAGCGTGTTCGCGAAATACGGCGTCCGTCTCGTGGCGGCAAAAGCCCGGAAGCGACGTCGATAACGTGCGCTTGCCGGCCGGGACGCGGGATTGGTTGCCATCCGAGCTGCAGCAGAAGCGTGCGGTCGAGAACGAACTGCGCGCGGTTTTCGAGCGCTGGGGCTACGCCGAAGCGCAAACGCCGAACTTCGAGCGCTTCGACGTCCTGGAAATGGGGCTCGGTGATGCGGTGATCGCCGAGACGTTCCTGTTCGACGATCGCCGCGGCACCCAACTCGCGTTGCGGCCGGAGATGACGACGCCGATCGCGCGCTTGGTTTCGACACGGATGCGTGAAGCGGAGCTTCCGCTGCGCCTCTCCTACGTGCAACCAGTCTACCGCTACGAGGAGCCGCAGGAGGGCCGGATGCGTGAGTTCACGCAGGCCGGGCTCGAGTTGATCGGCGCCGAGAGCGCCGACGCCGACGCGGAAGCGCTCTTCAGCGCGGTCGAAGCGCTCGACGCGCTGGGCCTCGACGACGCGCTCTTCGACGTCAACCACGCCGCCGTCGTCGACGGCATCTTGTCGAGCTTGGGCCTCGAGCCTGCGGAGATCGGCGGTTGCAAAGCGCTCATCGCCAAACGTAATATCGTGGCATTGCGTGCTCGGCTCGCGGCGCTCGGACGAAGCGAAGCGACCGAATTGCTCGTGCGCCTGGTGATGACGCGCGGGCGCAGCGAAGTCATCGAAATGGCGCGGCCGCTCTGCCGCAGCGAGCGCAGCCGGGCCGGCCTGGACCGATTGGAAACACTGTTGGCGCGGGCCGGCGGGCGAGGCTACCGCGAGCGCATCCACATCGATCTCTCGTTGTTGCGCGATTTTGAGTATTATACGGGCGTCGTCTTCGAAGGCTTCGTCGGCGAAGTCGGGTTCTCGCTCTGCGGCGGGGGACGTTACGACGAATTGCTTCCGCGCCTCGGGTTCGACGCCGGCGCGTGCGGCTGGTCGGCGAGCATCGAGCGGCTGCTGATCGCGCTCGAACGGCGCCGCGGGCGCCTCGAGGCCGAGCGATGAGCGCGAAGGGCACTCTCGATCTGACGATCGCGATCCCGAAGGGAGCGCTCTTCGACGATGCCGTTCGGCGCTTGCGCTCGGCGGGGGTCGACGTCCCCGAGGATGCCGGGCGGAAGCTGACGAGCGTCGACGCGCACGGGACGCGCGTCCTCTTCGTGCGGCCGGCCGACGTTCCGGCGTACGTCGAGTTCGGCGCGGCCGACTGTGGGATCGTCGGCGCCGACGTGTTGTGGGAGACCGAGCTTTCCGTCTGCGAGCTCAGCGATCTCGGCTTCGGCGCCTGCCGGCTCGTCGTCGCCGCGCGCCGAGAAGACCGGTATCACGAAGGCGCGCAACTGCCGACGTTCCTGCGTATCGCAACGAAGTTCGAGAAGAGCGCCGAGGCGTATTTCGCCGAACGCGATCTTCCGGTACAGATCATCAAGCTCAACGGTGCCGTCGAGTTGAGCCCGATCGTAGGGCTCGCCGATCTGATCGTCGACCTGGTCGCAACCGGCAACACGTTGCGCGCGCACGATCTCGTGATCATCGACGAGATCGCGTCGTCGACGGCGCGCTTCGTCGTCAACCCCGTGCGCTTCCGTGCGAAATACCCGGCGATCATGCGGCTCCTCGGCCGCCTCGATCCGACGCTCGGCACTTGAGAATCGTTGAGGCGACCGACGTCGAGGCGCTCGCGCGCCTCTACGCCGGCGGTTGGGAGGCATCGGACGACGTCCGATCGGGCGTGGAAGCGATAATCGCCGACGTGCGCCGGCGCGGCGACGACGCGCTCCTCGAGTACACGCGGCGCTTCGATTTTCCGAATGCCTCGCAGGCCACGCTGCGCGCTCGAATTCCGCCGCTCGACGCGGCGCGCGCCGAGCTGCCGGAGGATGTCGCCGATGGCTTCGCGCTGGCACACGATCGCATCACCCGCTTTCACGAATTGCAGCGGCCGCACGAGATCGAGCACCGCGACGGCGACGGGACGCTGAGTGCGTTCTTGGTCCGCCCGTTCGCCGCGGTCGGCGCGTACGTTCCGGGCGGCTCGGCGCGCTTGCCGTCGTCGCTGTTGATGACGGTCGTTCCGGCAAAGATCGCACGCGTCGAACGGATCGTGGTGGTCACTCCGCCGCGCCCTGACGGATCGATCGATCCGGCGATTCTCTTCGCGGCGAGCCTGTGCGGCGTCAACGAGCTCTACGCTGTCGGCGGCGCGCAAGCGATCGCCGCACTGGCCTACGGAACGCAGACGATCGGCCGAGTCGACAAGATCGTCGGTCCGGGAAACGTGTGGGTAACCGAAGCCAAGCGGCAAGTCTTCGGGGTGTGCGGGGTCGACGGGCTGGCGGGACCCTCTGAGGTATTGGTCCTCGCCGACGGCGCGGCGAATCCCGAACTCGTCGCCGGCGAGCTCGTCGCTCAAGCCGAACACGATCCGCTCGCGCGCGTCGCGGTCGCGAGCGACGACCGCGCGCTACTCGAGCGCGTCGCGGTGCTCCTCGAGGGACCGTTCGCGACCGCCTGCGGTCGGAGCGAGATCATCGAGCGCGTCCTGCGCGAGGGCACGTACCTGATCCATGCCCGCGACCAGGCCGAGATGCTCGACGTCGTCGAGCGCTTCGCGCCGGAGCATCTTTCGCTCCAAGTGCGCGATCCGTGGGCGCTCGTGCCGCACGTCCGGCGAGCCGGCGCGATCTTCGTCGGCGCCGAGACGCCGGTCGCGGCGGGCGACTACCTCGCCGGGAGCAACCACGTCCTGCCGACGTCGGGATCGGCCCGCTTCAGCTCGGGACTGCGCACCGCCGATTTCTATCGGACGATTTCGCTAGTCCACAACAGCGCCGAACGGATGCGCCATGATGCTCCCGTGCTCGCTGCGCTCGCCGACTTCGAAGGTCTGCCCGCGCACGCGCGAACGGCGATGCTGCGCGCCAAAGAGTGAACGGAACCGGCGCGCGCCCTCTGATGCTCGGGCTCGACTTGGACGGCACCCTGATCGCGCCGCTGCTTCCCATGCGACCTCGGGTGATCGAGGCGGTGCGCGCAACGATCGAACGCGGCGTCCGCGTCACGTTGGTCACCGGAAGGATGTTTGTCGGCGCGGTGCGCTACGTTCGGGAGCTTGGCATCACGGGGCCGATCGTCTGCTATCAGGGTGCGGTGATCGCCGACGCCGAGACGGGACGCTTCGAATTCGAGCAGCCGCTCGCGAATCCGACAGCGCTCCGCGCTTACGCTGCGGCCAAAGCGCATGGCTATCACGTGCAGTTTTATGCCGACGATCGATTCTTCGTCGAAACCCGCAATCGCTACAGTGATCTGTACTCCCGCATCTCGGGCGTCGAAGCGATCGTCGTTCCCTCACTTCCCGAAACATTTCTGGGGCGCGGGAGCACGAAGGTCGTTCTGGTCACCGATGCCGAGCAGGCGGCGGCGTGTCAAGACGTGATGCGCGAGGTCTGTGGGCCGGACGCCTACATCACGCGCTCCAATCCGGAATTCGTCGAGTTGATGGATCCAGGCGTCGATAAGGGCCGCGCCCTCGGGCGGATCGCGGCGGGCTACGGAATTCCCATGGAGCGGGTCGTCGCTATCGGGGATTCATACAACGACTTTCCGCTGCTCCGCGCAGCCGGATTCGCGGTTGCGATGGGTTCCGCTCCGACCGAATTGAAGGCTGAAGCGGACGCCGTGGTCGGCGACGTCGAACACGATGGGGTGGCCGAAGCGATCGAGCGCTACGTCTTGACGTGAACAAGGGGAAACGAAAGCCGGCGGTCAGGCGAACGCGCCGATCGTTTGCAGAGCGCGTTCGGACCTTTTGGATACTCGGCGCCCTGCTCGCGTTCGGATTGGCGTACGGTCTGTGGATCGGCGTGAATCTGAAGTATTTCCACGTCAAAGGGATCGAGATCAGCGGGATTCATCGCGTGGCGCGCAGCGAGGTCGCGCAGCGCGCCGCGATCCGAACCGGAACCAGCATCTGGTTTCTTGACACCGGCGCGATCGCGCGGCGGATCGAAGCGATCCCGTACGTTGCGACGGCTAAGGTGTATCGAGCGTTTCCCGCCACGGCGCGGATCGAGGTCGTCGAACGAGCCCCCGAGGGCTGCGTCCGCAGCGACGACGGTGCCGAGTTGACGATCGACGGCACGCGGCGGGTTCTTCAGCGCGGCTGCAGGCCCGGTGGGCTCGTCTATCTGCCGCGCGATGTCGACGACACGGCGCCGGGAAATTTCATTGTAAGTGCGGATCTGGCGCGATTGCAGCGCGACGCCCGCACGCTGCTCGTCGGGGCAAAGGCGCAGTTGACGGATTTTACTTATGACCGGTTCGGCCAACTCGAAGCGCGGCTGACCGACGGCATCCGCGTGCGCTTCGGCGACGAGGAGGATCTCGATCGAAAGCGCGCCTTGATCAGACCGATCCTCGCGTCGCTCGGCGCCCGAGCGCGCGAGGTCAGGTCGATCGATCTCCGGGCGCCCGACACCCCGGTCGTCGAGCGGAAATAAGGCGCTTATCCACATCCATCGACAGCCAATCGACACGATATCGACACAATATATACAAGGAACAGCCGAATCGACCACAATATGTAGTGGTAGGCCCGGGCCACGTGCACACCGGGCGATGATTCCCGTCCAGCGGGGAGGATGATGACCAAGGCGTCCCGGGGGACGATGATCGCCGGCCTCGATATCGGCACGACCAAGACATGCGCCGTTGTCGCCACGAGCACGCCCGAGGGCCTCGACATCATCGGTGTCGGCGAAGCCCCGTCGCTCGGCTTGCGCAAAGGCGTCATCACCGATCTCGAAGAGACCGTGCGCTCGATTGAAGCTGCCACCGAGAAGGCCGAGCGGATGGCCGGCGTGCACATTTCGCACGTCTACGTCGGGGTGACCGGCGAGCACGTGCACAGCCAGAACAATCGGGGCGTCGTCGCGATCTCGGGCGAGGAACGCGAGGTCGCTAGGGCCGACGTTCGACGGGTCGTCGAAGCATCAAAACTGATCGACGTCGGCGGCGACCGCCAGATCATTCACGCCTTGCCGCGTCAGTTTGCCGTCGACGGTCAGGATGGCGTTTTGGATCCGGTCGGAATGGCCGGTTCGCGCCTCGAGGTCGACACGCACATCATCACGGCCGGGAACACCTTCGTCACAAACGTCCTCAAGTGCGTCCATCGTGCCGGGCTCGAACCGGCCGGGATCGTCTTTGAGCCGCTCGCTTCCTCGGCGGCGACGTTGCTCGCCGAGGAGAAGCATGTCGGCGTCATCTTGCTCGACATCGGCGGCGGGACGACCGACATCGCCGTCTATTCCGGCGGCGGTGCGATCCACACGTCGACGATCCCCGTCGGCGGAAACATTTTGGCCAACGACATCGCGCTCGGTTTGAAGACGACCTTCGCCGAGGCCGAGTCGGTGAAACGCACCTATGCCTCAGCAGTTGCCGACACGCATGCGGAGGCCGAGTTCCCGGTCAAGTCGCTCGACGGGAAAACGACGCGCCGTGTCTCGCGCGCGCAACTGCGCGCAATCGTCGCACCGCGTGTGCTCGAGATATTCCGGCTCGCCAAGGCGCAGATCGCGCAGAATCTACCGCGCGACATCGTCCTGGCCGAGGTCGTGCTGACCGGCGGCGGCTCGCAACTGCGCGGCATCGATCAAGCGGCATCCGAGTTTTTCGGGTTGCCGGCGCGGATCGGCGTACCGACCTCGATCGGCGGTCTGACCGACGCGGTGCGTAAGCCCGAATATGCGACCGCCGTGGGCTTGGTGCTGTTTGGTCCGAAGGGCGACGGCGCTATTTGGAACGGTCGCTCGAAAAGTGTCTTTGCGAAGATCACCTCTTGGTGGGGCGAGATGTGGAACTGAATCTCACGCCACCGGCTCCTGACGACGAACAACTCACACTTACTACGGAGGCAGCGATGTCCGAGTCACGACGCTACAATCCAGAGCATTCAGCGACGATCAAGGTACTTGGCATCGGCGGCGGCGGCTGCAATGCCATCAATCGGATGATCGAAGCCGGTCTTACGAACGTCGAATTCTTTGCCGTCAACACCGACGTTCAAGCGTTGCGCAGCTGCAAGACGCAGAATACGGTACAGATCGGCAACGGCGTGACGCGCGGCCTCGGCGCCGGTGCGAATCCCGATGTCGGCCGTGAAGCCGCCGAAGAGTCGCGCGAGGATCTCGCGATGGTTCTCGACGGCGCCGACCTCGTCTTCATCACCGCGGGGATGGGTGGCGGAACGGGGACCGGCGCGGCTCCGATCCTCGCCGAGTTGGCGCGTGAGTCCGGGGCGTTGACGATCGCGGTCGTCACCAAACCCTTTTCGTTCGAAGGGCGCAAACGGATGCTGCTCGCGGAGCGTGGCGTCGCCGAACTGGAATCGAAGGTCGACACGCTCATCACGATCCCGAACGAACGCATCCTGCAGATCATCGAGAAGAAGACCCCGCTGCAAGAGGCCTTCGCGTACGCCGACGACATCCTGCGTCAAGGCATCCAAGGCATCTCCGATTTGATCACGCAGCCGGGCCTCATCAACCTCGACTTCGCCGACGTCAAGACGATAATGACCGACGCCGGAAGCGCGATGATGGGCATCGGCGAGGGCACCGGCGAGCACCGCGCCGCCGACGCCGCGCAGAAGGCGATCGCTTCGCCGCTGCTCGAGACGACGATTGAAGGCGCGCGCGGCGTGATCTTCAACATCACGGGCGGCCCGGATCTCGCGATGTACGAGGTCAATGAAGCCGCCGAGATGATCTCGCGAGCGGTGGACGCCGATGCACAGATCATCTTCGGCGCCTCAGTCGATCCCTCGTTGGGCTCAAAAGTGCGCGTTACCGTGCTCGCGGCAGGTTTCGGCGGGAAGCGCAGCAGCCTTGCCAACGGCGCGTTCAACTTCAGCACCGGCGAGTTCGAGAAAGTCGCCCCGATCAACATGGACGACATCGAGGTTCCGGCCTTTCTCCGCTACCGGTAAACCGAGGAAGACACTGGCGCAAACGCTGATCGAGATCGACCCGTCCGTCGCCGAACGCGCAATCGCGATCCGGCGTGAGATCCATCGTTTCCCTGAATTGGGTTTCGAGGAAGAACGAACCGCCGGCATTATCGAGCGCGAGTTGAGCGAACTCGCGATCGAGCACCGGCGCGTCGCGAAGACGGGCGTCGTCGGTATCATTCGCGGGGCGTTGCCCGGAGCCGTTGCCGGACTGCGCGCCGACATGGACGCGCTTCCGCTCGCGGAGCGCAGCGGGGAGCCGTTCTCCTCGGAAGTTCCCGGGAAGATGCACGCTTGCGGACACGACGTGCACACCGCGATGTTGCTCGGCGCGGCGCGCACGCTGCAGGCGGCGCGCGATTCGTTCGCCGGGACCGCCGTCTTGCTGTTTCAGCCGGCTGAAGAAGGGCCGGGCGGCGCACTCCCGATGATCGAAGCTGGCGCGATCGACGACCCGAAAGTCGACGCGGTCGCGATGTTGCATGTCGATTACCGGTTGCCGACCGGATCGATCGGGTTCATTCCGGGCATCTGCAACGCGGCCGCCGACGAATTCTATATAACGGTTGAAGGCCGCGGAGGGCACGGTTCGTCGCCGCACACGGCGCTCGACGCGATCCCATGTGCCGCCGCGATGGTCTTGGCCTTGCAGAACATCGTCGCACGCGAGAGCGATCCGATGCACACCGTCGTCGTCACCGTTGGGACGATCGAGGGCGGCTATCGCAACAACATTATCGCCGATCGCGTCAAGATGAGCGGGACGTTTCGCTCGCAAGATAATCTCGTGCGCGAATCGCTCGAAGGCAAGGCGCGCCGGATCTTGGAGGGCGTCGCCGCGGCTTACGGCACGAAGGTCGAGCTGAAAGTGATCTACGGCTATCCGCCCGTTTACAACGATGCCTCGGTCGTCGAGACGTTCTGGGCTTACCTGGAACGTAATCATCCGCGACTCAAACTCGAGTCGCCGGGGCCGACGATGGGCGGGGAAGACTTTGCTTACTTCGCGCAGCGCGCCCCGGGCGTGCTCGTTCGCTTGGGGATTCATAACGAAGCGCTCGGCTCGGTCCACCCCGGTCACAGCCCGCTCTTTCGCGTTGACGAAGGCGCGGTCGTCTATGGGATCGAGACGCTGGTCGCGTTCGCGCGCGGTGTCGGCTCCGGTGCGGTGAAAGGTCCCTCGCGATGACGGAGGTCGCAGCAAATGCCGCTGCGGTACGCGCCGATTGTCCCCGCTCGATCACGGTCTCCGGGGCGCAAGAGATCGGCGCCGATCCGAGTTCGGCGTTTGCGTTGATCTGTCAGGTCGAAAAGTGGCCGGTGTGGCTATCGTTCTTGCGCAGCGCGCGCCGTATCGACCGCAACGCGCTGGGGCTTGGGAGCGAGGTCGCGATTCGCGGTGCGATTCCGGGCAACGACGAGGAGCTGTACGAAGTCGATCATTACCTCGACGGCCACGTAGTTTCACTCGTCGGCGCCTATTCGGTCCGGCGCCGGATCGATTTACGAGTCGAACGCGTCGGCGCTCGAGGCCGCGTGGTCGCTCGCTTCACATATCCGGTCTATCGCGGGTTGCTGGGCTCGTGGATCGACCGCCTGACCGTCCGCCGCAAGCTCGAAGCGGCGCTCGGCGATTCGCTCGTCCACCTCAAGGGGCTCGTCGAGTACCGCAACGGCCCGGGTGAAGCGCTAGCCGATCTCTGATATAATCGTTAGATGCCCCTCTACGAGTACAAGTGCCGCCAGTGCGGCAACGTCCGCGAAGTCCGCCATGGGTTCAAGGAGAGTTTCGGCGAGCCGTGTGCCGAGTGCGGCGGCGAGATGACGCGGGTGTTCACCCCGGCAGGGATCGTCTTCAAGGGATCGGGCTTCTACGTGACCGACTCGCGCAAGTCGACCTCGCCGGCCGGAAGTTCGAGCGCGAGCGACGGTGCTGCAAAGACGTCGAGCGAGAAGAGTTCGAGCGAAAGCAGCTCCGGTGAGAAGGGTTCGGATACCAAGAGTTCGGGCGAGAAGATATCCGCCGACAAGGGCACGACCGAGAAGAGCTCGAGCGAGAAGAGCTCGAGCGAGAAGAGCTCCAACGAGAAGAGTTCCGGCGAGAAGAGTTCCGGCGAGAAGAGTTCCGGCGACAAGGGTTCCACGACGAAATCCGAGTCGAGCTCGAGTACGGGCAAGAGCGGCGCCGCGGCGTGAGCGCCGACTGGTCGATGAGTACGGGGATCGTGCTCGGCGGAGCCGTGGCGGCATTGGCGCTCATCCTCGCGGGCGCCATCGTCTTGTTGCGGGCTGCGTTCGCATTCGCCGACCGGCTCGGCCGAAGCGTAGACCTACCGTTTGCGGACCAACTCGCCGAACTCGATACGAAGTTCGCTCGCCTCCAGCGGCGCATCGACGGATTTCCGGAAGTGATCGAACGCGGGCGGCGCGCGCTGCTCGCGCTGCGTAGCGCGCGAGCTCAGGCCGCGGCGCTCGGTGCATCGCTCAATCTGGCCGCGCAATTCGTCTCTGCGATGATCGCAGGGCCGGAAAAGAAGCGCCGGATTTAGCTCCCCTGGGCTCGTTCCCAGAGCGCGACGAATTCCGGAAAGCTGATCGCAATGCAGCCCACGTCGTCGATCGCGTGTGCGCCGGTCGGCGCCGCGAGCGCGGCGACGGACATCGCGATCCGGTGATCGTCGAAAACCGGCAGCGTCGTTTGGGGCGTGCGAGCCCCGCCGCCGGTGACGTCGAAACCGTCCTCGCGCTCGACGATCTCGACCCCGCAGGCACGTAGCACCGTCGCGATCGCGGCGACGCGGTCTGATTCTTTCGTCCGCAGTTCGGCGGCATCGCGAATCGACGTCGTTCCCGTGGCGTGCGCGGCGGCGACCGCGAGCACCGGGATCTCGTCGATCCCGCGCACCACGATCTCACCGTCGATCGTCACCGCGCGCAACGGCCGATAGCGGACGCGCAGATCGGCGACCGGCTCCCCGTCCAGATCGCGCGCGTTCTCGAGCGTGATGTCGGCGTTCATCGCACGCATCGCGTCGAGAAAACCCGTGCGTGTCGGATTGACGCCCACCTCGCGCAACGTCAGATCGCTGCCGTGGGTCGTCGCGGCGGCGACGATGAAAAAGGCGGCGCCGGAGAGATCGGCCGGGACGCGGACGCGCTGCGGCGTGAGTTTTCCGGGTGTTAGCTCGATCGTGCGGCCGTCGAATTCGATCGTGCGGCCGAAGTGACGGAGCATGCGCTCGGTGTGATCGCGCGAGAAACGATCGCCGGTGATCCGAACCGGCCCGGTCGCATCGATGTTGGCGAGCAAGATCGCGGACTTGATCTGTGCCGAGGGCAGCTCGAGGGCGAACTCACCGCCGCTCGGCGAGGTGATGCCTCGGACGGTGACGGGAAGGCAGCCGACCGTCGTTTCGATCGACGCGCCGAGCGCGCGGAGCGGACGCGCGACGCGTTCCATCGGTCGCCGGCGCAGCGACGCGTCGCCGTCGAAACGAGCCGTGATTCCCTTTCCCGCGCAGAGTCCGAGCAAGAGTCGCGTCGTCGTTCCGGAGTTTTGCGCGTCGATCGTTGCGGACGGGTCGTGGAGGTTCCCACCGTTGACGAGGATCGCCTCGCCGCCGTCGCCGACCTTCGCGCCGAGCGCGACGATCGCGTCACGCGTCGCGAGAACGTCGGCGCCGCGGTTGGGCAATTCGACCCGTGACCGTCCCCGTGCGAGCGCTCCGAACATCAAGGCGCGATGCGAGATCGACTTGTCGCCGGCGACGCGGATTTCACCGCGTAAGGGCCCGGCTCGGAACCTGAACACGGCCACGAGTTGCGACGATGTATGCACGCGCTCCCTCTTGAAGGTTAGTGTCCATGACCTACGATGCGGTCGTGCTTGGACTCGGCGGGATGGGCAGTGCGGTGCTCGCGCACCTCGCGAAGCGCGGCGCGAACGTCGTTGGTCTCGAGCAGTTCGTGCCGAAACACGAGCTCGGCGCGTCGGCCGGCCGCTCGCGCATCATCCGCAAAGCGTACTTTGAAGACGCGCGGTATGTCCCGCTGCTCGAGCGAGCCTACGAGCTATGGGGCGAACTGGAAACCGAGAGCGGCAACAAGCTCGTCGAGTTCACCGGCGTGTTGCTGGTCGGTCCCGCTGAAAGCGACGTCATCCGCGGATCGATCGAGAGTGCGGCGTTGCATGGCCTGCCGGTCGAGCGTTGGACGGCAACCGAGATCGTCGCGAAGTTTCCCCAGACGCGACCGCTGGACGACGAGATCGGCGTGTTCGAACGCGAGGCCGGCTTCGTCTATCCCGAAGCCGCCGTCGAAGCGCAGCTCGCCGTCGCGGCGGCGCACGGGGCGACCTGCCGCTACGCGGTCGAGGTCATGGGCTGGCGGCGCGAAGCAGGCGGACTCTTACGAGTGCGCGGATCCGACGGAACCGATTTCCTCACCGAAAAGCTGGCGCTGTGCGCCGGTCCATGGCTCGAACGGCTCCCGATCGTTCCTCTGCGCGTGCAGCGCAACGTTCAGATCTGGTTCGCCCCGGAAACCGACGAGTTTGCGCTCGGAAAGTTTCCGCCGTTCCTGGTCGATCGCGCCGGCTTCCCCGGACATATCTACGGATTTCCCGATTGCGGCGAGGGCGTCAAGGCGGCGCTGCATGGGTACGGCGCGACGACACACGCCGGTTCGCTCGATCGGATCATCCACGATGAGGACGTTGCCGCGGTGCGGGCCGCGCTTTCGGCGTGGATACCCGCCGCCGCCGGCGCATTTCGCTTTGGGAAGGCGTGCATGTATGCGCGAACTCCCGACGACAATTTCGTCGTCGATCGCCATCCGGACGACGAGCGCATCGTGATCGCCGGCGGCTTCTCGGGCCACGGCTTCAAGTTCGCGCCGGTCATCGGCGAAATCGCCGCCGACCTCTTGCTCGACGGCGCGACGCGTCACGATATCGGGTTCCTCTCACTAGGGCGGTTCGGCGCCAAAGACGAACCACAAGGCGGAGCGCTGCGTGGAGGCGATGATGTGCGATCTTGACTATCAGATCTCGCGGGTGGATTTCATCGCGGCTGCGAGTGCCGTGGGGGTCGGGGGCGCGGTCGTCGCGTTGAGCAGCCCCGTTTTCGCTGCCGAAACGGCGCTCGTCGCCCAGGCCGGCGGCAATTCGGGACCGCTGAAGTTGCGCTGGCTCGGCGGAGGCGTCGCGGAACTGGCCAGCGCCGACGACAAGCAGATCGTGCTCGTCGACGCGTGGATTTGGAACAACACCGGGTATACCGCGTTCGGCATTTCAAAGCCGGCCGAGCTCCGAACGCGAACGCGTACGCCGACCACCTCGCGGCGCGCAAACCTGACGGCGTGCTCGTCTTGCTGACGCACGACCACGGCGATCACATCGGAGACTACTTCGAGCTGCTGCGCGTGTTGAGCGATCGCAAGCTCAACGTGAAGACGGTCGGGCAAAGCGACTTGATGCGCGCCGCGCTCGTGCCGAAGTTCAAGGAGGCGAACCTCGATCCGGCGACGATCGTCGTCAACGGAGGCGCTGGAACCAACTTCGGCGGGGTCGCAACGCATGCCGGAATTCGCGCGACGCTCGTGCCGGCCGTGCATTCGACGTTGTCCGGCGTTCCGGCGGCCGGCTTCGTCGTGCGCCTCGGTTCGACGACCGTGTATTGCAGCGGCGACACGGATCTGTTCGGAGATATGGCGTCGATCGGCCGGCGGTACAAGCCGGACCTGGCTCTCGTCTGCATCGGAAACGGCGCGTTCACGATGGGACCGGCCGACGCCGCCGAGGCCTGCAGGTTGGTCGGTGCGCCGAATGTGATGCCGGTGCACTACGCGCATAATGCGCACGTGCTGGGACCGGAGGCCGGTGAGGCGTTTCGAGCCGAAGTGGCGCGCATTGCACCGAAAACCCGCGTCACGCTCCTGAAGCCCGGCAGCTCGACGCAAATCGGCTAGCAGAAGATGGCGGCTTGCCTGACGCGTCGCGCGCTGCTGACGCTCGCGACCGGCGTTGCGTGTGCCGCTGCCGTTCCGGTGCGCGGTCGAGCGCAGATGCCGCGCAAACTGCGCGTGATCGTGTTTCCCGGAGGCGGCAACGGTTGGCCGATTTGGGTCGCGCAGCGCCAGAAATTCTTCGCGCGCGAGGGCCTCGAAATCGAGCTGACGCCGACGCCCGGTTCGGTGTACCAGATGCAGCATCTGTTGGCGGGAGATTTCGACATCGCGCACACCGCGATGGATAACGTGATCGCCTACACCGAAGGAGTCGGCGAGGTGGCGCCGAGCGGCGAGACCTCGCTCGTCGCGATCCTGGGTGGCGACAACGGCTTCTTGCACATCCTGGCGCGACCGCAATACGCGACGTACAGCGACTTGCGCGGGAAGCGCCTCGGGGTCGATGCCTTGACGACCGGTTTTGCTTTCGTCCTCCGAAGAATGCTCGAAACGGGCGGTTTGGGCGCAGGCGACTACGAACTCGTTGCCGTCGGTGCGGGTGCGAAGCGCTTCCAGGCGCTCGTCAACGACGAGATTGACGGAACGATTTCGAGCACGCCGTTCGACGTCCAAGGGGAGGCGGCGGGCTTGCACGTCTTTCCCGCCGTGATCGAGACGCTCAAACACTATCAAGGCTACATCGCGGCGGTACGGCAGAAATGGGCGGCCGCGAACCCCGGCGACGCAAGCGCGTACATCCGCGCGTACCGCAGCGCGCTGACGTGGTTATACGATCCGGCGAATCGTGCCGATGCGATCGCGCTCTTGATGGAGAACGCAAAGATGTCGCAGGCAGCCGCGGAGAAGACGTACCCGATCATGATCGACGCGAAGCGCGGCTACGATCCGGCCGCCGCGATCGATCTCGCCGGCGTTCAAACCGTCCTCGATTTGCGCAAGCAATACGGCGCGGCGCAGAAGCCGTTCGGTGCGCCCGGGAAATACGTCGATTTACGATATTATTCGTGAAGCCACAGGTGACCGAAAACATCGAAGGTAAGCGAGCCGGGGAGCGGTTTTGGGCGCGACCCGAACCTTTATTATGCAAGAATGTTAGGAGAACAAGAGTCATGAGAACGATCGCAAAGGTGCGTTACACGGCGGCGTTGATGGGATTTGCGCTCTGCATTTCCTCTGTCGGCATCGTCGATGCGGCCAACTTCGCAGGAACGTGGACGTTCAGCGCCGTGATGGCAAACGCGACCAGCGCCCCCGTATGCGTATTCCGGCAGGCCGGAAACAGGATATCCGGCAGTTGCAAGGGGCCCAATGGCATAGGGTCAGCAATCGGAGCGGTAAGCGGTGACGCGATCGCTTTTCAGTGGCATATCATTGCGACGAACCCACGCGGACTCGCCGGTATCGCGACCTACAAGGGCGTTTGGGGATCTGACGGTGTCGTCAGGGGTAGATGGACGCACTCGGCCATTCCGCGCGAAGTCGGAACCTTCACCGGTCAGAAGCTGCAGTAGGCTCGGACTCCGGCCGCACGGGCAACGCTCGCCTTCTCCGATTAGTTCCGCCCGAGAAGCTCGCGGATAGGTGACGAACCGGCTGCGTTTGGGTACGGAGGGCGCATGCGACCTAGTATCAAGACCTGGGCGCTAGCGGCAATCGGCCTGCTAGCGATAGCAAGCGCTTGTTCGGGTGGCGGCTCGCGCTCGACGCCTTCAGCCGCGAATCAAACGGCCCGGCAGCAGAATGCAGCCGGCAAGAACGTCTTGTTGCACTTCATGCTCCCCGGCCAATCGCCGATGTCGTCGGCGCGGCAATTGCGATTAGTTCAGCACAACATCGTAGGTGCGGTCGCGACGGTGACGCAGCCGAGTCCCGGTCCGACGTCGACGACGCTCGTCGATCAGCAACAGATCGACCTCTCCGGGCCGCCGAACTGCGATGCGACCTATCCTAGCCCACGGCATTGCGCGGTCTATATCAATGCGAAGGTCGGGACGGACAACATCGAGCTCGATACCTACGACACGACCCCGAATACGCCGGGCCAGATCGCAACGCCGAATCCCGTGCCTTCTCCTTACTGCGTCATTAGAAGATTCCATTTGAGTCCTCCCAACTGCGTGCCGGTGCCGCCCGCGCACGCGCTCTCGGTCGCGATCACAACCGGCGTGACGATCGCCGCCGGTTTGAACAACGTTACCCTGAACATGCAACCGATCGTTGACCAGTTTGCGACCAACGGCCAGACGGCATACACTGTGCTCGGATACCCGCTGTGCGACCCGGAACCAAAGCTAGGAGCGCCCTTTAATTCTGCGCCGCAGCAGGATACCTGCAGCGCCGATGGTCACCCGGACTACGTCATCTCGATGAACGGACACATAGGGAACATCTTCACCCCTATTCCCTATGGGTATCCGGGGATCGAGTTTCTCGACGGCTCGACCGGGCCGATTAGCGGCGACGGGACGTGCACTGCGGAAGATCGGTTCTACAACCCGATCGTCACGCTCTTCCGCGAGTACGGTCGGTTACAGTCGGGCTTTACGGCGACCGGCCAACTCTACAAGTCGCCGTGCGGCAGCGGGGGGTACGCGGCGGTCCAAAGCAATCCCGGTCCTGTGATCGATGCGTTCGTCTTTCCGGAGGCCAGCTACGAGGTACTCTACACCGGCCGCGGCGCCGTTGGGACGTACAACTCGAACGGCACGACCACCGCTACCGGGCCTAGCTCTACAACATGCAATTCGCCGTTGATGGGCTGCGCCCCGTACCACAACGAGATCCAGTTCCTGCCGCGCGCCATCAACACTGACACGGGCCTAGGGCCGCTACCGAACATTTGCGGCGGCTGCTCGGCATCGGCTCCGGGAAACGATCCGCCGGGCGGGTCCGGTGTCGGATACAGTTGGGATCCGGCCACGTTCCGGCAAGAGGCTGTCGAAATCGCACCGCTCTATGCGGTCGTCGTCGCCGACAGCCGATGTTCGAATCCCTCAAACTTCGGAGCTTTCGCCTGCGGAGGAACATTGCCGGCGAACGACGACACGGCGTTCGGAGACACGGCGAGGGTCGTCCTTGGAGGGCCGAATACGCTAGCGGTCGTCGACGCGGCGCAGTACTACCCGCCGACCGGTTACGCATTCTATCATTTAACGTTGTCGTCGGGCTGCCCGTCCGATCTCCGTCTGTCCGTGCCGAATAACGGCTCGAACCAGGCATCGGCCTTCCCCGGCTACACCGATGCATTGGGTAACTATACGTGGGGCGGTCAGATCTTCGTCCTGACTGCGGGGAACACGCTGTTCACCTCATCGGCGAATTGCACCGCAACGATCAGCGACAGCTTCGTCACGACGCCAACGATCTCGATCACGAACCCGAGCCAGACGTCGGCGAACCCAGGTACGGTCACCTTTCCATAACCTCTTCTCAGCGATTTGCCAGCACCCGGCAGGCTATTCTAACGTTTCCTTCATGTTCGGGACAGCGACCGGCAACAACCGAGGCCGTCCCGAGGAAGAAGTAAACATGAAATCGCTCATCGCCCGCACCGCACTCATCCTAGGCATCGCTTGCATGGCCGTCACGGCGACCGCACCGCGACCCGCATCGGCCGACACCGCGTCAACGGCAGCCATCATCGCCGGCGCCGCCGCGATCGTCGGGGCACTGATCTACGACAACAGCGGCCAACCGTACTACGTTCGCAGCGGTCATCGCTATTACGTCAGCAACTCAGAAGCCAACTACTATCGCGCCGGTCACAATGGCGACTACGGCGATCGCGCTAACAACGGTCCCGTGGATAATCGCGGCAACAACGGCCGCACGGACAATCGCGGCAACAACGGCCGCACGGACAATCGCGGCAACAATGGCCGCAACGACAATCGGGGCGGGCAGCGCTAGAGCCTATATCGCCCGCGTTCACCGATTCGACGAGCGAGGTTCGGCCGCAAGCCGGACCTCGTTTCTTCAAACCCCATTCCGTGGCAGTTCACTCCCAGCTCGCGCAGGGCTGGGCGCATCGACCGCCCAATCGAAGCCCGCGCTCTAAACCACAGGGTTGCGGACCGGTTTGTTCGCCGGGGTACGGTGAAGAAGCGTACGTTTCGAGGTTTCATGAGGCTCGTTTTCAGAGCTGCAGTTGCCGTCGCGCTCTTCTGGCCGCTCCCAGGCTTCGCGCAGTCGGGTGGCCCCGCCGGGTCCTTTGGTACGCCGCCGCCGGGCGAGGTCCCGATCCTGTTCAACGATCAGCACGTGTACGCGAAACCCGACACGATCCAGCGGCGACGAACGCTGGCGGCACTCGTCAAGGACGAGACGGTTCTGTTGCCGCTGCGCGCGATGTTCGAAGCGATGGGCGCTACGGTATCGTGGGACGGCGCGACGAAGACCGCGACCGTCGCGAAACCCGGCGCCGAGATCAAAGTGACGGTCGGCCGCGAGACCGTCTGGATCAACGGCGAAGGTCGGCCGCTCGACGTTGCGCCGGAAATTTATCGCGATTCGGTCGTCGTCCCCGTGCGCGTGATCTCCGAAGCGCTCGGCGCGTACGTGCAATGGGTGCCCGAGAAACATTCGGTCGTCGTCCGCTATCTCGCCGGTCCGATTCCGACGCCTCCACCGGCGACGCCCCCGCCGGCGACGCCGCAGCCCCTGCCGAGCGCGGCGCCGCCTGCTGCGCCCGTCGCCCCGCCGGCGACGCCGAGCGTCGCACCGCCGCCCGCGCCGGCGCGCGCGGCGACGCGCCAAAACGAATTCTTCGTCGCCGCCGACTATCTGGTTTCGCCGAAAGTGTATAACGAACTCAGCCCAGGCAATTCTGGGAGTGGTTCGTATGCTGTTCAAGGTGCCGCGGAACTCCTGTCGTCCGTGAAAATCCTGCTCGAAGGCGATTGGCGGCGCTACCAGTATCCACACAATGCGAATCAACTCTCGGTACCGTGCGCGGTCGGGTCACCTGGTTGTAATACGGTCAACGGCAACGGCCAATTTCAGACCGGAATTTGCCCGACGGCCGGCGATCCAGGTTGCGTGACCGCGGTCGGCGCCGTAAACATCAAAGCGTTCAACGGGCTCTCGCAAGAATACGTCAATGCGCTGACCGCGCAGGAGACTTCCTTCGACGCGCACGTCGGATTCAAGGTTTTCGATCCGCGCATCTACGCCGGCGCCGGTTATTATCAGAAGAGCTACAATTATCTCGCCTATCCGACCGTTCGCGGCGTCGGCGCGGGGATCACGAAACTGCCCGACCTCGAACGGCCGGTCTCCCTTTACGGAAGTTTCTGGTACTACCCCAATGTCACGGGGACGTACACGTATCCGACGACGACGTTCCTCGGGCCATATTCCGGAGCGAAAGTGCAGCTCGGCTACAGTGTCTTGAAGTATCAAGCCGGCGCAACGGTCAACGTCGGCGGACCGGGATTCTTCTTCAAAGCCGGCTGGGGCGGCGAGTCCTCCAGCGTCAAGGCAAACGCGCCGGCCAACACCTCGATCAACGCGCCGTTCATCGGCGCCGGATTCCGGTTTTAGCCGATGATCGCAATGCGCACGCGTACCGGCGGCCTGAGGGTGCTTTGGATTACGCTTTCGCTCGCCGCATTCGGCGCTTGCACTCCAGGCAATAGTCTGTCGGAAGCGCCGGTTCGCACGTTTGTGTCGGCGACGCCCACCCCGACACCATCGGCGACTTCATCGGCGACTTCATCGCCGACTCCGGCTTCATCGCCGACGCCGGCTTCATCGCCGACTCCGATTTCATCGCCGACTCCGACTTCATCGCCGACGCCGACTCCAACGCCGACACCGACGCCGACTGCCACTCCAACGCCGACTCCCACTCCGACTCCAACGGCGACGTCATCGCCAACGCCGACACCGACGCCGACCCCAACGCCAACACCGGGATCGGTCGTACTCTCGACTACGGCGATATCGTTTCTCGGCACCGGCAGCGCGAACAGCCAGCAATTTACCGTCAGCGAAAGCAACTTCGGCGGAACGTTTACGGTAACGACGCCGGCAGCGGGGCAGGCGAATTCGTGCAGCGGGATCGCGACGGTCTCGCCGACTAGTGGGGCTGGGCCTTTTACCGTCACGCCGGTCGCTGCCGGACATTGCGTCTTCACCGTGAGCGGAGCTAGCGGTCAGACTGCGCCGTTGACGATCGACGTCAGTACGACGACGATAGGAGGTTCCTAATGTACGCCCGCGTTCTGTTGTCGAGCGCGCTGCTGGCCGTCCTCTCGGTTGGGTGCGGAGGACACGGAAGCATGTCCGTTCCGACGAGGTCCTCTTCGAGCGCTCTTGGGGTGTCGGTCCAATTTAGGATATCGATTCCGACGGCGACGGCAGCGAAAGCGCGAAGGCCGGCGTACGTCTCAGCCGCGACCCAATCGGCATCGGTCACCGTCAACCCTGGAAATACGACGACGATCATCAACTGCGACACGACGGCGCGCACGTGCAGCGGTTCGTTGCTCGCACCGCTCGGCAGCGACACCTTCACCGTCAAGCTGTACGACGGCCAGAACGCGACCGGCAATCTGCTTTCGACCGGCGCCGTCACGCAAACGATTTCAATCGACCAAGCCAACTCCGTCAGCGTTACCTTCAACGGCGCCGTCAGTGCGCTTTCGGTCGCGCTCAATCCGTCGAGCGTTGCGAGCGGGGCGAGCGCGAGCGTCGGCGTGACGGTCAATGCGCTCGACGCCGACGGCAATACGATCGTCGCTCCCGGAATCTTCTCCGATCAAAACGGCAACCCGGTGACGGTGACGCTCTCGGATTCCGATGCGTCCGGGGCGACGCAACTCTCGGTTACGACCTTGACCCAGCCGACGTCGGGGATCACGTTGTCGTACAACGGCGCGGCGATTTCTAGTCCTACGATCAGCGCGAGCGCGCCAGGTTTCGGCTCCGCCAAGGCCGCGTTGACGGTCGGGACCGGTACGATTCTCCTCGGGACCGTTGTGCAAAGCGCGAACGTCGTGTTACCCGCCGGGTCGAGCCTGACGCCTTCGTCCTTGACGGTGAAGAATAGTTTGGCGCTGGTCTCGCCGGCCGCCAACGGCAGCTTCGGAATCACCCAATTTGCGGGCGGGCCACAGTTCGCGTTCGTGACCGATCCTTCGGGTGAGGCCATCCTCGCCGGCTTCATCGGCCCGGGGTCGACGACGATCGACGCCACCTCGACGGCGAAGGTGCTGCTGTACTGGTCGACGGGCTTTTTCACGCTGCCGAGCCCGTTGCGTGCGCTAACGATCGACGATCTCGCAAACCAACCCGGCTTCAACGCGGTGCGCGACGCGTTCGCTGCCTCGCTCAGCGCAAATCCCGACCCGTTCTCGAGCGCAATGAACCGCCTGAACGTCGTCTCGGCAATCACGTCCTTCACGAAGACGCTGTACATGGCCAGCGCAGGGAGGCACCAAATTGAGAGCGTTCGGTGGCGAAACTCTGTCGGCGTCAGCCCGAGTTCGGCACTAAGCGGCATCGTCACCCTCGACGATTTTCCCGCAGGCCTGCACTTCATGAATGCCTATCGGCGCGTCGCCGAGGCGTTCATCGACGAGGATTCGTACGTCGACTCGCAAGGCAATCGCGTCACCAAACAGGTCCTCGACGCCGTTGCGCCGGTGCACATCGCCGCGGTCAGCAGCCTCAACAACATCACCGGCGGCCCCGTCAGCGTGGCCCTCAATTTGCTCGGCGGGACCACGCCGTACACGCCGGTTACGACGCCGTCCGTTTCGCTCCCACTCGAGCCCGGCTCGCAGTCGACGCGCTACCACGTCACCGTCGTTGGGCCCGGAGCATCGAACGCAAGCATCACGCTGACCCAAGAGCAGAGCAACGCGCAACAATCGCTGGTCGTGGAACAGCTCGTGCAGGACTATCTCGTCCCGCTCGTCGCGTCGATCACCATTCCCGTCAATGCCTCGCAAATCGACGCCTATCTCGCGACCGCGGACGGCGGCGCCCAGCTCGCCAACATCGCGACCATGGCCGAGAGCGCCGCGCCGCAGCTCTACCCGGTCGCGAATTCGGGCCAGGTCGGCGACGCGTTGACACTCGCTCTCGACGTCGTCGCGGCCAGCCCGACGTTGCAGAACGCGCTCTTTTCACTCGTCGGCAATCTCATCTCGAGCACGGCGGGGACGCAAGCGGGGATCGCGTTCCAAAATGGGTATTCGCCGCTCTACGGGCTCGACGTCTTGAGCGCAGTCATTCTGTCAAACGATACGGCGGTCGCCTCCGCGAACATCGCTGCGTCGAACGGAGCCGACCTCTTCGTCGCCGACGTGACGACCGACAGCGTCACCTTGACCCCTTTGCAGGCGACGATTCCAAATACGTCCACGGAAGTTCTTACGGCGAGCGCTCCAACCGTTTCGGGACAAACGATCCAATACCAGTGGGCCAACACGGCGACGAGCGGTCACATCACGGACGGAACCGCGGGTCATACCGATAATTTCACCAGCTCGAGCAATACCGTAACCTATACGGCGCAGATGGCGGGCAACGGCAACGACACGGTTACGGTCACGGCGTTCGCTGTGCTGGGGCAGAACAGCACCCAAATCGGCAGTCCGGCGAGCGCAGCGGTAACCGTCGGCGTTTGTCGGTTTGCGGGCACGTTCTCCGGCCCGCTCACCGACGGACGCTTCAGCCCGCCCCTGGTTTCGACATACACTATAACGCAAACGTGCTCGCCGCCGAACAACATACACACGTCGTGGTCCGATCCCAGCTACGGAACCGGCGCGTTCGGCGGTACCTACTCGGGCCTTACCGTGACGGTGGCCGGCGGAGTAGGCACCCAAGTATACAGCGCTGACTATAACACGATCAACGCCTCCCAACCTGATGCGATGCAAAGTGCGGTTCTCACGCGCACCTCGGGACCCTAACCATTGACGCGCTAACGACCTAGCGCCGGAAACCGAATGCGTATCGCGCTCGTGACAGTGGGCACGACCGGAGACCTCGTGCCCTACATCGCCTTGGCAAAGGGCATGCTCGAGCGCGGTCACGACGCGTATCTGGTCGTGCCCGATCTGTTCCAGGCTTCGGCCGCTGCCCACGGGGTGCCGGCGCGGAGCTTCGGCGACATTCCGCGCGATGAGGTCGAATCGGTCGTAGCGCGGCTCGTCACCGAGCGCAACGTTCTCAAGCATCCCGGCATCATCGCTGACGCTCACGCGCGCGGCCAGGTCGTTGAGATCGGTCGCGCCACGATCGAAGCGACTCGAGACGCCGATCTCATCGTCTCGCATAGCCTGGCGCTCATGGGAGTGTTGGCCGCCGAGGTGCAACGGAAACCGCTCGTCACCGTCCACTTGTTTCCGAATCTCATCAAGTCACAGCGTATGTCGCCCGACGGAGCGAGTTACGGCCGCGCTTTGAACGCGCTCAGCTGGGTGGTAGGCCGGTACGTCGTGCGACGGTCAGCAGATCCGGCGTTGAACGAACTGTTCCGTCAGTTCGGCCTCCGGGAACGCCGCGACGCGATGCTTTCGACGGGAGGCTCGGGACTGCTCAACCTCGTTGCGATCAGTCCGAACGTGCTGTCGCTCGACCCGGCTTGGCCGGCGAATTACCGCATCACGGGCTATTGGTTTCACGACGAACCCGACTTCAGCCCCGACGAAACGCTGTCCGACTTTTTGCGCGACGGCGAAGCGCCCGTTGTGATCACCTTCGGCTCGGTCGCCGGTGTCAACGGACCGGCGATGACGCGCGCCGTGGTGGCGGCGGTGTCAAGCGCCGGCTGCCGCGCGATCCTGCAGGCCGGCTCGGAGAACCTCGGCGGCGAGCGGCTTCCCGCCGGTATGATACGGATCGGTTACGTGCCGCACGGCTGGTTATTTGCGCGCGCCCGCTGGGTCGTCACCCACGGGGGAGCCGGGACGACGGCGGCGGCGTTTCGCGCGGGCGTGCCGCCGATCACGGTGTACCACTACGGAGACCAGCGTTTTTGGGGACTCCAAGCGGCACGGCTCGGCGTCGCACCGCGACCGCTCAGTCGCGCGTCGTTCGGCGCTTCGTCGCTAGCCGATCGCATTCGTACCGCCTCGCATGATGGCGCGATGCGCGCTAAAGCCGGCGCGCTCGGAGAACGCATCCGCGCCGAAGACGGCGTCGCGAACGCCGTGACGCTAATAGAACAGGCAATGGCGCATTAGCCGAAGCACAGGAGGGCAAACCCGGAATCAGGCGCAAAGTGGATGACGAAAGAGGTTTACGATGGCTCTCCTAATTGGCGATACGGCCCCCGACTTTGAAGCCGATACGACGGAAGGCAAGATCCGCTTTCACGAGTGGATCGGTGACGGATGGGCTGTACTGTTCTCGCATCCAAAAGATTTCACGCCGGTCTGTACGACCGAACTCGGCTACATGGCGAAGATAAAGCCGGAGTTCGACAAGCGCAACACCAAGATCATCGGCTTGAGCGTCGACGCGGTCGATGATCATTCGAGATGGGCGAACGACATCAAAGAGACGCAAGGGACTGCACCCAACTATCCGATTATCGGCGACACGGACCTCGCAATCGCGAAAGCTTGGGGCATGTTGCCCGCAGACGCCTCCGGCGACGTATCGAAGCGGACGGCAGCCAACAACTCCACGGTGCGCAACGTCTACGTCATCGGGCCCGACAAGAAGATCAAACTCATGCTCATCTATCCAATGACGACCGGCCGCAATTTCGATGAGGTGTTGCGAGTGCTCGATTCGCTGCAACTGACGGCGAAGCATAAGGTCGCGACGCCGGTCAATTGGAAGAACGGCGAAGACGTGATCATCGCCGGCTCCGTTTCAGATGAGGACGCAAAGAGGACGTACCCGCAAGGATGGCGGGCTCCGAGGCCCTATATCCGCATCGTGCCGCAACCGGGGAGATAAAGCACATTGGGGGGGCGTTGATGGAGATCGAGCAGTTTTATCTCGGGTGTCTGGCGCACGCATCATATTTGATCGCGTCGGACGGGGTGGCGGCGATCGTCGATCCGCAGCGCGACATTGAGATCTATCTCGACGCGGCCCGCAAGCGTAACGTTCGGATCGAACACGTTATCGAAACGCACCTCCACGCCGACTTCGTGTCGGGCCACCATGAACTAGCCGAACGGACTGGAGCGCGCATCTATCTCGGCGCGCGCGCGGGCGCGTCGTTTCCCCACGTCGCGGTCCACGACGGCGACGGTATCACGCTCGGCTCGATAAAGCTGACCTTTCTCGAGACACCCGGCCATACGCTCGAGAGCATCTGCATCCTCGTCGGCGACCTCAACCGTTCCAGCGAACCGGTCGCGGTGCTCACGGGCGATACGCTATTCATCGGCGACGTCGGCCGTCCCGACCTCGGACCGGGATATACGCCGCAAGAACTTGCGGGGATGCTATACGACAGCATCCACAGCAAGCTGCTGACGCTCCCCGATCCGGTCGCCGTCTATCCCGCGCACGGGGCCGGATCGCTCTGCGGAAGGAACCTGAGCGCGGATCGGAGTTCCACGATCGGACGCGAGAAGGCAACCAATTACGCCCTGCGCGCGGTGTCGCGCGAAGAATTTGTCGCATTGCTCACGGCCGAGCTGCAGGATCGTCCGGAATACTTCTTGCGCGACGTCGAGATTAACCGGCGAGGCGCTCCTGCTCTCACCCAGCTCAAACCGCTCGCGCCGCTCCCGCCGGACGACGTGCTCGGCGAGATCGAGCGTGGCGCGATCGTCCTTGACGTTCGCGATGAGGATGCGTTCGGCGCAGCGCACGTGCCCGGATCGATCAACATCGGGCTTGACGGCCAGTTCGCATCCTGGGTCGGCTCGATGCTCGGTCTCGACGTCGATATCATCATCGTTGCGGCCGATGACGAAGCCGCAGCCCAGGTACACGTGCGTTTAGCGCGCGTCGGAATAGAGCGTGTCATCGGTTATCTGGCCGGCGGCATCGGTGCGTGGCGAGAAGGCGGAAAATCAGTGGCTCGCACGCCGCAACTCGATCCGCCCCAGCTACGCACGCTTCTCGAACAGGGGCGCATCGATCAACTCGTCGACGTGCGGCGCCCCGCCGAATGGGAGGGCGGGGTTATCGGTCCGGCGCTCTTGCGACCGCTCAATCGGTTATCGCAGGCGCTCGACGATCTCGACAAGTCGCGTCCAACGGTCGTTTACTGCAAGAGCGGTTATCGAAGCTCGATCGCGGTCGGTATTCTCGAGCGCGAAGGCTTCGCAAACGTTTCGAACACACGCGGCGGATTCGATGCCTGGAAAGAAGCAGGTCTGGCAATCGAGGCTCGACCCTCGCCTTAGGGCCCGCGGCGCGCGTGGCGATCGTTTGTGTAGATAAGCTGGCTGAGATTTCTGAACCAGCGGGCGCGGCGGGGCGCTCGAGAGGGGGAACTTTGGGCCCGCATGGCACGTTCTCTGGTCGCCCGCCTCTTTTTCACACCCCTAACCTTAAGGATATCATATGCGACTTATCGCTCTCCCGATGACGGCTTTTGCCGCGATCCTTCTTTCAATCGCGCCGGCTTCGGCGCAGACGGTCACCGTGTCGGCGGCGATCGCCAACTACGGACCCGTTACAGCATGCCCCGCCACCGTCAAGTTCGTCGGTACGATCAGCGCAAGCGGCTGGCCCGCGTCCGCAACGCGGGAGCTCCACGTCAAGTGGACCCGGAGCGACGGTACCATTTCGCCGGCGCAGACGCTGAACTTCCCGGAAGGATCTTCGATGCAAACCGTAACGACGACGTGGACGCTCGGCGCGAACGGCATCAACTGGGAAGCGGTTCAGGCCAGCGGTATTCCGCCCAGCTCCACGACGATGATGAGGGTCTACACCTCGAACCATGCCACGTTCAATCTCACGTGCCCGACACCGACGGGTATTCCTGGAAGCCTCAAACCCGCGGAAAAATTACGGTAGATTCAATACTGAGGTTTCCACGTACGCGATACGGCTCGCGATTCGTTAAAGGCATGTTTTCGCGTTAGTGAGTGCTCTTGCCCGTCCCATCTATTTTGAGGCCAGGGGTCGTAATCGTGGGTATGAACCCGTCAAGGAGCAATGCCTGGGTAGTGATTCTCGGTATGAATCCGTCGAGGAACAACGCCTGCGTCGTAATCTGCGGGATGAAGCCGTCCAGAAACAGCGGTGTGGTCTGCACCGTGTTGGGAGCCGCCGCGATGCTGTGCGCGGGACAGAAAGCCGACACACAAACGAAAGCCGCGACGATCCGCCTAATCACGGCAGAGCTCCACTGGCTTGTAAGATCGAAGTCTTGGGTTTATAACCTTTCGTGAAGCCGGTTTGGCCCGCTATCTCGAACGAGCACGAATACTGATCGAGAGAATGCGCAACTTGTTGCAACTGCACGAGGACTACCGCGGTTGCTTTGGCGTTTCTTACGCCGCCGCCCATCGTCGGATTGTTAAGCGGTGAAATCCCGACGCCCAGCACCGAACCGCCGCGAGAGATGCGGCAGATAATGTAATAGGGTATGTCGTCGCCTTGAGGCGGAACGGGGTAATTTGCGATAGTGTACGGTACGAGAAACGTAACTTGAGTGGGATAGTCGACGGCCATCGCCGGCGCAGCGAAGGCCAATGTAAGAGCGGTTGACAGAATGAGACGTTTCATGGTGGGGATGCTTCGACCACCCCTTCGCCGAGGCCGCCTCGTCAGCGATCGCCATACGCACCGCGATCGAAGCAACTGTGCCTCGGGCCAGGGTCCTCGTCTTGAAGCGCCCTATCGCCTGGTATGATGGCGATGCGCGGTAGACCGTTATCTATTTGGTCGCCGAGACCGTGGGAATAGCGCTGGTTGCCGTGCGGCATTTCGGTGAGAACTCGAACAGTCGCCTGAGCATCTAGCTCGCAACCGCCAGGCCGCATCGTTTGGGAAGATGCCGACGATTTGGCCTACGCTTGGAAGGCACTACGTTTTTACCGGCTTATAGTCCTCGGTAGCGATCAGGAAGTGAGCGACGCCGCCGCACGGTGCGGACGATACAATCTGTGCCGCGCCGAGGTGCCGTGCGAAGCGAAGCGGCGCAGGAGAAGCACGAACGGCGAGACATTCA
>Ga0182024_10002142_pt1 | contig 49644 bp, 47 predicted proteins | sample P32metaG_FD_120480 | JGI IMG/M metagenome (GOLD analysis project Ga0182024, IMG submission 120480) | Permafrost microbial communities from Stordalen Mire, Sweden - P3-2 metaG (Illumina Assembly) | ecosystem: Environmental > Terrestrial > Soil > Wetlands > Permafrost | place: Sweden: Stordalen...
GAACTCGCCGGCTTGCTCCGGGAATTTTCAGGAAAAATTACGAAGACGCACCCGGCCGAATTTTCATTCGTCGAGAATCGCCGAAAACTTCACGCGCTCGCCGCCAGCGCTTCCGCCGCTGTCGCATAAATCGGCAAAAGTTTGATCAATCCCGACACTTGCATCACCGCGGTCCCTTGCTGCGTCAATCCCGCCAGTGCAAATTTCCTTCCAGCGCTCTTGCGGTGCACGAACAACTGCACCAGCGCGCCAACTCCCGCGGAATCCAGAAACGTCAGCCCGCTCATCTCCAGGATCAACACCGCCGCCGGCTCCGGTCGCAGCGTACTCACAAAATTATGCACCGTCTCCAGGCTCAACTTGCCTTTCAGGTGCAAAACCAATTGCTGCTCTGTCGAATCTGCCTGTTTTTCAAATTCCAGGGTCGCGATGGCCATAAGGAAGAAAGGTTAGCGCAACCGGGCGGGTGCAATTGTTAAAATTGTGTAAACGTCATTTCCCCCCACCCGTGCGACCTCTGGACCCAACGAACGAGAGTGCCGTTTTTTAGGCCCTCTCAGATCTCTCCGAGCTTCCCTCCGTCGGGCAAGTTAGACTATGAAATTTTATTTCGCTACAGACACGCGGTAAACCACTCCCGCGCCATCATCGGAAACCAGTAGCGAACCGTCCGTCGTCACCGCCACGCCCACCGGCCTTCCATAAACTTCCGACTTCGTTGCATCCGGCACTAACCCTCCCAAAAATTCCTCCGGCCCCGCCGAGGGCTGGCCATCGCGAAAAGCTACGAACACCACCTGATATCCCGCGCGCGTCGAGCGGTTCCACGACCCATGCTCTGCGACGAACGCGCCGCCGCGATATTTCTCAGGAAATTGCGTTCCCGTGTAGAACGCAAATTGCAACGGCGCACGATGCGCTCCCAGCAGCACGTCCGGCACAATTGCTTTCGCCACCAGTTCCGGCTTCTGCGGTTTCACGCGCGGATCCACCGTGTCTCCGATGTAGCTATACGGCCACCCGTAAAATCCTCCATCGCGCACCGACGTAAAAAAGTCCGGCGGCAGATCGTCACCCAGTCCATCGCGTTCGTTCACCGTCGTCCACACCGCGTGCGTCGTCGGCTCGAGCGCCAGTCCCACGGGATTTCTCAGCCCCGTCGCAAACAGCCGCGCGTTCTTGCCATCCAGATCGCAAATCGTAATCGCCGCGCGCCGCGCATCGTCGTGTGTTCCCGCATTCGAGTCCGAACCCACCGCTACCAGCAGGTGCTGGCCGTCCGCCGTAAACGCCAAATCCCGCGTCGAGTGCCCGCCGCGCGGTAAGTCCAGCAACTTTTCCGCCTCTCCCGTGCGCTTGGACGTCTTCGCGTCATACTTGAACCGCAGCAGGGCGTCTTCATCTCCCACGTAAACGTATCCTTCGCGAAATACAATTCCGAAGGGCCGGTTCAGTCCACTGGCGAACTCCTCGCGCTGCTGCGCGCCGCCCGTGTGCTGTGCGTCGCGCAAGATATAGATTTTCCCAGCGCCGCTATCCGCCAGAAACACATCCCCATTCGGAGCCGTGGTCAAAAATCGCGGCTCCTTAAATCCCGTTGCGAAAACATTCACACGAAAACCCGCGGGCACCGTCGGCAGAAATCCCGCCGGCGGTTTCGTGGGCTCCGGAGGATTCCCCGCCGATTTCGTCGCAAACGGCGCCGGTAATTCCGGTTTTTCCCCGTTGGTAATCTGCGCGAAGGAAGAGGACGCTAGCAGGCTGGCAGCGGTAAAGAAGAACACTGCGGAATTTCGCAAAGTCATAAAACCTCAGTAATTGTTAGATGGCTCGGAGCATTGAAAGCCGGGTTTACACCCGCTATCTGAGATGTCCCCACGGCGCAATCGGTTCCATTTTTCGCCGCCTGCCTCCGAACCCGATTTCTCCCCATATGCATCCAATCTCGTATCAGGGTTCTCGGGAGGATGGATTATGCCCACCCCGCACATTGGACGTGGTATCGCGGCAACGTTGATTGCTGTCGTGCTTGCTTGGATGACTTACCGTACCTTGGGTGCGCGGCCGCCGGCCACTCCCAATTCCGACATGCCGAACGTCGCTGCCGATGCGCCGCTCGCCGTCACCAAGAGCACACAATATGCTGTCTTCGCTGGCGGCTGTTTTTGGGGCACGCAAGCCGTCTTCGAACATTTGAAAGGCGTAACCTCCGCTACCGCTGGATATTCTGGCGGATTCGTCAAAGATCCCAGCTATGACGTCGTCAGCCTGGGTTTTACCGAACATGCGGAATCCGTTCGCGTGGCCTTCGACCCTTCGCAAATTTCCTACGGTCAGCTCCTGATGGTCTATTTTTCTGCCCACGATCCCACGCAATATAATCGCCAGGGGCCCGACTACGGTTCGCAATACCGCTCCGCCATTTTTTATTCCTCCGCGGATGAGAAACGCATCGCGGAATCCTACGTAGCGCAACTCACGGCCGCGAAAATTTATTCACGGCCGATCGTCACGGAAATCAAGCCCTTCGATGTCTTTTATCCCGCGGAGAATTACCACCAGGACTATTTGAAGACGCACCTGGACAGTCCCTATATCGTAATGAATGATTTGCCCAAACTGGACCAACTCAAGCAACGATTCCCGGATCTCTATCGCGCCAACTAGGCTGTCCCACCCGCACCTCGCGTGCGCGCTTCGCAGACCCTCTGTCTTGCGAATCGTGTGCCTATAGACACTTTCGAACGATTTCACAAAATCGTGACAATCTTCCCCGCCCGCTGCGCTACAGTAGCCCTCGTCACTCCATCCTAAAGCTTCGTCCGACAGAGGTGTGTCCCGTGAAAACAATTCTCGCGTTTCCCGTACTCCTTGCGTGCGCCGCCGCTCCAGCGTTCGCGCAGGATAATTCCGCGCACAGCAAACCGGTGATCGTCAATATTAAGAATGCCCAGGGCGAATCCGTGGGCACTGCGGCCCTCACCAGCACTCCCGATGGCGTCCACCTCAAGCTCGATATCAAGAATCTTCCTCCCGGCCAGCACTCCATGCACATTCATCAAAACGCCAAATGCGATCCGCCCGATTTCAAGTCCGCCGGTCCACACTTTAATGCCGCGAGCCACGCCAGCGGCGGCGCCATGTCCGGCGACATTCCGAATTTCTTCCTGATCGTCGCCGACGATCGCACCGCGCACGTCACCGTCGTTGCCCCCAGCGTCACCATGGGCAGCGATGAGCATTCTGTATTTACCAACGGCGGCACGGCCATCGTTATTCACGCTGCAGAAAGCGGCGGCGCAGGCAGTCCAGCGCGCATCGCCTGCGGCGTCATCACCAAACCCGAATAAAACAAATCCCGCACGGGCATGTTTCGCTTCTTTGCCCCACACCGCTATTGCGCCCCAATGTAGGACCGACTGTTGCAGCTTGCCTCATGTCGAGGAGGTTTGCGCTCTTCGCTTCTCGGCAACGTTGTGCGCTGACGGCGCGGATGAGAACAGCGGTATGAGACCTTCGACCAGTGTTGGGTGAGTCAGGACGGCATCGCGCAGCTCCGTGTAGGGCAGCCCTGCGATCACCGCAATCTGCACGGCGGCTAGGATCTCCCCCGCACCGACACCGAAGGCCGTGAACCCGAGGATGCGATCACCATCCGACTCGACGAGGGCCTTCACGAATCCGCGAGTCTCCGAAAGCGTGCGTGCACGCAGGTTGGTTTCCATTGGGACCTTAAACAGGCGATACGCGATCCCCTGAGCCCCCGCTTCTGTTTCACTCAATCCGATTCGCGCCAGTTCGGGGTCGGTAAACAGACAATAGGGGACTTGCCTGCCCGTGGTCACACGGTTGCCGCTGGTTAAATTGGCATGGACTACGCGGAAATCGTCGACGCTGATGTGCGTGAACTGCGGGCTACCCGCGACCGCGCCGATCGCCCAGACGCCGGGCGCGGTGGTCTCGAGCCGCTCGTTGACCTTGATATATCCCCGGTCGGTGAGCGCAACGCCGGTCAGTTCCAAGCCGAGTCCTTCGGTGTTCGGATTGCGGCCTGTGGCGACCAATATATGACTACCCTTTAGGACTCTCTCAATTCCATTCTGCTCGACGACGACCCTCACCGAGTCGCCACATTTGCCCGATACTTGCTTGATCCGCGCATTCAGAAGAATGTCGATGCCCGATTGCTATCATCGTTTTGGTAGTGTGGATGGTAAAGCATTTTCATCACTAGAGAGGAATCACAGGATGCCGACATCTCTGCGTGACACTCTTTCTCAAAAACTTCGCCGCTTTGCGCCGCTGCGCATAGCTTACCGCGCGTTGCTCGGCGGTGAAGGCCGAGAACGCCGGCGAAAATTTTGTGTCTTCTACTCGCAATTCATCCGCCCGGACGATCTGGTGTTCGATATCGGCGCCAACATTGGTGTGTACGCGGAAGCGTTTCAGATGATCGGGGCTCGCGTGGTCTCCGTGGAGCCTAATCCTGAGTGCTCTGAGCAAATTTATTGGACGACGAAGCGTGACCGCGTGACGGTGATCCCCGCGGCGGTAGGCGACCGCATGGGATCGTGCAAACTCTTCGTAAACGAACTGCCGATCCTCTCCAGCGTTTCGCAGGAGTGGGTGCAAGGCGAAAAAACAGCTAAGCCGCGGGAAGTAGGGATGTGGCACGGAGAAATCGAAGTACCAATGGTGACGATCGATTCGCTGGTCGAGCGCTACGGTATGCCCCACTTCATCAAATTGGACGTGGAAGGCTTCGAACAAGCCGCGATGGCCGGCATGAGCCTCCAGCCGAAATATTTATCGTTCGAATTTCACGCGGAGACGCTGGCGAAGGACGAAGCGTGCTTTAACCGGCTTTCGCGAGACACTCGGTACGACTTTGTGATCAATGAACCGTTTAACTTTGAAATCGGCCGCTGGGTGACGCGCGAGGAAGTGTGGGAGCGCATCAAAGCAGCGCATATTTCGACGTTTGGTGATGTCTTCGCCAAGCTGGAATAGCGGTACTGCCGAGGCCTCCGCCAAGCAGTTAGGACATTCGCATCCTGGACATCCAGGCATCCCCTTTCGGCAAATCGCCTCATGCGGATTTTCCTTTCTGAGCGACGGGCTCACTCTCCGGCGACGGAAGCCATTTTCCGCCTGATGCCCCGTGATTTTTCATCAGCCAATTTATACCGCCAAAACAACATACGCGTCGCTTTCCGGACGCAAGCATGGCACAAGCTTTCGCGATCCGGCGCCTGCGCGTTTCCGGTTGCTTGGCTGAGCTTGTCCAGAGAATCCAGTCCCGGCGCGCGATTGGTGTGATATTCGCCCACAATGCCTGCGCCAGCGGGGCAGCTCGAAGAGCTTTGCGTAGATCCATGGGCACCCTGTCCGGTTCTTCTCCGGCCCGCGTAATCTCCACCGTTACCGTGTCTCCGGCGTCTGCGCCCGCAGCATCTTGCATGGCTTCGTTAACCCTGAGCCGGTGACTTCCTTTGCCGTTTGGTTCGAGAGCGGCTCGAAAAGGGAAGCCATTGATCGTTCCCTCGACCATCGTCATACCTCGTGATGGAAGCTTCGCACCGGCGTTCTTGGGCAGGGTAAGAAGGGCCCACGATCCAATCTTTTCGGCGGCCTTAGGCGGAAACAACTTGCCACGGAAGCGAATCGTTGACTTGGTTTCTTGCAGCTTAGCCAGTGTCATACAAAATATCCATAGCGCGTGCCGACCATTAGCTTCGAGGTTGGCACATGGCACTCAGGTCGCTACAACGAGACCGCCTGCGGCGCGACCTCCCCGGTGATCCAGGCTGATTCGTCAGACGCTAGGGACACCGCCAGCGGAGCGATATCCGTCACGCGACCGAGCCGGCCGAGCGGCGTCTTCTCAGCCAGAACGGCGCCGGTACCACCCTCAAATGTCCCCGCGGCGACATTGCCTTCGGTTTCTGTATGACCGGGACTGATGGCGTTGACGCGTATCTTGCGCGGCGCCAGTTCGAGCGCCAATCCCCTGGTCAGCGTTTCGATGGCGCCTTTCGTGGACGCGTACAGCAGAGCTCCCGCCACCGGATGCGAGCCGACGATGGAGCTGAGGTTGATGATGCTATCGCCGTCGGGGCCGAACCGCTTGATCGCCTCCTGCACGGTGAGAATCGCCCCGAGAACGTTGATGTTGTAGTGGAGGTGAAAGTTCTCCTCCGTAATCTCCGCGAAGGCGCCGAAGCGGAATACCCCGGCGTTGTTGACCAAAACATCCAGTCTTCCGAACGCAGAATGCACTTCTTTGAATAACTGCGTGACATCGGCGGCCTCGGACACGTCGGCCCCGACCGCGATCGCCTGAGCGACGCGCTCGGCGCCTTCCTGGTCGGAGGGATAGTTCACGGCCACCCGCGCGCCCGCAGCTCCGAAGGCCGTTGCAATCCCCGCGCCTATGCCTTTGGACGCGCCCGTCACGATTGCCACTTTCTCAGACAGTCTGCTCATGATTCACCATGGTTCTTGATCCGACTCCCCGCACCGACCGAACGTCCATCGCTGTGAATTACGCCTCGCGCTTAGGACATCCAATTTTGCATCCTGCACGAATCGTCGGCAACCGGAGAAGTAGTTCGGGCCCCCACGATCACGAGATTAGCAAATGGTGGTCATCCCGCTTGCCCCAAGTTTCGGGGGACGCGAAGCGAGGGGTCTGCTTCTTCAATTTTCTGTCTCCGCTCAGCGCCAATCGCGACGTGCTTCCGCCCGTCGATTTTCTCGTCATTGACTTACGCAAAATTTCGCGGTACTAATTTTCTGCGCACCACCACTTTCCCTCCCTCTGCCATGATTTTCGGTGCGCGCAACCAAACCAACAGGAGCTAACCATGTCTACCAACGTACGTCCTATCCCTGAAGGGTATCGCTCGCTTTCCCCGGCACTTACTTGCAAGAATGCCGCTCGCGCTATCGACTTTTACAAGAACGTTTTTGGCGCAGCGGTCCATGCACGCATGGAGGGACCCGGCGGCATGATCATGCACGCTGAATTGCAAATCGGTGATTCGCGAATTTTTCTGAACGACGAATTCCCGGGAATGTCCGAGGCGCCCGATCCAAAGCTTCCCGCTAGCAAAACCGGCTACACGACTTTCCTGTACACCGAAGATGTGGATTCCGTTGTGAGGCGCGCCGTCGACGGTGGCAGCCGCCTCGATATGCCGGTCGAGAACATGTTCTGGGGCGACCGCTACGGCAAATTCACCGATCCTTTCGGCCACAACTGGGGCGTTGCCACGCACGTCGAGGACGTTAGCGCTGAAGAAATGAAGCGCCGCACGGAAGCCATGTCTAAGCAGATGGCGCAAGCCGCCGGCAGTTAATGATTTGCCCCTGAACGAGGAGCTTGGCAGTCTGCGACGCAGACTGCCCCTCCTCGTTTTACGACAGCGGCTATTCTCCGCGCCGCATTTGATTACTCGGGACGTTCCCTATCCTTACCCCGAGGTCACAGCAGTTTTTCCAGTCGCCGTACGAATTCCACCTCCGCCCGATGCATTTTTTCTTTAGCCGCTTCCACCGTGAAAAATTCTGCGCGGTCGATCTCCGGAAATTCCCGGAATTTTCCGGACCGCGGCGGCCACTCCAGCTCAAACTTGTTGCTCTCGAACTTCGCGGGTTCTTCCTCGCCGCGAAACGCCCACGCCACTACTTTTTTCCCGCTCTTGTGATACACACTCCCCAATTCTAGAAACGGACCACGTGGCTCGAGCCCGGTTTCCTCTTGAAATTCCCTTTGCGCTGCGGCAAATTCATCTTCCTCTTTTTCCAGTCCGCCCTTCGGAACGAACCACGCGCCCGCATCCTTGCGCGACCAGAACGGTCCGCCCAGATGTACCAGCAGTACCTCCAGTTTGCCGTTTCGTATTCGATACATCAGTAGCCCCGCGCTGACGCGATTTGTGGTTTTATCTTTCTTTTCCTTGGCTTCGCTCATTCTTCTGCGCATCCTCGATGTGTTCGTTGGATGCCTAGGAACATTTCCCATGCCGCCTAAGGCTTTTCCCCGATAGTCCTTGCCGTCGTGCGGCACGCAAACTCGGGAACGCCTAGCCTGCCTGAATTGCTTGCGCGAGGAGTCCTTTATGAACCTTAAATCGGCATCCAGCTTTTTGATTTTATCGTGCGTCGCTATGACTCTGCCAATCGCAGCCGCACAGGTTCCCGACAGCACCACACAAAGTACCGAGGACCATTCGCAAAGCGCCAACGTGCGTACCGTAACGGGCTGTCTCTCGCAAGGCAGTGACGAAAAATCTTTCAACCTTTTGGCCGACGACGGCGGAACCTGGGTGCTGCAAAGCAAAGCAGTAGCGCTCTCTGATCACCTCGGACAAACCATCACGGTCACGGGAAGAGTCTGGCGCGCAAAAGCAAGAACCAAGGACGTTGCCGATCCCGTGAATGCGCAACACGGCCGCCTAACGGTAGCCAGCGTCAACATCGTCAGCGACAATTGCAAGAAATAAATGATTCGGGCGCACTAGATAAAACCATCGCTACGTGCTCGCCCGGGCGAGCTCGCTCTCGTCGGTTCGCGCGTCAGGCGAGGTTCGCTTCCCGCTATCATCAGTGGTAAAAAGAAGTGGTGCTCCTGCGCGGCTGGTTTCGCATTTTGTTTCTTTACGATGTCGCTGAAGCTTTCGATTTGGCGAAAATCCAGGGTCTGATCGGTACGCGCGGCGCGCCGCTGCGTCAGGTGCTGCCGCGACATTCTCCGCAGTACATGCACTTCGCAAATCCACCGATCGAAGAAACCGCTGCGCCGCTAACGCTACCTTCCAGCGAGGTACTTGCCTGCTCCATTAAATATTACGCATACGCCGTAGCCGTAGTGCAATTGAACGTTTCATTTTGTTGCGATTGGTCGGAGCTGATCGCGCAAACTTCCCGCTGGATGGATCCGTCCGAGGTGGAACCTCTGGCGCGCGCCACGCTACGCCGCCACCTTAACAACGTCACGCCCGCGGTTGTGAAGCCGAATCCAGAATGGCTGGAGGAGAGTTATTTAATCATTAGCGTGCAGACTGCGGAACGAGCGGACGGCACGGTATTCACCGGCGCGGAACTACTGGCCGCGCACCCCAACGAAATCGCACAATTGGTGCGCGGCGAACCCGTAGCTCTCTCTCCGAAAGCCGTGGAGGAGGCGCTGCAAGGCAGTCTGTCTTACTACCCTTCCGATCTGGTGGTGATTGGCGCGTCCGCCGCGCTCGTCGTGGACGATTCTGTGGATGCCGCGGCGACCGGACAGGTTCTCGAAATCGCAAAAATGCAGCTCCTCGAATTTCGCTACTACGATGGCTTGATGAGCAAACTGCTTTCCGATGTGTACGATTTGCTGGAGCGCAAACGCAACGTGCTGCTCGCGCGATGGAGTTTGCCTCGCGACGCGCACCGCGTGAACACCATTCGCCTCGACGTCATGGAACTGACTGAGCGCATCGACAATGCCGTCAAATTCGTCAGCGATATTTATTACGCGCGGGTTTACCGACTGGCATCCACGCGCATTGGACTGCCCGATTACCGCAACCTGGTGGATGAAAAATTGCGCGCGATCGGCGAGATGTACGATTTTATGGTGGACCAATTCAATGATGCGCGTTCTTTCGTGATTGAAGTGGGGATCGCTATCCTTGCGCTGCTAGACGTGATTTTGCCTTTTCGCGGCAGGTGACGCTGCGACCATTTGCGCGAAATCGCTGCTGTGATTCTCATCAATGACGTGATCCTTACTCGCTCACCGCGAGCCGGTTCGCGTTCAGCAGCGTGGTTACCTCGTTGACGATTTGCGGCGCCAATCTTTTCAACGAATCTTCGGAAGGATTTTTCTCCAGGTCGAACCGCGAAATGGGGGCGTAAACGCTGACGTTGATCACCGGACCGAGCCGGCCATCCGCGCTGGTTGGTCCCACTGGCAAATACACGGCTTGATCGGGCCGCGCGAGATTTCCGACGCCGACGAACAACACCATTTTAGAGTCCGTGCTGTCGCCGCCCACCACGATGCGGCGCAAACCAGCATTCGCGTCGGCCTGCGCAAAAACTCCACGAATGATGATGCCGCTGTCTGGACGCGCGCCACCGCGTAATCGGCGCGCAGTGTACCCGGCTTGCTCGAGTGCTTTCACGAGATTTGTCGCCGTAAGGTTGACGAGCCGGGCGGCCTGCGCGGCGGGGGAATCGTCTTTTGCTTCAGTTCGCTGCGGATCAGAGGGTTGCGAATCGGGTTGCAAACCGTCGGGTTTGGCGGCGTCGGGCTTGCGCGCGTCTGCGGTGCTCGGGACCGTGGAAGTTCCGCTAGCGTTTGGCGGAGTTGCAGATGCGGAGGCTGGCGGCGCGGCCGTCGTTCCGCCGGTTGTTGCCGGCGGAACGTTCGCCAAGGTGGAATTTTTTTCGGTGGCGCGCAGCACGTCGATATCGAAATCGGCAACATAAATCGTTACGGATTTATTGGGAAAAGAATCGCCGGAGGGGCTTTGCGAAGGCGCGGACCGGCGTGCGATGGCGCGCGAGGAAATTGCGACGACTGCTGAGAAAACCAGCGCAGCAGCAAGAACAGAGGGAAGAGCTTTCATCAGTCGGCCTCGCAGGCGAAATTTGTGCGCCGGGAACGCAATAGTAGGATGTCACAGCCTCGCCAGTTGGTGCGCGAAATGCAGGCAAGAGTGGTACCGGAAGCGCACCCCGCGGGCGCGCTTCGCAAGAATCGCCGCAGTTTGCCTGCGGAGGTTATTTTTTGCGAAGAGTTTTCCGCGGCGATTTCTTCCGGCGCGGTGGCGAAGATTTCTTTTTCGCGGAACTCGGAAGGGCAACGCTCGGGAGAGCGTCGCGCGTTTTCTTCGGAAGCTTTGCTACCACCAGATCGTAAGATTCGCGCAACAAGCGCGAAAGTTCGCCGTGAGGCAATGCGTCTTTCGTTTCGAGGGCGATCCATTGCGCGCGCGCCAGGTACGGCGCAGGAATGATTCCTGCGCGTTCGGTGAGTTGATAAAAGTTTTCCGCGCTGGCCTTGAAGGAAAGCCATACCGGCGCGGGTTCGAGGACGGTGTGCGCAAACATCTTTCCGGCGACTTTGAAGGTGAGATCGTTTCCCCAAATCATGTGTTCCGTGACTTGCGGAAACGACATGCAAATGGCGCGAATTGTTTCGGCGTCCATGAGCGAAGTCTAGGCGTGAGCGCGGGGTTTCGCAAGGATTCGGCGGAGTGGCTCGGCCGGTTGCAGAAACTTCCGGGAGCAGAAAGCATAGGGATGATCCGCAAAAAAGAACTTGAATGCCGAGTGGTGCGCGTATACAACTCGGGTTGCCCGAGCGAGAGAGCGGGATAGCGGGGAGAGCCATGAAACGACGGATGGAAATGACATTGTGGATCGTGTGCGCGGCGTGGTTGTTGAGCATGAACGCACGCGGCGCCGAGAGCGCGAGCGGCGCGGATGATCCGTATGCGGCGTTGCAATTGTACGACGGCAAATGGCTGGTGATGCCTTCGGACGGGCCGAAAGAAGGAGTGCGCCTCGAAAATCATTGCGCGAAGACCGGATTGTTTTTTGCGTGCGAACAGCTGGTGAACGGAAAAACCGTGGCGCTCGTGATTTTTCAGCCAGCGGCCAAATTGCCGACTGGCGGAGAGGAGTACCGCTCGACGGCAGTGACGCCCGAGAGTGGGCCGTCCGGCGGTTGGAACGGGTTGACGATCGAAGGCGACCGCTGGGTGTATACGTGGGACGATACGGAATCCGGAAAGAAAACGTTTTATCGCAACATAAACACATTTTCCGGTCCGGACAAAATACATTTTGAGATTCAGAATTCGGATGACGGGAAAACCTGGAAAAAACAAAAGGATGGAGACGAGACGCGGCAGAAGTGAGCCATGACGCGACGAGAACTCGAAGCACCGGACGATAAAAAGTTTGTGGCTGACCCAAGGGTGCGGATCGGGCACGTGCACCTGAAAGTGGCAGACTTGGCGCGTGCGCTGGAATTTTATTGCGCGGTGCTGGGATTTACGCTGATGCAGCGATTTGGCGAGGGCGCGGCGTTTATTGCGGCGGGCGGCTACCATCATCATCTCGGGCTGAACACCTGGGAAAGCCTGGGCGGTTCCCCGCCATTGCCGGGGACAACCGGTTTGTACCATACGGCGATTGTGTATCCCTCGCGGGCGGAGCTGGCGAAAGTGTTGCATCGCGTGCTGGCCGCGAAAATTCCGCTGGATGGCGCAGCGGATCACGGCGTGAGCGAGTCGATCTACTTGCGCGACCCCGATGAGAATGGCGTGGAACTGTATTGCGATAAGCCTAGAGAAGCCTGGCCGCGCGATGCGGATGGAAATTTGGCGATGTACACGCGGGCGCTGGATTTGCGGGCGTTGCTCGAGGAGGTGCCGAAGGATTGGAAAATCTCGCCGGGGCCGCGGGATTTGTAGAGAGAAAAGAGGCTTCAGCCGAGCGTTGCTCCTCCTGCTCTGGCTGCGGTAAGTAAGTATTTCGATCGCGGAGGCGCGGGGCCGTTTGGTTCGCGCCTGCTTTTCTTTCTTGGCCGGCCGAGTCCAGAGGGAACATCGAAACGCTGGCCTTGCGCCCGTAAATTTGGCTTATACTCCGCCGATGCGCCAAAGCATACGAATCGTTTTCGTCGCGTTAATAATCATGCTGGCCGGGGCCGGTGGTGTATTCGGTCAAGCGGACCCCAGTTGGACCGAACCGTTTCCGCCGTTTCATATTGCGGGCAACTTGTACTACGTGGGGAGTAAAGGCCTGGCGAATTACCTGGTTACAACACCGCAAGGAAACATCCTGATCAACAGCGATCTAGAAGCGAATGTGCCGATGATTGAGGCGAGCATTGAGAAACTGGGATTTAAGTTTAGCGACACCAAGATTCTTTTGATCAGCCACGCCCATTGGGATCACGATGCGGGGAGCGCGATGATCAAAGAGATGACCGGCGCGAAGTACATGGTGATGGATGCGGACGTGGCGGTGGTGGAATCGGGCGGCAAGACGGATTTTGCCTACGGCAACCGTCCGGAGTTTCTGTATCGGCAAACCAAGGTAGATCGCGTATTGCGCGACGGCGACGAAGTGAAACTAGGTGGCTCAGTGCTGGTGGCGCATCTGACCCCAGGGCACACCAAGGGCTGCACCACGTGGACCATGGAGGTGGCGGAGGGCGGTAAGACGTACAACGTGGTGATCGTCGGCAGCCCTAATGTGAACGATGGCTACAAACTCGTGAATAACACGGCCTATCCGGAGATCGCGGAAGACTACGAGCGCATGTGGCGCGTGCTGAAATCGCTGCCGTGCGATATTTTTCTTGGGGCACATGGGGGCTATTTCGGACTGGATGAAAAGTATCCGCTTAGGACAAAGGGCGGCGCGAGTCCCTTTATCGATCCTGGTGGATACAAAAAATATATTGCGGAGAAGGAGCAAGATTTCCGCACGGAACTGGCGAGGCAAAAACTGGCCGCGCAAAGGGCTTCACCTGCTTTGTAGCGAAGTTGTGGAATCTGAGCAATTGTTGCGCTCGCGTATCGCCGGACTTGACCCTCGGAAAAAGCGGATCCCTCGCTACACTCGGGATGACCTCGTGCTTTAAGCGCAAATGACGGAGATGTTTATCGTTGCTGGCACGGTGGTTACGTTGTGGTAGAGTGTCGCGGAAGTTGCGGCGCGAGACGAGGAGGGATTATGGAAATGGCGGGCGCGGCGGCGCGGGACGCGGAACGCATGGATGCGGCTACTTTGATGCGCAGGTGGTTTGAGGAAGTGTGGAACGAGGGTCGGGCGGAGAGTATCGACGAACTTTTTCCGGAGCATGCGGTGCTGTGGGGAGTAAGCCGGATGGGCGTGGCGTCAGAGGGGCCGGCGGAATTTAAGGAGTTTCACAAGGCGCTGCGCGCGGCGTGCCCGGATGTGCGCATTGAGCTCGAAGATGTGGTGCAAGAGGGGGACATGGCGTTTGCGCGGTGGACGGCGACAATGACGCATTCGGGAGATGGCTTGGGAATGGCGCCAACGGGTCGCGCGTTGAAACTAAGCGGGATGTCTGCGCTGCGGGTGCGCGATGGGAAGCTGGCGGAAGGCTGGAACAATTGGGATCAGATGGGGATGGCGCGGCAGTTGGGAGTGCTGGAAGGGAAGGCAGCGGAATTGTTTCGGTAAAGCGATTCGTTGCGAATTGTTTTGCAAATGTCGAAGCCGAGGTGAAGCACATAATGTCTCGCAAGAGCGCAGGTTATTTGATGGCGGTGTTGCTGGTGTCCTGCGGGACATCTCTCGGACAAACGCAGAGCGTGGATTCATCTCAGGCTTCGCAGACACAAGCGGCGGTGTCCGCTCCGATCGCACCGCAAACGCTAAAGCCCGAGACGCAGCAACTCCTGAACGAGGGAGAGAAGGCTTTGACCGCGAAACACTATGAGGACGCGGCGAAGGACTTTAAGAAAGCCAACAAATCGGAAAACGAGAAATGTGTGCGCTGCTATCTGGGCTTAGCCAAGGTGCAGGAGCGTACTAGTGATATGAAAGGCGCGTTAAGCAGTTGTGACAAGGCGGTGAGCGTGGCGGCAAATGACGCAGAGCGGGCAGAGGGGCACTCCGCGAAAGGCGATATTTTTGTAAGTTCCGGAGATAACAAACGACTGAAGGAAGCGGAGGCGGAATATCAAGCGGGGATGCAGTTAAAACCGGCGGTGGCGGAAACGCACATCCGGATGGCCATCGCGCTTTTTAAAGAATCGCGCGACGCGGAGGGAAGGGAACAGCTGGCGGCATATTTGAAGCTTGCGCCGACTGGGCAATACGCAGGATACGCGAAGCGGCTCGAAGAGAATCCACGGAGAGCACGGGAACAGTACGCGCCGGAGTTTCAGGTGACGACGGTGAAGGGGCAGAAAATTTCGTCGAGGGATTTCTTGGGGAAAGTGGTGGTGATGGATTTCTGGGCGACGTGGTGTCCGCCGTGCAGGGCATCGGTTCCGGAGATCAAGGAACTGACGAAGAAGTATCCGAGCGACAAGGTGGTGGTGCTGAGCGTCAGCGCGGACGACGACGATGCGAAGTGGCGAGAATTCATCGAGAAGAAAAATATGGATTGGCTGCAGTATCGCGACGCCGACAATCACGTGTTGGACCTGATGGACGTTCACGCATTTCCCACGTACATCGTGATCGATACGGAGGGAATTATTCGGGAGCGGATCGAGGGAGAAAATCCGCAGCAATCGATTGTGGGACGACTGAAGGATAAGCTGCAGAAGATGCTGCCGCAAGGGTGAAGCCGTTGAAATTGGCTTGGCAGAGCATCAGCGCGCCAGCCGACTACCGTCTGGGTTCGTGCAGCTTGATGGACAGCACGGTGGAATAGCTGCAAGAGCGACACGACAAGGCAATAATATTTTCTGGTGATACAGATTTGTTGCCAGCCGTAAAAGCTGTCCGCGCTTCATTTCTATCCAAGCAGATCGGATTAGTGATTCCTATCGGGCGAAGTTCGGAAGATTTCAAAAAGGTAGATTTCCACTACAAGATGCGGAAGCATCATCTTGCCAAGACCACTTTTCCCGATCCGCTAATACTCCCAGATGCCTCGTCGCAAAACCAATTGCGTGCAATAGGGCTTCAAAGCTGCGTTGGTTCTGTCATTTACAGGCGAAGAGCGGTTCACGAAAACCGAAGTTCAGCGTTCAACGGAACGAACAATGCTGACAGCAATTGGGAAGCTTGCCTCTGCTGACGTGCGCAGAGCGAAGGTCTTCTAAACGAACATCGAACCACAAATCAGCTATGGAATTCTTCGTTGCGTCTCCCAGCCATTCGGGCGGATGTTGGCGCTCCTGACCGGCACACAGCAAGAGCCTGCTATCCCAACGGATATACACTTCCCGTCGAATGTCGCGGCAGCGCACGTCGAACGGCACACTTAGCCCCTGGGGGCGAAGAGGGATTAAGTAGTTGAATTTTACGGTATCGCCAATTTGTAGCCAGTCCCTTCTGAAAGCTCGCAAGGCAGACGTGCTCTCATTTGGCACAATGACGTGCCTGATCTCTAGTACCGGTTTGCGGCTGCCATCATAACTTGCAAACCTGGAAGCCGCAGTCCTAACGTCGGAATAATTACCGCCTTTCCTTTGCCGCTCGAACATGTTTGGTGTGAGGCCATCGATGGAAAGGACGATCGTCTGAACGTTCCAGTCGCAAATCTGTTCCGCTGGCAACCGCTGTAAGAGCGTGCCATTTGTATACAGCATGACCTTCATTCGGCTGCCGCGAAGCGCTGCCATCATTCGCGCGAAAGCGGGGTGCAACACTGGTTCACCTAAGCCACCGATTTTTAGGACCGAGCACCCCCCTTTTTCCAGTTGTGGGACAACAGCTTCAAAAAAACAGGGGTCCATATGTCCTACTGACCTCGACATGATCGACCGGGGACAGTATCCGCACGCAAAGTTACACTGATTTGTAAATTCGACCGTGGCACGCGGCGGAAAGGGCCGCAATCTGAAGAGGTAAGGAAACTTATAGTAAATCCAATCCACGCCCTCCTTAAGATTACGAATCTCGCGAATCTCCGAAATGTAGTGAGGAATGGAATGAATAATCTGTTGAACGCGGCGCTTATGCCATCCGGCGTCTTTGGAGTTTCGTGCTACCTCAAGGGCCATATGGGGGGCTCCGATCCGTGTAAGGCACGGCAACCGGATCGACTTTTTGAGATTCTATGCCCTGGTCCTTGGGAGTCAATTTAAAAAGCGAGTACCACAGGTACCGAAAATTGGAAAAAGCGTTGGCGGATGACTAGCTTGTAGATGTGCGAATGGAGTGCAACTGCCATTGTAAATTCTTCAACGCTAATTGTGCACACCGCTCTGTGCAAAAGATAGTGTGGATTCCTGCAACACAACGAAAAAAAGGTGGTCTGGTGGCTTACTTGCTCGCAAAGCTGTAGCTTAGCTTGCCATCTCGCTCGACGCGGGCGTAGGCCACGCGTGCGCGTTCGCTGCCCGCTCCTTCGACGCGCCAGGTGCCGCCGGCGTCCGTTAGCTGCATTGCGCTGCGGGCGCGCCACCATTCGTCAACCTCATGCGGCAGGGGGATCCAGACGTTTTTGTTGGCGCGCAAATCCGCCAGATAGCCCAGCAAATCCCGGTACGTTTGCTGGGCCTTCTCGTGCACGATATAGTCCGGGTGCACGATGAAATTCATCAAGCCGTTTTTCGCCAGGATCAATTTCGTTTGCGTCTTCCACAATTCGAGGTCGTACTGTCCGATGATGTGGAAGAGCGAATAGTCCTGCGTGGTGGTCACCGGCAATTCCAACGTATTACCGATAAAATACGGAAACAGTGTGCAGCAACCGCCGGCCTGGGGATCGAGGTGCGCCACGTTGGGCACGGACATGTCGTAGCTGAAACCCAGTTCCGGCAGCCAGTCCAGATTGCGGTACAGAATCGCCGCGCGAAATCCTGTCGAGCCAAATTTCTTGCCGTATTTGCGGATCAGTTCTGCGCGCCGTAGAAATTCTTCGCGCTCGCTGAACAAATGGCCGTCGTGATTCAAATCTTGCACGCCAATTTCAAATCCGCGGTCGCGCATGCTGCTTAGATAGGATTCCGGAACCGCATAGCGCTTTTCCGGTACGACTTGAAACGACGACTTGATGTGATATTCATCGTTGATATCCATCAAGTTCGTGCAAAAATCGCGGCCCGCTTGTGTTTCCACGTCGTGCGTCATCACCGCACAACCAGACGCGCCCTCCGGCCAAAACCAGATGAACGGAATTTCCTTGAGATTCTGCGCCTGCATTCCGGCGAGGAGACATTGTTCCAAAATATTTTCAACGGAACTGTCCACCGGCCAATTCGGAAACGGTCGATCCTCCCAGCCGCGCAAATAAGCTTTCTGAATGTGCCGCCGCACGGGCACGGTGAACAGCGGCCGCAGGGAATAATACGCAAAGCGCAGCGCTTTTCTCGAGAAAGGCTGCGTGCCGTTCAAATTGTGGTCGACGGCATAGTGTTCGAGGCGCAGATTATCGATGACCGCGACGGGATCAAACGGGAGAGCAACATGTTCGTCGCTGATTTTTACGTCTCTACAGGTGTCATAAAGTTCGGGGAGGGGAATTCTGCTTCTGGTACCGGCGGCACTTTGACCGAAACAGACAGTATTCGAACCGAACCTAAAAAAGCCAGCGTCCTTGGAGAGATGGCCATTCAAGCTAAATGCTGCGACAGATTCCCGACATCTGTAGCGCTCAAGGAGCGCTCGGTTCAACATGGGGGGACCTATGTACTACGACATCTTTGCAAGAGCAGCACCACTTAACGGACAAGCTAACCCTATATTTATCACATAGATACGCAAGCAATGGGCACTGTTTCCGTGTGAATAGACAGAAATGTTTTTCCTAGTAGAGCCATATAAAGTCTCAAAAGTAAACGCCTAGGACGCCATGAATCCCGCCCCAAAATCGGACGAAACCTGAGCTAAGTGCCTTAAATTCAGCCAATATGTGGATAGACGAGACCTCCAACGAGAACGAGTACTTTTTGTGGAAGCAGCGCAAAAACGCGTTTGGCGGCTCGTTCCTGCCACAATTCAGAAGAGAGCCCAACGCGACCCTGTGGATATGTCTTATATATCAAAAACGAAGAGCGCGCGCCAAAACGTTCTTTGAAGGTGATGAGGCCGTCGTTATCGGGATCGGACCTTCCGAAGTCGACGGTGGTAGCGCCAACGCGTTTGGCGTCTTCGATGGTTTTCCACAGCAGGAAAGGCACGCCACCGAGATTGTGAAAGCGGGCATCGCTGCAACCGTATTTGTAAACGACAGTATCTTTGTGACGGAGTGTGAAAATGGCGGCAATCGGTTTTTCATTTTTGCGGGCAATGCGAATAAGCGCGCGATCGCCCAAACAGCCCAAGACATTTTTAAACCATGCAAGAGGCGGCGGAGGAAGCGACTGACGACGCCGGGTGAGCACGGTGAGAGCGTAAAAAGTGCGAAGAAAACTTTCTGAGCGACCTTCTTCGTACGACAAACCCTCGCGCTCGGCGCGGCGAATTTTTCTCTGGATGGAATCTTTGTGAAGAGCTCGAAAAAGTTGTTCGAGGCTAGGTTGGAGGTCCACAGTATGAAGCAAATATTTGCGGCCGTTGCGAAACTTTGCCCAATCGACAAAAGGGCTTCCAGGTTGCAGAGGACGCAATTCGATTTTGTGCCATTTCCGTTCCGCGAGGCCCCGCTCGAGAAAGGTGAATAAATCCGCGAGTTCCGAATCGTTGTTTAGCAGAGGCTCCGCGTGATCGGAAAAAGGCAGGCTAACAAGCCGGGAACGAACCAGCCAACTACTGACGCGAGAGAAGACCACACCATTACGGAGAGGCCCGCCTTCTGGGGAGGAAGTAAATGCGACAGGTTCGTAGCCGTAGGAATGCTGAAGCGCGGAAAGCCAGGCGGTCGTGTGGAAGATGGAAGAACGCGGATGGCGCTGGACAAACTCCTCCCAACGCGGATCTTTGAGCGGTTCGATGGAGTGAAATAATTCGGGAACGGGGAGCCCCTTTTTGTCACATCAGTGTTCGTCGTCGCAGGGAAAAAACGGTCGCGACGGCTTTGCGATCGCGGCCACAATGGCCTCTAATGTAGCGTAACTTGCGCGGCAGTTCACACAATTTGAGGGCCGCCGTTGCGTCGGCGCTTAGGAGCCGCTCCACTCGCGAACCATGGAGCGTTCGGCGGCAGGCTTCGTATCCGCAACATTCGAACCCATGACACGGCGAAATGTTCGCTTGAGTGCAAAGGCCAGAGGAAGCCAACGGTAAGCGCCTGCGAGTTTTAGACGGAATTCGATGGGCCAGTCTGTGGGATCGACGCGCACACGCCCGACCAGGAAGGGATCCGCGTCCGTGGCGAAAGCGAATTCTGGAAGCGTTGTGAAGACGCGACGGTAGCCGGCTTTGCGGGCAATTTCGACCAGTGCCGGCGAAAATCCACCAAACGGAAAACTAAAAGTCGTGATTTCACGCTGTAAGATTTTTTCGAGCGCCGCTCTCGAATCGACAAGTTCGCGGAAAGCTTGTTGCTCGGTCAGGGACGGGAGGAACGGGTGAGAAACGGTGTGGGAGCCGATGCTGACGAGATTTTGTGGCAAGGAGCAAAGTTGCGATACGGACATGACTTTTTCAGTGTGCTTCACGGGGCCAAAACCTTTTCCGAGTGCCGCGGAGATGACGAACATGGTGGAAGGGATATTTCTTTTTTGGAGTTCCGGGAAGGCCTGTTCGAAAAAATTCTCGAAGGCATCGTCAAACGTGATCCCCGCAAAGTCGACGCCGGCTTGCAAATTCACGGCGCCGGTAACGTTGACGGGACGGCAATGACGCAGAATGACATCGAGTTGCGTGGCGAAGAGATCGCGTTCGTCCGGTGGAACGGAATGGTAGTACAGGATGACGCAGGAGCCAGGGAGCTTACGGCCAGTGAAGATGCGGACAAGTCTAGACGCGCGCGAGACCGCGAACACTGCCAAGCTGATGGCACACTTTACGATGCGAGCGGCGTCGAGTTTTCGAGAACTGCCCATTTGTAAGCTGCCGTCTTTTGAAATTTCAACTTCAAGTTCGCCATTGGACCAAGAAGCGCAAACGGGATTTTTGATTTATGTACCGTTCTGCAGCGGCTGCTTTTCCAAGTATTTAAGAAGACTTGCAAAGGACAAGAGGTCCTTCATTTCCTGAACATCGATTTCTAGAGCGAATTCTTCCTCGACGACGGCGAACAACGTAACGCCGGCGACGGAATCCCATGCGGCGATGGTGGCTGGTGAAGCGTTAACAATTTCGCCAGGAGGAAGCGTCGGAAAGACGGCAGAAAAGCAGCGCTGCAAGCGTTCTTTGGTTTCAGCCATTGGTCAGCTCCAGCACGCGATGGAAGGTGTCTTGCCGGCGCTCGAAAAATAGAGCGCGGGACAAGCGGGACCGCGGCGCAGATTCTGTGCCAAGAATTTCGGCGAGGAATTCGCGTAACGGACCATTTTTGGGAGTCGGGGTAAAATCAAAAATCATTTCATCCAGGGCAAAACGTTCGAACAGTTCTTCGAGGCAGCGGTGCTCGATCCTGCGGCTGAAGGCGCGGCAGCTCATGACCCACACATCTAAGTGAAGGGTACGGCCGGCCAGGCGGCCAGCCAAGATTGCGATTTTACCGAGCGGGCCATATTTGTCTTTATAACTGACGACGAGAAGAACGGAGGCGGGATCCATGACGAAATTCTGCCATTCTTTTTCGGCATAGCGGCGGCCGTTCAAATTGAACTGATTGGTTTTGTTAACGAGTTCGAGTGCGCGGGGATCGAGCGGCTGTTTCGAGAAACTGAGAGTGATTTCGGCCCCCGCCTGTTTGAGAAATTCTTCGGAAACTTCTCCGTGGCCGTCGGTTGAGTCTTCTATGGATTGCGCACGGAGGAGGCTTTCGCGGCGAATGGCGTCTTCTTCGCTCAAGGCGCTTTTCCCGAAGAGTTCGCGGAGACGGTATAGCAGGTCGTTGATGGCCTGCGGGTCGTCTTTGGGAAAAGTTAGGCACGCGATTTGCGGATGAGCAGATTTTACTTCAGCTAGTTCCATGGGACTGTCATCGACAAAAACCACAGCGTCTTCGCCGATGTTCCAGGTTTTTAGAATTTTTTTGACGGAATCGGACTTAGGTCCCCAATTTATTTCCAAGGGAAACAGCGTTTTGCGGGGGAGAATCATGTCGGCGCGGAGAAGCGCCTCTTCGGCAAATTTTGCGTCATTCTTGCTGGCGACAGCAATGAGAACGCCGGCTTCAGACAGCGCATGCAACAATTTTTGATACGCGGCGTGCATGTGAGTGTGGTTCTCGAGATCCCAGGAGACGCCGTCTGTGCCGACTTCGCCGAGAATACCGCTCCACAGGGTGTCGTCGAGATCGGTGATGAGTCCCTTTTTGGGGGCAGGCGGATGCACGAGAAGGGCAAGAAGAGAAGCAAGAACCGAGGCTTGGGGAAGTTTGTAGGGAAATCCGGAGGCGAGTTCGGCCTTGACGTCAAAACGATTCGCAAGCGGCGAAAGTTGATCCAGTTTTTGCGAGTTGAGAACAGCGACGTTGCGGATCTTAGATGCGAACAGACTGATACCAGCAACTTCCGAGCGCAAGGCTAATTCGAAGGAGCTGGCTCGGGTGCCGGGGGTAAACGAAACGGGAGGCAAGGGCAAGGTTGGAAAGCTGATGACTAAAGGAGTGTTGGGTGCGAGGCGCGCGATGACCTCTTGAAACTGCGCAGCACGGGAATGGACGTTGTGCAGAATGTCGTCAAAGGAACCGGGCGCCCAACTGCCGAGGCTGCGCAGTCCGAGACGGGGATCGAGATCGCTCCACTCCATAACCAGGACCGCGGCATCAGGATTTTCTTGCGCGACTCGAGCGAGATTGCCGGCGAAATCGCCATAAATGCCGTGGGTGATTTCGATACGAGCTTCGGGATGCGCTTGTTTCAAATTGGCGTGCAGGAAGGTTTGGAAATGATCGGGCGTGAAGCTGCAGACCAGGAAGACGCGGAAGACTTTGGCGTCTTCCGGGGTGGGTTTGCGGATGATTTCTAGAGCTTCGATCAGCTTCATTTTTTTGAGTGTTCCCTGGCCGATTTATGGCGATGCTGGTCACAGCAAACGGTTCTGCGCTTAACGCTGCCATCTGCCGAGCTGGAGCGCAGTCCGTCTCGGTGAATTCCCTTACAACGGAAACTTTGCTCGATCTATCTTAAACCATGCGGGGAGCGGAGCGAGGCGCAGTGGTCTAAGGCCAAAGGGTGGAGTCGCCGTCGAAGGGGCAGGCGTACCAAGTGTCTTCGTTGGCCAATTGTTGCTGCAAGGACTTGTCTCGCGCCTTGAAGAAATAAGGGTTCGCGGGATAGTTACGGGAATACGGTTGCCACTTTTGCAGGCGCTCACGAATGTATCTCGGGAAGCCCAAGACTTCCAGGACTTCGCTGCCCGCGCGGTATGCGGAGGAGTGCGCGGCGCAGAGCAGGGCGTCGACGACGCTATCGTTTTGCGGATGGACCATAAGATCGGCGATGAGAGAGCGCTGCGCTCCGTCTCGGGACGCGGGCTCATGGCGGAGGATGGCGTACCCGGCTAGACGTTCGGAGTGGAAACAGGAGAGCACTCGGGCGATTCTGGCGCTGCCCGGTAGATCGAAATGCCAGCGCATGATTTCTGGCGAGCGCTTGCCGAACAAGCGCGAACCATCCATGGCTTCCGACCAGAAGCGGGCGAACTCCGGGCCCATTTCGTTTACGGAGACTTCCTTGATGGAAAACTGTTGGGAATTTGCCTTTGGCGTGCGACCGCGAATGGCCATTTCGCACTGCAAGGCGACGGAAGCGATGGCGCTGCAGGTGGAGGCCAAGGCGCCAGAGACGCCGACCTTGCCGAAGACGGTGGTCAAGAATTTGCGGGGCCGCAAAACCCAGAACAAAACTTTTCCGTAATCAGGTTGCGGGATGGGGACGGCACGGAGTGCGGTCACGATTTTCCCGGCGGCAGGTGTGGCGGTGGTGTTGAGAAAAAGATCGACGTCTTTTTGGCGAAAAAACGAGGTTACGAGGAGGGGTGTGGAGCTGCGATAGAGAGGTTCGACGGTGAGTCGGCAAGTGGCGGAGGCGGCCAGGGTAGTGTTTTGGAATTCGCAGAGGAGCGGGATGTTGCCGAGGAAGCCGACAATTTGTCCTGCGGCTTCGAGCACCCAGCCGATACGCGGGGTGCGGCCATCGCGAAGGGCCGGACTGTCTCGCCAAAGGCGCTGCCAGTTTTCCAAGGAATCGGCGCCCTGGCCGAGACGCTGGTTCATAGCGCTGACCTGCTCGAAGTCGGAAAATTGGGCTTCGCGAAGAGAGACGGGAGCAGCGGTTGGAGACGACGATTCTGTCGCAACGCCGTGCATGGAAGGCTCGGCGGAGCGGGAACGGATGCGTTTTAGGACGGCTTCAGTGAGTTTGCCGGGCATGTGTGAATTCGCGTCGAGATTGAAAATCGTGCCGAGATGGGGCGCAGTCCGCCACGGCGGACGTCCCAACAAGTCTACCTTGCTAGCTCTGGCGTCAACCTCTGTGCGTGCTTTTTTTCTACGGCATCGCGATAAACATCGAGCAGGCGCTCGCCGGAGGCGGTCCACGTGTAGTTTAGCCGAGTGCGAATGCATTCGGAGCGCAATTGATTGAGGAGCGCGCGATTTTCGTAGAGCAGCGTGATGTGCTGCGCGATGGCGTCAACGTCCCCGATGGGATGGACCATGCCGTTTTCCATGTGATGAACAAAGTCGGTGCAGGCTTCGGAAACGAGCGGAACGGCGCCGCTGCCGATGGCTTCGACGCAGACGAGGCCGAAACCTTCCTCGATGCTGGGGAGGATGAAGAGATCGCTGTTGCGCATGAGTTCGGGGACATCCTTTCGATGGCCGAGAACCTTTACGCTGGGATGGGCGAGCATTGCGGACATTTTTTCTGTGTAAGCGGGCAGCATGCCACCGGCGATGAGAAACGTACCGTTTTTATGAGCAGGAGATTTTAGCCAGGCTTCGAGCGCGAAGTGCACGCCTTTGCGAACTGCGGCATCGCCGGCGAATAGCATGGTGAGGCCGCGGTGGGGGTCGGCGACGCGAGATAAGTCGGGATAGCACGCTTTATCGTCGAAGCCGTAGGAGTGTTTTAAAAGTTTTTCGCGCGGAAAGCCGCGGTCCATAAAAGTTTTTATGGTGAAGTCCGAAGCGCAGAGGAGAAAATCGGTCCGCTGATATTCGGCTTCTTCTCTGGCGAGAACGTCGTCTTTGAACGCGTATTCGTTATTGAGTGGGAGCTGCACGCCGATGCGTTGCGATTCTTTCTGGACGGATTCGTAAGCGTACCGAGTGTGGGCGTTAGGGCGCTCGAGCACGGTGGGGATGCCGAGAGTGGCGGCGACTTGCAGAGTACGAAGCGCGGCGTCAGGCCAGGTGTGGATCACGTCGATGCGTCCGGCGAGTTTTGCGATGCGGCGGGAGACGATGTAGTCGTGGAGCGCGAGGGCGCGCATGGTGCCGAGCAGTTTATAGGGGATGCGAAACTTTCCTCGTGCGAGAGTGGGCTGAACTTTTACGCCAACGGGAACGGGGCGCTGCAACGCGCCGGGAAAAACGAGGAGATCGGCTCCGGCGGCGGCCAGACCATTGACCTGCTGCCAGGCGGTGTAACAAATTCTGTCGGCGCCAAGCTTGTGTGGAAAGCTGTAGAGGACGCGGAGTTTTTCGCCCGGTTGATTATCAGGGTGCGTCATGCGGTGGGAGTGACGGGCTTCAGAGAATCTTTCGGAGCCGCGACTTGTTTGTGTTCGACGAAATTGCGGTGCCAGAGTTCGAGCGCGACGAGAGACAAAATTTCCTTGGGGTAGCGATGGGTTTCATTGTCCTGGGCGATCAAGTTTTCGATGCACTGTTTATTGAAGTATCCGCGCTGGATGGATTCGCGGTCGAGAAGAACATCGCGGACCCAGTCTTTAAGTTCGGTGCGCATCCAGGTGTCGTAAGGAACGGGGAAGCCGACTTTTTTGCGTTCGATAATTTCCTTGGGAAGGCGGTCTTTCAGCGCCATTTTGGCGAGATATTTGGTGGTGACGCCATGGACCTTGAAGTTCTCGGGCAGTGAGGCGGCGAATTCGAGGAGCTTGTGATCGAGCAGAGGAACGCGCAGCTCGATGGAGTTGGCCATGGTCATTTTGTCGGCTTTGAGGAGGAGATCGTCGGGGAGCGAAGTTTTGGTGTCGACGTAGAGCATTTTATTGACGTAGCTGCTGCCTGCGTCGTTGCCGAGATAACGAGTGGCGGAGCTGGTGGAAAATTGTTCGTCGACGAAACGGGTGAAGCCGCTCGAATAGAGTTCGGATTTGTGACTGTTGAAGAAGGCAGCGGGGCCTGAGGTTCGGCTGTAGTAATAGGATTCGAAGGGGAGATTCACGAGGGAGGGATATTTGGCCATGCGGTTGGATTTGACAAAATGATTGAGAGCGGAAATCCCGGCGGCGAGAGGGGCTTTGAGTGGGCCGATAGCTGATTTAACGCGCTCGAGCCAGAGCATATTGCGATAGACAGAATAACCGGCGAAAGCTTCGTCGCCGCCTTCGCCAGAGATCAAAACTTTGACGTAGTCTTTGGCGAGGCGCGAAACGTAATAGAGGGCGACGGCTTGCGGCTCGCAGCAGGGCTCTTCCATGTGCCAGGAAAATTTGGGGAGGAAGTCAGCGAAGTCTTTGGAGCTGATGGTCATTTCGTGATGGTCGGCGTTGTAACGCTTGGCGGCGAGTTGCGCAAAGGGGCGCTCGTCGACGACGCCGGGGTCGGAGAAGCCGAGGGTAAAGCTGCTGAGGGGGCGATCGGTTTTGCCGACGGCGAAACCGAGCATGGCGGTCGAATCGACGCCGCCGCTGAGGAGGAAGCCGACGGGGACGTCGGCGATCATGTGCATGCGGACGCACTCATCGAACATTTCGATGAGCTGCTTTTCCGCACTTTCCAGGGTGATTTCGGAGGGAGCGAAGTGGAGATCCCAATACTGCTTGATGCGGGCGTGGCCATTTTTGACGAGCATGGTCGAGCCGGGGGCTAGCTTGAAAATATTTTTGAGCAGAGTTTCTTCGCCGGGGACGTAGTAAAAGGTAAGAAAACGGTCGATGAGACGCGGATCGACTTCGGTTTTTACTTCGGGATCGGCGAGGATGGCTTTGATTTCGGAGCCGAAAACAAGAGCTTTGTCGGAGAGATAATAATAAATGGGCTTGATGCCGACGCGGTCGCGGGCGATGAAGAGAGTTTGCTGGCGGTCGTCCCAGATGGCGAAGCCGAACATGCCGCGCAATTTTTCTACGCAGGCTTCGCCGAACTCTTCGTAGAGATGGATGATGACTTCGGTGTCGGTCTGCGATTTAAAGACGTGGCCCTTGGTGAGGAGAAATTCACGAAGTTCCTGATAGTTGTAGATTTCCCCGTTGAAAACGATCCAGACGGTGCCATCTTCGTTCGAGATGGGCTGGTGGCCGGTGTTGAGGTCAATGATGGACAGGCGACGGAAGCCGAGTCCGACTGGACCGGAAAAATAAAAACCTTCGTCGTCGGGGCCGCGATGCTCGATGGAATCGGCCATGGACTTAAGGAGCTCGGGAGTAACGCGAGCTTCCCAATCAAACGCGAGTTTTCCGCAAATGCCGCACACTAGGCGCGTACCTCAGCTTTGGTTTTGGTGTTGATGATGGTTTGATCGCCGCGGCCGAACGCCCATTTGAGGACCGTGCGCCATTTGGCGGAGGCGGCTTCGATCACTTCTTTGTCCGCGAACGGAGACATGATAGCGAGAATGAACAAGCGAACAACCGCGGAGACCCCCATGGCGGTGCGATAGAGCGAGGCGTACAGCGGGCTGCGATTTTTTTCGTAATAACGAAGCATAGCCGTATACATCATTAGGGTGGACCATTGACTGACTTTTTGGCGCGAACTGCTGCGGCCGCCGTGGTGGATGATTTGCGCGTCTTCAATGTAATAGTTAGAGAGTCCGAGGGTGCGGACTTTCCAGTTGAGGTCGATGTCTTCGGCGTACATGAAATAATCTTCGGTGAACATGCCGACTTTTTTGAAAACTTCGCTGCGCAAGAGCATACAGGCGCCGGGGATGACGTCCACCTTCACAGGGTGGCCGTTTTTGACGAAAAGCGGGGCGATGTCCCAGAGGGGAAATGCCGGCCAGCGAAGGCGCAGGGATTCTATGTTTACGAGTTGATTGGTGATGGTAGGAAATTTTTGAATAGCTTGGGTCTGCACAGATAAATCAGAGTTCAGGAGTTTGCCGCCGACGACTCCGGCGTCGGGAAGCGCGCGAGCGCCGCTCAACAAGACGTTAATTGCTGGACCAGAGAGGAGAGTATCTGGATTGAGGAGCAGCACGTATTCGCCGCTGGAATGTTGGAAGCCAAGATTATTGGCGCGTGCGAAACCCAGATTTTCAGAGCTCTTGATAATGATGAGATCGGGAAATGTTTCTTGTAGCGCGTCGATTCCGCCTTCCGGGGACGCGTTGTCGACAACGATGATCTCCAGCGAGATGTCGCGGGTATTTTGATAGACGCTAGCCACGCACTCGCGGAGGTAGGCGAGTGAGTTCCAGTTCACGCAGATGATGGAGAGATCCATTCGCTTGTTTGCTTGCGCTCATCAGGCGCGATTTCTGCCGCTGTCTGCAGCTCGTAGAACGATGCATCCATTATAGCAACGGAGAGAGACTGTGGGGGCGGAGTGGGCCTATAGTGGGCCTACTTCCAAATAGTCTCTCGACCGAAGAGTTTGGCGAGTTGCTGACGCCGCAAATAATGGATTAGCTGCGGGTCATTGACTTGCGGAAGCCGGTGAAAGACCGCCCAGAAATAGCCGTAAGCGAGACCGAGAGCACCGACCACGTAGGGACGGCGTGCGAGACGCGAAGTCCATTTTGCAGCCAGGAACAATGGGTGATAGCCCGTCACGTAATCGATTTTTCCGTCTTTGACGCTGCCGCCCCAACGGCCGTACGACTCGCCTGTCGGACGATGGTGAATCATGTGGACGTCGGTGAAGCTGCGGGTGATCCAGCCGAGCATGTTGGCCTTGGTTTCATCGATCAGGTCAGAGCCAGGGCCGACCCACAGGCCGCCGAGGGCGTCCCAGCAGGCGCGCCGATAAATTTTTGCGCCGCCGCGCACGTGGAAAACGGGATGCCGCTCGAGAATTCGTTCGCCATTCGCGTAGTAGTAGAGAACGCCGCCACCGATGCCGATTTTCGGTGTGGCAGCGAAACGTTCGAAGGTGTCTTGAAAATAAGTAGGCTCGAAGGAAAGGTCGCCGTCGAGCTTGGACATGAAATCCCAGTCCTTGCAAGTTAGCGCATTATAGCCATCGTAGAAAGCTTCGATGATGCCGGCACCCCATTTGCGGAAGCCGCGATCGTCGCGATGAACGGCGCGGATCCAGGGATATCTAGCCGCGGCTTCGTCGATAATTTTGCCGGTGTTGTCCTTGGAGCCGTCGTTTACGATCATCCATTCTTGCGGGAGGATGGTTTGCGCCGCCATGCTCTCGATGGTGCGCGGGAGGTAGGTTTCCTCGTCGCGGACGGGGGTGACTACCACGTATTTTGTGTCGCGTATGTTCATTGTGACAATTATTGAGCGCGCATGCGATTTCGGGCCGGCAATTTTGCGCTAGCGGAAGCGGGGCTCCAGTTTACGCGCAGCAAGATTGGCGGAAACGTGATGGACTTCCTTCACGCCGCCGGACCCGATCACATAGGCGACGGCGAGGACCGCTTAACGATCGATGCAGAGAAGTACATTACGCCAACAGGGTATTTTTCATTTCGGTAATCCTAATTCTCGTGAACAGCTTCTTATATACTGGACTTCTTAAAACGCCGAATTGCTGTAAACACACCAGGCGCGTACATCCAAGTCAGTTCAAGTATGTTTCCCTTTAGACTTGCGGGAAAGTAGCTGGTTCCAAACCCTCTTTTCGATCCGGATCCCGTCTTGGCGTTAACAGGTAATCCATAGCTCGCGAACTCCGCCGCGTCTTCCTTGCTCACAACCGTGGGCGGCAACTTGCCATAGACTGGAGAGACGAGTAACGCCAGCATCATGCGAACATCGGGGCTTTTGTTCGGCGTCCCGCGATGCCAAAGGTTAGACCACCGCAGGATGATATCCCCCGCGGACGCATTCAGGCGCACCGATTCACGCGGCTTGGCATTAAATTGCGCAACTGTCATTTTCTCGTGATGCGTCTGCGGCCATACTTCGGTGCTCCCGTTCTGTTCCGTAGTTTTGCCTAGCGGTATATTGACGACCACAAAGTCTGTATCTAGCCATCCATCCATGTGTGCTGGCTGATGCCGGCTGCCCGGGAGGTTCGCATTACCGCCGAAGCCCACAATCTTATAGTCTTTCCCAAGCGCGCGATCCAAAACCTCTTTGATTCTGCTGTTGCACGCCACTTCTCGAATGATCTGGCTCGTCGGGGAAGGTACGTAAGATAAATGCCCGAACCATTTTCCCCCGCCTCTCCACGGCATGGGCAGCGCGGCTTCATATTCCGCGAGTAGCTCCTTCCGCGCCTCTTCTGGATATTTCGCGTCAATACACGATTCCAGCGACGTGTATCCCAAGGTCTCAAGCTCTAAAGCGTTTTCTTCTGTTGTTGCGGTTGCCATTCGCGCTCCTGACTTTCGGAATGCTTCGCGTTACCTTGGCGTCGCTTTTGCGATAGCTAGTATGCAGCGCACCGAATCGTTCCAAAAACTACTTTGTAATGGTATTGCCCAGAAACCAAACAGTCACGCGCGCCACAGAAATCGGGGCGTTCCGCGCGACCATATTAAGGCAAAGAAATATTGGAGCGCGACCGACAGGGCATTCCGCGTTGGTATGACCTCACACCCTTCGCCGCTGCGCCAGTTTGTCGCTCCACCCAGACGCCAACGGCTTAATATCGGGCCGCAGCGGAGACTGAATGCGGGTCAGCCGTCCGCTTCCCGCGGAGGTCGTGTCCGACACTACGGGCTCGGTGTGGCTTTGCAAGATCGGCGCGGCTATGGCCGAAATCATCGCGAGCAAAATAAACCACCACACGCGGGACTGGTCAAAATAGTTTACGCCAAAAAATCCCACCACATTGGCAAACATCGCCGAGCCCAGGCACCACATTATCCATTCCTGACCTTTGTCCCCGTCAACCGCCTTGCGCGCATTCCCCAACATTGCAAAGCTGCGCGAAATCACCAAAATAAAGAAAATAAAAGCCAAGAGTCCGCCCGTCTCCCCCACGTTCACATACTGGTTCTGCACGTCCCACATATCCAGTCCCCAGTCCGACGGGTCCTTCACCCCAATCAGCCACCAGTCCCAAAAGTGATTGATAAATGTGTCCACCAATTGCGCCCGGTGATACCCCGACGAGCTCCCCGTCACATCCACACGCGCAATCAGGAACCACACCGGCGCTTTCATCACCATCTGCAGCCCAATCAGCGCAAACACAATGCCGTAGCGCACCTTCTTCATTCGTTTCCGGAGCGGCCAGCACGTCAGCGCAAATATTCCCGCTACATAGGCCAGCAGCGGCGAGCTCGAATTCGTCGTCCACATCATCACCGTAGCGCCCACGACTCCCATAATCCCGAACAGCTTGGATTTTCCCTTCTGCCAAAATAACATCATTGTCGGCATTAGCGTCGCCGCGAACGTGCCCGCCATCAGCGAGTGCTCAAACGCCCCCTGCGAGCGAATCTTACCTTCGCGAACATCCGGAACCGACGCGGTTCCCCCCAGCAGCCCGAACACATTGACCATGCTGCGTTGTTCGATAATCATCCCGAGCGCCAACGGTATCGTCGCCATCGCCAGGCACTTCAAAGCAATATAAACCGTCTCCTCGTCACGAACGAGACAGCGCACCACCACGTAACCCAGTAGAGAGTCCCAGATGTAACCGACTTGATTGATCAACACCCCCGTATCGCCGTGAAAAGTCAGCGTGCTGGCCACCGCTGACGCCAACATGTAAATCGTGCACCCAGTATCAACGCCATTCCACCCGCAAGCTAGCAAAGGCTCATCCGGCTTTTGCTGCGACGCCCGTGCACGAATAAATGCCACTAAAATCACCACCCGCAGCACAAACAGGTGCACGCCCGCGATATACAACTGCTGCCCCATCGGCACCAGAAACGACATAAACACCACTGGTCCCATCAGGTATTTGCGCGGCAATACGAACAAGAAGATCACCGCCAGAATCATCGCTATCAGCACCAGCGGATGCAGCACCGTCCCGCTCGCCCCGCCGCCGAATTTGTAATTCTCTGGCATCGCGAATAACTACGCCCCCAGCCTTGCCGCTTTCATCTTCGGATATCCCGGCAACCGCCGATGGATTGCTTTGCGAAGGCGCACCGCACCAAATAACAAATCTCCCAAAATCTTTGACCCTCCATTGTGCAAATCCATCGCCCGTAATTCCAATTCGTTGTGCCACAGTTCGCGTTCCTGCAGCTTCCGCGCGGAATCGTATTTTCGCTGGCCCGCAATGTCCCCCAAATATCGCTTCCGAATGATCAGCAAACTTTCCTTCAGCGGCCGCGCCTGTTTCAGCGCTCGCTGCGACACGCTCACCGAATCCGCCGCACCCTGCCTCCACACTACCAGCGGCTCGCGGATAAATCCCCACGGCCCCAGAAGAGATAGCCGCAGCGGCAGCGCGTAATCCTCCATGAATTTCAAATCTTCGTCGAATCCCTTCACCACCTTAAGCGCCTCGCGCCGGATCGCCACAAACTGGCAGAACATCACAAATCGCGTCGGCAAAATATCCGGCACATTCAGCCACAAACCTTCTTCCAATTCCGTCTCCAGTTTTGAATTCTGAAACGACGTGATCCTCCGCCCATCGGAAAACTCCAGCCACCCATTCGCCAAGCTGCACGGCACCTCAGCCCCCGTTCGCGCCAGCACGCTCACATGCCGCTCCACGCACATCGGCAGCCAGATATCGTCCGAATCCAGAAACGTCACAATCTCCCCGCGCGCCTCCGCAATTCCTCGGTTCCGCGCCACCATCTGCCCCGCGTTCTCTTGTCGGATATTTTTTATCTGAGTTCCATAACCCCGCAGCACTTCCTGGGTGTGGTCCTTCGACCCGTCATCCACCACGATCACTTCCAAATTCCCATACGTCTGCGCCAGCACGCTGTCCACCGTCTCCGCCACGGTGTGCCCACGGTTGTACGCCGGTATGATCACGCTGACCAACGGTTCACTCATGCCATTTGCTCGGACGCGCGCAAGAAAAACACTCCGGCCAACCCATACGCCACCAAGCAACCCAGCAAACCAAAGGCAATCGTCACGACCGGCCGGTCCCCGATTCCCGCAAGCCTCTGGCCCAGGCACACCACCGCCACCACGCTTGAGATCGCGATCGCCGCCAGAAAACTACCGAAGTATCTCGCCATCCTCAGATGTGTAATGTGGCGAATCCGCGCGACCTGAAACAGCCAGCCCGCTGCACAAGCCGCAATGCAGGCCAATTGTCCGCCCAACAATCCAAAATATTTCGCAAAGGGATAGATCAGCACGATCATGGTCACCGCCATGATGATCACGCACACGCGGTGCAACTGCGGCAACCCCCGCGCGTAAAACACCGTGGTAATCTGTCCGTTCGCCAGCCCCAGCACAGACACCACCGCGGCTGCCGCCAGCGCGGGCGCCGCCGCGCTATAGCGCCCGCCAAACGCCAAATCCAGCACTGAGCGTCCGCAAAAGTAAACAAACAAAATCACCGGCATCCCCAAAATAAAAATCATCGATGTCACGCGCTGCAAAATGCGATTCTCTCGCTCCTGATCCCCCTGAATATGCGCGAACGTCGGCATCATCGTCTGCCCTAGCAGATTCATAATAAATCCCGTCGGCACCTGCGCCAGATAGATCGCCATCGAATACAAGCCCAATTGTGCCGGCGAATACAGCTTCGCCAGCACAAAAATATCGGTCTTGGAAAAAATCAGATTCAGGAACGACAATCCGAACAGCCCGCGCGAAAAGCGCAGCAAATCCCGCGTCGCGTCCCGGTGCCAGCCCAGATGCGGGTAATACGGATAAAAAACATAAGAAAGGGAAACCCTCGCCAGACTTTCCGCAGCGGCCCCGATGACCAGGGCCCATACATCGCGAATGAAATAGCTCAGGATGACCGTAATGATCACCCCCCCGATTCCCCCGCCATGCATGATCGCCGCCAGCCGCGAAAATTTCAGCTGCTTGATGGCGATGTACATCCGCGGGCTCCACGCTCCATCGATCAACACGGAGAGCGCCGCCACCCGCAATAAAGGCGTTAGTTCCGCATTGCCATAAAATTTTGCCATCCACGGCGCCAGCAGAAAGATGCCCAACGCCAGGGCGAACGCCCGCCCGAGAGCCAGCCAGAAAGCCGAATCGATGTATTCGTCCTCAGCACCACGAGGATTCTGAACTATTGCGTCGCGCACTCCGATGTCTGTAAGCGTATGAATCAGCGTGCTGGCAGACAGCACCACCGCCATGATACCGAATGCCTCTGGCGCCAATAGCCGCGCCAAAATAATGCTTCGCGCGAATCTGACGATCTGCTCGGTCAAACTGCCCAAGCCAAGCCAAATACCCCCGCGGAATACTTTGCCCTTCAGCGATCCTTCCGCCGTCAGGAATTGGCCTTTAATTCGTTGGAGCAGTTGAGAAACTAACGACACACGGTCCTGCTGTCTTCCTGATTTGCCTCCCCTGTGGGCGCAAGCGTCTCCTCATACTTCCGCAATAGCGCCCGTCCATCCGGCACGCGATACAATCCATTGACCCGCCGCTGCACGTATCGCTGATACACTTCCATCAGCCGCCGCTTATACATCTGTTCATCGTTCCGTGTCAGCCGGATCACCGTAGTCTGAATCGGCAGCCAGTCCATCCACTTTTTCTTGATGTACCGGTAGCACTGATAAAACTCTTTTGGCAGCATCACCGTCTCGGCCGCATTGTGGACGCAGAATGCCGGAATCGCGTAAGCCTTCTGCCCATTTTTTGCGGCCTCCATACAAATGTCGGTGCCATAAAAATGAAAATTTGGCAGTCCTTCATCGAAACGCAATCCCGACGACCTCCGAAGAATCAGCACAATTTCATCCAGCGTTTGCACCCCTGCGGGATGCGCAAACGGTTTTCCTATCGTTCCTTGTGCCCCGGAAAGAATGTATCCGCGTTCGTCATCGTTCAGCGTCTCGCCATAACAACCTAGCACTCCCCAATTTGGGTCCGCTACCTCTAGCCATTTCAGCGCCCGCTGCAAATCAATGACCCAGTTCGTCGCAAACAAAATGTCTTGGTGCGCGAAGACCATCAGATCGTTCGCACTGTGGTCGATAGCTTGGTTATAGGCCTTGGCCGCGGAGGGAAAGCCTTCTTGCACCAGCACCTGATGCGGATGTGGCTCCTGGAGGCAGGGTGAAGCCAAAAAATTGTTCGCCAGAATTTCGGGACTATTGGTACTGACTACAAATGTGATGGGAGCGGGGATTGGCATCGGCGTGTCCAGTATACGGCTCTTCCCATTCTATTGGCTGCGTCGCCACAGCGAAGCCGGCGTGCCGCAAGACACATTAGCTTGTAGGGTCATTAGGCGAGACGTGTGAATTATTCCAAACAAATCGCGATAACCGCGCGCTATGCATCCGGAACGTGAAGAATCGCCCCGCCGCGCTTAGCGGAAGGGCGATCTCTGCGAACTGGCGGTTGTTTTCGGACGCGTCCTAGTGCGGCGTCGCCGTTAGTGCCGCTGGGGCGCCAGGACCAGGACCGCCGCTGGCGTATGCTCCGGCCTTCCAGCTTCCGTTCGCGGGTCGCGGATGGCCGAGAATATCGGCGCAAAGAGCGCTCAGCCCAGGCGTGTTGCACCCTGGCAGGCCGTTAGCGGCAGTAGTGAAATTCGTGCCCGCAAACGTCATCGGAGCAGCTTCTGTTGTTAGTAGCAGGAACTTCGTCGCTGCCGTGGCGCTAACGGCAGCAGCAGCGGATTGCGTCATCGGAAGATTTACGGCGTCGATAGCAGCCTCGGTGGCGGAACTCATGGGTCCCAACAAGCCGTTCCAGGTTCCGCAGCCGTTCGGATTCGTGCAAGTTCCCCCCGAGCTGTTGGACATATACCAGTGACCCGCGGTTTGATTGGTTACCGCAAGATTGTTGTACAGGTACAAGTGCGCTTGCGCCCAGAGAGCGTTCGGAGCATTAAACCACTGGCCCGCACCAAAACACCCGTTCACTCCATTCGTACCAAGACAGGAATTATTGAAAATGTAGATCGCGGGAGGCGTCGACCAGGTCGTCGATGCGGAAGCGAATTCGCCGGCTATATTCCAGAAGTTTTGCGCGTTTGAGGCCGCCGTCCCATCCCAGAAAATATTATTAAAAAGGTAGATTGTATTAGGTGTGTCGCAATTTGCATTCGTGCAAAACTCCAGGTAATTCGATCCTCCGTCGATATTATGAATTACGTTGTTAAAGATATATCCGCCGCCATGAAAATAAACGCCATCTCCGTGCTGCGAGCCTGAGTCAAACATACCGTCCCACAGTTGATTGCCGGAGTAGACCTGATTCTGGTCCCCGTGGTCGTAGACTAACCCGCGCGCGTCGTGAACGACGTTATTGGTAAACACATCCGCGCCATTCGCCAGGATCGCCTGGTTACAATAGGGATTCTTGGCCCCTGGCGTATTTCCCGGCGTCCACCCGCAAGGACCAATGATCTGCATCTCGTAATTATCAAAGAAGCTGTTTTGAATCGTCCCCTGCGCCGGATACCCCTCATTCATGCTCAGGCACTCTGTTCCGACCGTAGGTTCAGCAGTACCGCTTTGCGAGAAATTCTTAACACCACAGTCGTGGATATAGTTGGCGTTGACCACCACTCCGTCAGAGTTCGATATCACAAACATCGAGATGTTCGCGGTGCCCAGGGGCACGGTATTCGATACTCCCAAGCCGCGGATTTCGAGATGGTCAAACTCCGCATTGTTAACGCCGGTGAAGGAAATCATACGATTCTGGTACAGATTCGAGGTCGTCCATATTGTCCCGCTGCCATCGAATACCGGCGAGTTGATGTCAGCTACCGCCGTCGGGAGAGTCGTGCAGGTGCTCCCTGCAAACGAGACTGTGGGATTTGATGTGTAACCGCCCCCCGCGTCGGTCACTGTGACGTGCTGCAGGTTCCCCGCCCAGTACGAGCTAGCCACAAATTGGCCTGTCGCCGTGGCCCCGCTCCCGCCACCGCCTAGCAACGTTACGGTGATCGCCGTACACTTGTAGCCGCTAGTGGTCGGTCGCACCGAAACCACCGTGCCGTTGTTCCACGCAGGATCGTAGCCCAGATATACGGCCGGATAGCTGCTCCCCGCTCCGCTATTGTTCCACACCCACGGCATCGTGGATGATGGCCACACGTCACCGCCTTTGAAAATGTACCGGTCCGTCGAAATCGGTGTTTGCGCTCCACAATTGGCGTTGCACCCCACCATGAAGGGCGCATGCTGCCATGGGCCGATGGCATTCCCCGCCGGTGTAGCAGGATGCGTTTCAGAGGTGCCATCGTACTTATCGTTGCCGGTCGAATAGGAGATATAGCAGGTGCTGCAGGTATTGGCCTTACTGCATGCGGCCGTCACTGCGAACAAGCAACCCAGCAAAATCGCATATCGAAGTCGTCGTGACATCATTTGTCCTCTCGCCCCCACGGCTACGAAAACGATACCCCAACCCCAGTCACGCGGCTACTGCCGCAGGGGCCAGATTTAGGACAGTTTAGTACCCTGTACGACCCACCAGAGGTGCGGCGGCGGCTTGGGAGGGCTTTAGATCGCTTCCACTCGGCGGACGACCTCCGCTTGAAGGAATCAACCGTTCGCGTAGTCGCAGCATTGGAAACTCTACGAGACGGGCCATTGTAACCCCCACGGCGAACGCCAGGATGAAGTAGGTCGGGAAGGCTTCATAGGGATTCAAGCTAACGCGAAATACGCGGCTCACGACAGTTGGACCCCAAAACGAAACGGGCACATGCCAAAGATAGATAGAGTAGGAGTAGACGCCCAAGAAAGCCACCGGACCAAGCAACCTGGGAACTTTTCTCCAAACGTACAAACACAACACCAGCACGCCCCCGTAACCGAGATAGATCAGCGTATAGCCAAAAATGGCGAATGAAACCGTTTCCCGAGGCCAGAACAAGGCGACGGAAAGGAACAGCGCCGAGATCGACGCAATCGCCAGTTTCCACCTCACTACAAAGCTCTCCCACCAAACGCCGTGAAAGTGGTGGAGGTATCCCAGCAGCACTCCGAAGAAAAGCGCATCCATTCGCGAATTGGTGGCACCATAGGAATCGCCGAGGAAAACATTCTTCTGGGGAAGTAACAGAAACAACCCGCGGCTTACAATGCTGATAACCGCGATAATCGGGAAGGCTCTTGGGACTGCACGTACGCCAAACGTCACCAGAAAGATGGGAAGTAATAAATAGAAGTGCTCCTCTACGGCTAGAGACCACGTATGTCCCCATACGCCGCTGAAGTAATTCTGCACAAAGAATATCTCATGCAAGTACTCAACGACTGTTGACGTCATGTTACGAGCAAAGAAGTGCGCTGCGAGACCTGCTACCACTAAGAATACATAGAAGCTCGGATAAATCTTGAAACCGCGGCGAATCAGGAACCGCCCGACTTGGATCCGGCCATCTCGCCTCCACTCAACGAATAGGAGGCCCGAGATTAGAAATCCGCTGAGCACGAAGAATAGATCGACGCCCGTCCAGCCTACCTTCCGGAAAATTGGAAAGAGTCCGTCCGAGCGTGGACCGCTGTGACAGAGCATGACCAGAAGGACGGCGACGCACCGGAGGATGTCGAGCTTCTGGTTTCTCATACAATAAAAGGACTTTCTATATTAGCTAAAACGCATCTCGTGAGACGGCTAGATCATTGTTGGTGATGCCTTGGGTGCGGCCGGCGAAGGCGTAGAGGAGCCAGCCTAGCTCGTAGGGCCAGCATTCGTGGAGGACGTGGAGGTCGCTCGGTGTCTGGGCGCCGGAGTGGAGGTGGAGCATGACGCGGGCTTGGTCGAAGTAACGCCGGGACTTGGCTGGGCGGATGCATCGCCAAACGACCTTGGTGGCGGCGTCGCGCATGTCTTGCTTGAGTTCGTTGGCGCCGTAGATCCACTCGAGGCCCAGGTACAATTCGCGGCTAAAGTCTTTGCCACCCGCGTCTGCTACGGCGAAAAGGGCTAGCGGAGCCATTCCGTGTTGGTGAACGGAATAGACAGGGTACTTGCCGACGGCGTGGCCGGATTTGGCGTCGTAATGCCACCACCACTGGCCTCGGGGGCCCTGGGCGGCGCAAATAGCCTCGGCGCAGGCGATGGAGGCGTCCAAGGCGCCTCCGAAACCGAAGGCGCGATGCGCCCAGGCGAAAGCGTAGATTGGGTAGACTTGATCGGCAAAGCTGCCTAAACGGCCCCGTAGCCGCCCCTTGAGGCCGCCAGAGTTCGTTTGATGTCCGAAGATTGCGTGGGAGTCGCGATTTCCCCTAATTGTTGCGTAAAGTTTTGAAGCTAAAGGGCTTAGTTTTTCGCGCAATTCCTTCTCCGCATGCACGGCATGCGCTAGACCTGAGAGAATCCACGAAAGCTCCATGGTGCGGTGCTCGCGAGCGTCAGCAAATTTCTCTAAGGCAGCGTTCAAGTCGTGGCGGGTGAAAAACTCGAAGATGCGGTCCGGGGTCACCAAGGAGCATAACCAGAGGAGCAGGCCAAGGTCGCCAGCATTATTGATCCACGAGGAATCGTTAAAGAGCGTCTCGAACGAGGGCGAAATGGCGATCGGGGACGGCTGGCCAGCCTGCTCCAGGCGGTGCAAGCCCATCAAAGTAATCATGGTGTAGCGTGGCGAAATGCCTTCCTGAACCATGCCGTGCTCGGTGCGGATCATCTTGGTGCAAAAAAGCTGCCGCTGCGCGTCGAACATCTGTACCAAGCCTGCGGCGGAAGAGGCAAGCAATTCCTGCACGTCTTCATGCGTCTGGTGGGCCGATTTTGAGAGTAGCTGACTGGACATAGCTATTTCTAGCGCGCCGAGTTTGCGGTGCGTTTCAGAATGGACTCGACTCCGTCAACGATGTCGGTCATGGCGAAGCGCTCTTGCAGGCTAGGATCGCCGAGGCGTTCGCGGCGCTTGAGCACGAGCTTTTTCTTGGCGTCCGCGACATCCTCCAGGAGCACGAGGCGTTTCTCATCGGAAAGATATTGATCGACTGAGCCAATCTTGCCCTTGAAGATGCTGTAAACAGGGACGCCAAGGGCCGCGGCTTCGCGATTCATGGTGCCCCCACCACTGACGACCAGGTCGGAATGCCAGATGAGGTTCATGCCGTCCAGTACGTGCTCTGGAATGATCATCTTGCGTGAGGAGAGCAGCGCGGACCAACTTTCGCGAAGCGCGGCGTCCTGTCGCGCATTGCGGGGCAGAACCACCATCTTCACGCCGGGCTGCTCCGCCAAGTATTCGATCACACCCTGAAACAGGACATCGCTTTCCGGACGGTGATAGTGGGCTTCGGTAGCAGGCGGCCGAACCGTGACCACAAGATCCGCGTCGGTTAGACCCAGATGGCTTCGCGTCGTGGAGTCGGACTTGAAACACGGCACATAAACATCTTCCTTAATCCCGCGATAGCGAATGACGTGTTCCTTGCTTAGCTTGAGGGACTCGTCGCGAATGACCGTCGGGCACATGACCCAATTAGAGTTCATCCAAAGCAAGCCTTGGTAAGCGAACTCATAGTCCATGATTACCACGGAAGGTATTCGGAGCATATACGCGGCGAGCATTTGCGCCCGGGAGCCGTGAGAGATGGCCAAATCCGGTTTCTGTTTAATGAGCAGCGGCAAGAGACGAAAAGCGCGGTTGACAACACCAAAAACTTTCAGAACCTTGTTCTTGCCCCAATGGCGGCCGATATTGACGCAGTCCAGACCAAACAGGTTGACCAACTCGGTGACTTGATACGCGTCACGGGCGGTCAGCATGACGGTGCCGCCGCGAGCTTCCAGCTCCTTAATGATGGGGGCGAAGAACGGGACGTGGGGAGAATTATCCAGATCGATCCAGATCTTCTTGCCCAGGGCCTCTTGCAAGCGAGCTTCTCTCTTTACCAGCGGCTTCACTGGTTGCAACGTGGGACTGGTCGCCATAGTAGTACAGCCGCTCCCGGGACACTCGGTAATAATCTCGAAAGGGTGAGCGTCGGAGTTAACACCCGTGTTAAGAACTCTGGTCGGTGCCGTTAATGCCGCTTACGTGGTGCGCATGAGCGCGGGTTGTCCCACGAATTCTAACACTTTGTCCACGACGCGCGCCTGCTGCTCTCTCGTGAGTTGCGGGAACATGGGTAAAGAGACAATTTCTGGGGCGATTTTCTCGGTGACCGGGAAATCGCCAGTTTTGAATCCCATATGGGCGTACGCCTTTTGCTGATGGAGCGGCACGGGATAATGAATGCCGGAGTCGATCTTAGCGTCAGCCAAATGCTTCTGTAGACCGGCGCGGTCTTTCACGCGAACGACGAAAAGATGATAGACGGCGCGTGACCATTCCGGTTGATGCGGCAGGGTTACGCCTTCCGCCGTGCCGAAAAGCTGCTGATAGCGGTTGGCGGCTTCCTGGCGTTGACGATTCCAGTCCGCTAGGTGGCGAAGTTTGACAGTGAGAAAGCCGGCTTGCATGGAGTCGAGGCGGCCATTGTAGCCTTCAATGTCATGGTAATACTTTTTCGACTGGCCATGCTCGCGCAGCATGCGCATCTTGCGAGCCATTTCTTCGTCATTAGTGGTCGCGGCGCCGCCTTCTCCGCAGGCGCCAAGATTCTTGCCGGGGTAGAAACTGAACGCGCCGACATGCCCCATGGAACCTGCTTTTCTCCAGCGATTTTCTTTTTTGGAGAAATATTCCGCGCCATGGGCCTGGCAGGCATCTTCAATTACGATGAGCTTAAAGCGATTTGCTAGCTCAAGGATGGCGTCCATGTCCGCGATTTGACCGTAGATATGCACGGGGACGACGGCGGTCACGGGCGACTTCGTTTTGTTGTTAACGAGCTTACCAGTGGCTGAATCGACGTGGCATTTGGTTTCGAGATATTCGCGAAGCTTCGCAGGATCCATGTTGTAGGTGCGCTCATCGATGTCGACAAAATCAATGTGCGCGCCGGCTTGCGTGATGGTTTCGGTGGTGGCAATAAACGTATGTGGGACGGTGACTACGGTATCGCCAGGTTGCACGCCAGCGACCATTAGTGCGAACCGAACGGCATCGGTGCCACTGGCCAGGCCCACGCAGTGTTTGGTGTCGCAGAATTTTGCAAACTCGCGTTCAAATTCCTCGACCATCGGTCCGCCGACAAAACCAGCGCTGCGGAGAACCTTCTGGCAGACGGCAAGAAGTTCGGCTTCGAGTTCAACGTGCGGGGTAACCAGATCGAGAAACGGGATTTTTTGCTCGTTCGGCATGTATGTCCTTCACTATGAATTGAGATAACGCAAAACTTTGGCGGGATTTCCCGCGACAATGGCGTTGGCGGGGACATCTTTGGTGACCACGCTGCCCGCACCTACAATGGCTTTTTCGCCTATGGTGACTTTGGAAAGGATCGTAGAACCAGAGCCGATCGAAGCGCCTCTCCTCACGAGGGTTTGCTCCACTTTCCAATCCTGTTCGGTTTGCAACTGACCATCCGAGGCGGTGGCCCGCGGATAGGAATCGTTGATGAACGTAACGCTGTGCCCGATAAAAACGTCGTCTTCTATGATGACGCCTTCACATACAAAGGTATGGCTGGAAACCTTGCAATTCTTGCCCACCTTGGCATTTTTCTGAATTTCAACGAAAGCGCCGATTTTCGTGTTGTCGCCAACCTCGCAGCCGTAAAGATTGATAAATTTCGAGAGCCGGACGTCTTTGCCGAGCTTGACGTCTGGAGCTATGCAAACGAATTCGTTCATAGCTGGATGATTTTACCTTTCTGCTTGAGGGATTCATCCGCGGCTTCGAGCATGCGAACAATGCGCAACCCAGCTTGGCCGTCGTTGAAAGGCGTTTTATTGTTAAGGATGCAGTCCACGAAGTAGTTAGCTTCCATCTTGAGCGCTTCGACTTGTTCGACTTTGGGCGCCCACATATCACCGGTGCGGTAGCTGACGAGCATCTGGTATACGCCTTCGGCGCTGCCCATTTGTACGCCCTTATCGTAAATCTTGATTTTCTCGTCGACTTCGATGTCGTTCCAGACCAACATTTTTTTCTCGCCACCGATCAAGGTGGTGCGCACCTTGACGGGTGATAGCCAGTTGACGTTGATGTGGCCGATGACGTTGTTCGGATAGTAGAGGGTCATGAATGCAATATTGGCGATGCCGTTTAAGTGGCCCTGGCCGGTGGCGACAACGGCTTCCGGCTTCTCGTCAATGACGTAATCCATGATTGAGAGATCATGCGGCGCCAAGTCCCAAATGACATTGACGTCGTGCTGGAAGAGGCCCAGATTTACGCGCGTGGAATCGTAATAGTAAAGCTTGCCGAGGGTGCCATCGTCGATGAATTGACGGATGCGCTTCACCGCCCCGGTGAAGAGAAAGGTGTGATCCACCATGATCTTCAAGTTCTTGCGTTCCGCGAGTTCGATGAGTTCTTCGGCTTGGGCGGTGGTGGCGGTAAAGGGCTTCTCGACGAATACGTGCTTGCCATTTTCAAGAGCGGCTTTCGCCAGTTCGTAGTGAGTCCAAACGGGCGTGACTACAGCGATCAGGTCGATGTCGGGCGAGGTGATCAGCTCGTTGCAGTCATGAGTGCAAACAATCGAAGGGTAAGTGTTGCGAACGCGTTGTAGCGATTTGGGGCTTTTGTCGCAGACGGCGACCACGGTGGAATGTTCTTGACCGTGAAAATTGCGGACGATGTTTGGTCCCCAGTAACCAAATCCAATGACGCCTACTCGAAGCACATCCGCTCCCGATTCTTTCCGCTCTGGGAATTCTGCCGCGGGTCCAGCTATCAGACTGGTAGCCATATTATCCACCTCGCATTCGGATTTTGCTTCGAGATACTCAGCAAGCGTTGCCAAACGAACAAGGCTCGCGCCGGGGAACGAACGCGGGTGAAAGTCAGGACGTGAAACAGAAGCATCAACCGCCCATGGAAACTCTTGATACAGGACAACTTACTCGCGAATCAGTAGGCTCCGTCGCCGGTTAGGACGGCTCGTGGAGTGTCGAGCAGAATTTTCAAGTCGAGCATAGGTGACCAGGTGCGGGAATACTGAAGATCGAGACGCACCATCTCGTCAAAGGTGGTGGAACTGCGTCCGTGGACCTGCCACAGACCAGTGATGCCGGGTTTCACTTCCAGAAGACGGCGGCGGTGCCACACGTCGTAAGCCTCGAGTTCGTAAGGAATCGGAGGACGCGGACCCACCAGCGACATTTCACCGATGAAAACATTCCAGAATTGCGGAAGTTCATCGAGGCTGGTGCGGCGCATGAAGCGGCCGATGGCCGTCACGCGAGGGTCGTTAGTGATCTTGTAAACCGTGGGCTTGGCGCCTTGCGCTGGGGCGGCGTCCGCTTTGCCGGCAATGAAACTTTTTACGTATTCCTTGTGAATGGCGTCGCTCGTGGAAACTTTCATGGAGCGGAATTTCAGGAACACAAACTGTTTGCCATATTGGCTGACCCTCGGCTGCCGGAAGAACACCGGGCCCATGGAGGTCAATTTGATGATGCCAGCTAGAATCAAAAATACAGGCGAGCAGACGATCAACGCGGCCGCACTGCCGACGATGTCCATAGTGCGCTTGATGATCAGTGAAGTCTTCTTTTTCTGCTCTTCTTCCATGAGATCGGGATAGAGCGGCGCGGAAACGGATTTGCCGGTGCCATCGCCAGCCCAGCTGTCCGGGAAGGCGTAGAAAGCAACCTGCAGTTTGTCACCTTGATCCTTGCGGAGGCACTTGCTCAGCCCGGTCATGACTTTGGACTCGATGGCGGCGATAGCTTCGCTGGCCTGCGCCGCGCCAAGCTCCGTGAAGATCGCACCGATGACATGTTCGTTTTCAAACCAGCCGGCGATGTCTGTTTCGCGAATGACGGAGGCGACCACGCCAGCAGCTTTTTCAAGAAGAGGCTTATCCGTGGAACGAACACTGGAACCCTTGCAATCTACCAGCATCAACAGAAGATGCTTCTTGGAACGCTCCGAACGCTTGCGTTCGCGGCAAAGCATGCGGCGAAACTCGCCCTCGGCGACGAAACTGGTAAACGTGTCGGACGCGGGAACCGATTTGGCTTCGCTAACAACCTTCGCCACAGGTCTTGCGGTCGGCAGAAAAACTGTGCTGATGCTCACGATGTTGTCCTCGGTTCTCTCTCTCAAGTCAGTACACTCAGATGCGAATCAAGTGTTACGCAACGGCTAAAGTCAATTCGCGCCGGAGTTCAGCCGGCATCGTCGTGGTCGAATGAGCCACCGAAACGGCGGCGGCGTCGATTTCGACGGCCACCGAACGCTGCAGCAGGCTCACGGAGAGCACGAACTTCTGACGGCCTCTAGATTCCACCAAAATTCCTTCCAAGCCCCGCAACGGGCCTGAAGCAATGCGCACGCGATCACCGATTTCCACGAAGGAGCACGGCTGGTTGGGCATTCCGGAAGAAACCAGCGTCTGAATCGCGGCGATCTCAGACTCATCAACACAGACCGGCTGGCGGTTATAACCAACGATCTGGATGACGCCTGGGGTCTTCAGAATCGGCAGCCGCTTCTGCACATCAAAGCGGCAAAACAGATACCCCGGAAAGAGCGGCGAATCGACTTCCTTGATGCGATCCGACCACCGCTTTTTGTCTTTATAGAGGGGCAAAAACCATTCGTATCCCTTGCCGGCGAGATGCTCGGCGACGGCTCGCTCAAAGCGCGTGCGAACCTGAAGGGCATACCAAGGCAAAGGCTGGGAGGGCTCCCCGCACTTCACCTGCCCGGCTAATTCGATGTAATCGAGGCTCATTTTGTTCTGCGCTTCTTGCCAAGCTACCGCCCAAAAAGTCCCTTCAACCAGTACCACTAACTACAGGGAGGAGTGCACGATGGATGCCACCGCGTGCCACGTACCATCAACCAGCTAATCGCTTGATAATAATTGACTTAGCGCAACGTAAGGAGCAGCGGCGGATAGCGTAAGATGGGGCCGTTCCTCCATTAGGTGAACATTGCTATCCCAGAGTTGCAATTCTTTTCCACGGATTATCATCAATAAAATCATAGACATACACAAGAACACAAAGTGCGCTCGTTGCCCTTACAGTGTTCCATTTAGCCCGCCAACTTCTTTACCTGACAAGCTTTTACGGCGTAAATCACGCGCCTATTTGCTTCTCGAACGATCCTAGCGTTGTGGAAAGTGCGGCGGGAGCGTCAATGGCGCGAAAAATTTTCGCGACCATGCTTCATGCGGCTCAACGCGCTCGATATCTTGCTTATGCGACGATTGCCTCTTGCTGGGCAAGCACGGCGGCTAGAAAAGAATGGCGGAATTCTTCGTGAGAAATGGAGATTGCTATACGATAGCAACAGTTTGCCACGGCCTTAGGAGACGAACCGCTTGAGCGCAACAAGGAATCTCGAGACCCGGCGTTATATTTATTATGGCGTCTGGGTGCTGGTGGCCACGGCACTGTTTGCCAAGCCGTTCTCCGCCCTAATTCGGCTTTCGCTCTCGAACGACAACACCTCGCACATTGTGCTGATTCCGTTTATCAGTGCGTGGCTTCTTTATTTTGAGCATCGACGAATCTTTCAGCAGGTATCTAGCGATTCTCTAGCGACGGCAATTTTTCTGGCGGGCGGCGTCGCGGTGACTCTCTGGACGGTTCTCTCGGGCGGCATCTGGTCGACGACGAACGTGATGTCTGGCTACATGCTCGGACTAGCGCTGATTTGGACGGCCGGATTCGCGCTTTTTTTCGGAAGACAAGCGCTCAAGAATGCGCGTTTTCCGCTACTTTTTTTGCTGCTGATGGTGCCGCTGCCAGACGCACTCTTGGATAAATCCATCTATCTGTTGCAAAAAGGATCCGCGGACGTTGCGGAAATGATTTTTGACTTGGTCGGAGTTCCGGCATTGCGAGATGGATTTGTATTTCACCTCGCGCACCTGAGCATTGAGGTGGCAAAGGAATGCAGTGGCATCCGTTCTAGCCTGGCGCTATTGATTTTGGCGCTGCTGGTAGGACACTTGTTTCTAAGAACGCTGTGGAAACAGGCGCTATTTGTGCTGGTGGGCCTGGTGATTATGGTGGTGAAAAACGGCATCCGCATCGCCACACTGACTATTCTGGCGCAGTATGTCGATCGGGGTTTCCTGTTTGGACGCTTGCACCACGAAGGCGGGGTATTTTTCTTTTTGGTAGGATTATTGCTGCTTGTGCCCGTTTTTTGGATACTGCGGCGCACTGAAAAACCGGCACAGGCTGCGATTGCCGCGGAAGCTAGCGCGGACTAGATTGCACGTCAACAACACTGCATGCTGCCTAAATCAGCAAACAATTTGCTTCTGCAAAGCGGCGGGAAGTAAGAACGATCTTTTCAGTTGCGCTGTTAGTCCGGCGTGGGGTAGCCGTAGTAATAACTGCCGTAGGCGTCGCTCTTCTCCACGCCATTAAGCACCACACCCAGCAGATTTTTGTTCTCAAATTCGGCCGCGGCTTTTTCCGCGATTTCGTAGTTGGTCTGCCCGGCCCGCACCACAAAGAGTACGCCGTCGCAAATGTCCGCAAGCATGCTGGCATCATGCACCGGCAAAGTTGGCGGCGAATCCAGAATCACCCAGTCAAACATGGGAGTCAGCAGATCCAGAAGCTTCTTCATGCGGGGGTTAAGGAGAAGTTCACTGGGATTCGATACCAGGGTGCCGCCGGGGATAAAACAAAGGTTGTGATCAAGACCTTGCTGCACGATCGCGAACTCATCGGCGTCGCCGGACAGGTAATCGGTGAGTCCGGGTGTCGCCGGCGCGCCCAGCGCGTAATGCAGGCGGGAGGCGCGCAGGTCTGCGTCAATCAATAAAACGCGGCGATCATTTTGCCGGACAATGGAATGCGCCAAATTCGCGGCCACGAAGGTCTTGCCCTCGGCGGGGATACTACTGGTCACCAAGACTTTTTTGAGCGACTGGGTCGTCGAAATCTGATACAAGCGCGAACGCAGCGTGCGGAAACGCTCCGCGCCAATTTTTGCCGTGTCCGCGCCATGGAAAACGCTGGTACGCGGATCAGGTTTCCAAACGGGATGCGCACACCTTTTGAGGAGCTCTTCGTAATCGAGGTGCGATAAATCCTTCGCAGGAGAGAGCCCGGGATGGCCAGGAAGTGGCAGATCGCTGACCGGGACCGCGACACGGTTAACCTCGGCGCCTACGTCGACAAATTCCACTTGTCCATTGGTGGAAGCCAGCTTGGAGGACCGCTCTTCGGCTGCCTTTTTCAACGCTTCGTGAATCCGGCTCATAGTTTCCTCAAAGGCCTAAGCGCTCGCGGGCGTCGGTTCGTGGTGACGATCGGTGTCAAGGATGCCTGGCGCCAGAGCGGCACGATTGCCGAGCACTTGCAAGGTGGGCACGGTGGCGAGAACAGGCAATTTCAGGGCGAGTTCGACGTCGCGTTCCGTATGCAGCGACTTGTCGCCGGCTGCGAGCAGGTACAGAATTCCCAAGCCCACAACGAAGCCGCCGCCAAAACCGCCACTTGCAAAAACCATTTTATTGGGGAACGACGGTTGATTCGGAAGGCTCGGTGGGTCGAAGACCTTGAATTGTTCGCTCTCCTGCTGGCTTTCTAACACGCCGGCTAGTTCGGAAGTGTTGTGCTTTTTTAGAAGATCGTTGTAATTCTCCGAGGCGGTCTGGTAATTGCGGGTCATCTCTTTAAATTGTTGTTCAACGACTGGACTGGCTTGCACGCGCGCCTGCAACACTCGCGTCTCGTTCTGGATTTGTGCTTGGCGCTTGGTCAGATCGGCGATGTTCAGATCGTCCTGGCGAAGCTTGGCGCGCAATTGCTGGATCTGCGGAGATTCGAAAGCATTCACGTGCGCGGCTCCATCCGGAGAGGGCGGAGCTTTTTGCTGAGCCTCGAGGCGTTTCCTCAATTCGTCGACGGCGTGCTGCGCTTTTACGACGTCGGGATGCTCAGGCGTGTATTTTGCTTGGAGCGCCAGCAGGTTATCCTGCATCGCCGAAAGCTGCTGATCCAATGACTCGGGATTAGCGCCGCCGCTGGTCTGTACTTTCAGGTTGGCTTCTTGTTGCGCGAGCAGCGACTCGGTGAAGGTCTTATCCTGCTGAGCCCGGCTGATGGCTTGCGTATTCGCTTCCAATTGAGTGTTGGTGCCCATCAAAAGGCTAAGGTTGGTCTGCTCTTCTTCCGGCAAGGACCCGAGGTACTGCCGTTTGAACTGCGCTAATTTGGCGTCCTGCTCGTCCAGTTTATTTTTCGCTTCGTCCAGACGCTGCTGGAAAAAGTCCGTGGTTTCCTTCGACTGTTGCTTTCTTTCGCGTGCGTTTTGCTCGAGGAACATCGAAGTGATTTCCGTGCAGATCTGCTGCGCAAGGCGGGCATCGTTAAACGTCACGTTAATGTAGAAACCCGGGAGCTGACGATTCTGCGTGCCGGCCATCGGTTCGAGGGGAGTAATCTTGACCGCCGTGCGCAGGCGATCGACCAAATCCTCAATGTGCGTTGTGCCGCGATCGCTCGCGTAAAGCCCGAATTTCTCAATAATTGGCTGAAGCCGCGTGCGGCTTAGGATTTGTTCCTGCATAGAGC
>Ga0182024_10002143_pt1 | contig 49636 bp, 37 predicted proteins | sample P32metaG_FD_120480 | JGI IMG/M metagenome (GOLD analysis project Ga0182024, IMG submission 120480) | Permafrost microbial communities from Stordalen Mire, Sweden - P3-2 metaG (Illumina Assembly) | ecosystem: Environmental > Terrestrial > Soil > Wetlands > Permafrost | place: Sweden: Stordalen...
GCGCTTAACAGCGATTCCATCAACGGCGGATATATTCCTGCCCAATAACGGCCGCCTAATTGCATCGCCGCCTGACTGCAGTAATAAGTGCTGTAGAAATAGCGGTCACCCACCCCGACCCGGCCGCCAAACTCTTTATAGGGATGTGCCAATAACCACTCGCCTGCGGCCTGCGCCATCGGCGTTTGATGTTGTCCACCGAGGGACAATGATAAAATTCCGGCTCCCACTAATCCCCGGCTCATGTTAAAATAACCGCCATCAACAGTGCGTCCATAAGTGAAGACACCTTGTTCTGGATTCCAGCAGCGATGGACAAAATCCATGGCTTCATCCACCCAGGCTTGCGGCACGGCAAATTCCGCGTTCCGGGCCGAACGCAGAAACATGAGCTGCCAGGCGGTGACCGATAAATCCGAGTCGGTGGCATCGAAGTGCCGAAGGTATCGCCAGCCTCCTTTGTCGAGAGGAAGATTTTTGGGGCGAACTTGCAGGTCGCGTGTGTACTGCAACGCTTTCTTAATCGCCCGCATTGCCTTTTTGGCCCTCTGACCGGTGACATGCCCATAAACCTCTCCCAGCATCAACCCGGCAATGGCATGATTATAAGTCGCCGCATGGGAGGCGTGTTGGTCAACATGCTGCGCTTCGGGTGTCTGATAAGAAAACAGGCCGTCGGGCATTTGACATTCGAGAACAAAATCAATCGCCCGGTTGAGTGGCGCGCCGTACGGGCCAATTCCGGGCTGATGGCCCCTGGATAGAAAAGCAAGGATACAAAAGCTGGTCACAGCCGGTTGTCCTATTGCCGCAGTGGGAAAAGACCCATCTGCATTCTGCCGGGAAGCGATCCAAGCCAGGGCGCGATCAACCGAATTTTCCACTTGCCGCCATTTTTCAGGCGGCAGCGCATCGGCCAGAGCTTTGGCTGGGAGGGCGCCCGACGCTGCATGGGCCGGTTTGCCCGCGTCATCCGCCCGGACGCCCTCGGCCGGGGCCGCCAGCAGGAGGCCGAGGAGAAGCTTCAAACAGGCCGGTCGAAAATCATCCAGCATACAATGTACAATGGTGCGGGGGTCACGGGCTGGGGGCGTCGTCCCCGGTTCCCCAGCCACCATGCAGCAGCACCCAAAGGCCTCCGGCGAGAGCGGCGGCGGCGCCGCCGACAATGCTAACGTCCCCCGTCACCGCCAGCGGTGTCAATGCCACCTTGGTGACCTTTCCCGGCTCATCCTTAAAAACTGGCAAGTCGAATGGGCCCAAGACCTTTCCCTCGCGATAGAGTGTAAACGAGCACAAATCGGACGAGCAGACGGCGCGCAATGCCGGCGGCAGTCCATTGGTTGAGGGACGCGGAAATATTGGAATGACGGTCTGCGGCCCCGCCTTGGCTGGATCGATGAAGATCGGTTTTTGTTTCGCCGCCACTCGTTTGAGGTTAGGCTCGAGGTAATAAGCGCGCCGATGGAGGTTGCCGGTTTTTTCGTACAAGGCATCATATTGCACCAAGATGCCCTGCGGGGTTCGGAAAAGGGCGAGCTTTGGGTCCGGCGCCGGCGTCACATAATCGTCCCCATTCCAGAGCCGCGCGGTGAAGCAGCCGCAGCAGCCGAAGCAGAAGCAACCGGCGGCAGCCAACAATTTCACAATTCGCGTTTTCATGAAAAGCCCAAGTTTTGCCCCTTTTCCACGTCCGGGTTTGAGGCAGGATGATTTAAAAAGTGAGCGAAGAAAAGCAAAACGTAAGCTCCCAGCCACACATAATAACCGGATCGCAGAACGGACAAGTCTTGGACGTAGATTGCCAACCAGGACAAAACCTCAAGGGCGATGAGTAGGGCCAGCCAGCGCCGAGTGCGATAAAAACCGCGCGCCGACATCATCAAGAGAGCGGCAAGCACGAGAAATAACAGGTTCGCAACCACGAATCCCGAGTATTCCAACCATTCGCCCAAGCCGAAGTACAGGGCGCCACTCCGTGCCAGCATCACGTCGACGCAGAGTGCAAAGCATTGAAAGCCAGAGCCGCCGTTGGAATGCACCGAGAGAAAGAACGACAGGATAAAGGCACCCGTTGCGATGGCTGCCAGCTTTTGTTTTGTTTTCATAATCGTAATTGTTTGAATTGCTCTTCACCCTTCCATGCGCCTTTTGCCGGCCAATCCCCTCACCAAAATTTGAAAATTGGAAGCAGGATGGTTTAACGCAGGATGGCTTCATGGCTTTGCGGTAGCGGGCGAGATCCGTCAGGGATACGCCAGATGCTGTTGGTCGGCAGGTCGGCCGGAGACAGCGCAGGCGCGCTCCATTGCACCGGCGCATCGCCTCGCGGGGCGCGTAAGACTTGGTTAAAACCATACTCGCCGTAGACGAGCAACTGGTTGTCGGGCGAAAAGGCCAAGACCGGCCCCACAGACACTTGCCTTTGGGAAAACGACGCCACTTCTCGCAAAGTCGCCAGATTCCAAAGCTTGATCGTCTGATCCAAACTTCCCGAGGCGAGGGCAAGGCTGTCAGGTGTGAAGGCCAACGCCATAACCTGACCTTGATGGCCGGAGAGTGTTCCCAACTCGGTTTGGGAGTCCAAGTTCCATAGCAATATTGAATTATCAAGGCGGCTTGCCGCCAAAAGTTTGCCATCGGGCGAAAGCGCCCCACGTATTAGGGGCTGATGGCAATCCAGCTCACGGACCTGATGCGTTTGGATGTCGAAAAGCTTGATTTTTGATCCTGGTCTGGAATCCTTGAATTCGCCGAATACGCAAGTATGTCCGTCACGTAGAAAGCAACATCCAGGACCGAAGACCGAGTTGGTAACAAAGAGAAGCTTCCCACCAGTGGCAGCGTCAAATAGCTGGGTGCCAAATAATTCGACCTTCGCGCCCTGCGTCAGAACGTCGGCTGCGATGATGGTGCCGTCGGGGGAAAGTTCCGGAAAAAGCACCAATAAAAATGCAGGGTTAGTCCAATTCAGAGAAATCGTTGCCCGATTGGACACGGCGCCGATTTCCCAAACTTCCAATCGAGGAGCTGAACCATTAACAAAAGTGACAAATTGGTGACCGTCGGGCGAGAACGATACGATTTGTCCAGTGCAGGAGCTATTGGTCTGAAGACTCGACGAATCAAGGATCGAAGATCCGCCATTAACTGCGCCCGAACTCAACCCGATCCGCTTTGCGTCTGGGGAAAAGCGCGGAATTTGAATATTCCCGGTCGTCAGGTTCAGAATCTGAGCCACGCCAGATTGAACGGCAGGATTCCACAGCATCACGTCGCCCTCCTTACCGCCGCTGGCCAGCAACTTCCCATCGGGCGAGAATGCAAGAGCGAGGATTTTGCCGCGCTGGCCGCGAAGTTGTGCTGCCTGCTGTCCGGTAGAAATCTTCCAGAGCAAAATGGCCTGATTCCGACTTGAGGTCGCGAGGATTTGGCCGTCGGGAGAGATCGCCGGAGCCGGAGCGTAGGACGTCGACCCCACGGACAAGGTGGCACCGCTATCGAAAGTCGCCATGACGTTTGTTTTATCGGCCTCCATCAGGCGAACCTGACCGAAGAAGTCCGCCACGGCAATTTTCTTGCCATCTGGAGATAATACGGCGCTTGATCCAACAAGCTCACCAATGCTCCCGTTGGTATAAACGCACTTCATGGTCGCGACATCCCACCAGCAAAGCGAAGACTCTTCAATGGTCAGCAGCCGGGATCCGTCCGGCGACCAAGACAAGACGCTGCCGCCATTCGTGGCGGCTACCACTTCTTTGTCAGCCAGATAATCCCAAATAACGATTCTCGAACCCGCATTGAAAGCCATAAGATTTGTGACGGGTGATAAGGAGGGCCTTGATGTTTCGCCTGTGTGAAGCAAGCGGCTTTGACCTGTCGCAATATTGGCAAGCTCCAATCCTCCGTCCATCTCGAGCAGCAGATAACGGCTATCATAAGAAAAAGAAATGCCGACTGCGCCGCCCAAAGGTGACGCCGGTGGTGATGAGGATGGCCATGCTGCTGCCAGACTCTGCCGCGCCTCATCCCAAAGCCTGGTGTCGGTTTGGCTCCGGGAGGCGAGCCACTTTCCATCAGGGGAAAATGCGACGGCCAATACTGCATTTGTGTGACCGTGCAGAACGCATTGCTGTTGGCCCTTGGCCAGTTCCTGAAGGCAATACCATTCAAAGCCGCGCAGATCTGGGCCGCCCCGCTTCGGGCGATGGGTGTTGAGGAGGTTAATCATTAGGGAGAGATTGCCATCTTCCCAGGCCTCGGAGGCCAGGCGCATGTCTGACACGTATGCGAGGAGATTGGCATGTTGTTCGCTGGCGAGAGCTTGGCGCGCGTTATCCTCTGCCTCCTGGCGCGACTGCGCCTCGCCGGCTAGCGCCGCTTCGGCCTGCTTTTCAGCGGCGACGGCTCGCCCATGGTCTTCCTTCTCCTTGACAAACATTCGCAATGAAATTCCCAACCCAATCACCAGAGAAGCGATAACCGCAGCGCCGGAGAGAAACGCCGCTTTGTTGCGCCGGGCGAATTTTTGGAAGCGGTAAGCTGCGCTGGGCGGGCAGGCAATCACCGGCTCGTTTTGGATGTGCCGCTCAATATCCATCGCCAACCCGTTGGCCGTGTCGTAGCGGCGGGCGCGGTCCTTTTCCAGGCACTTCATGACAATCCAATCCAAATCGCCGCGAAGCTGGCTGACCAGTTTGGGCACATCCAGCCCGCGCCGCAGGGCCGTGGTGCTAATTTCCTTGTCCGGCAACGTGCCCAGCCGGGTCGAGGGGCGGGCGGGCTCTTTCTCGCGGATGGTTCGCCGCATCTCGTCAAAACCAATCTTCATCAACTCCTCCGCGTCGAAGGGCGTGCATCCTGTCAACAATTCATAAAGCAGCACCCCCAGCGAATAGATGTCGCTGCGGGTGTCGATATCGAGGCTGGTCAAAACGGCTTGTTCGGGACTCATGTAGGCGGGTGTGCCGATGAATTGTTCGAAGGCGGTATAAACCATCTTGTCGGTAAGCTGCCGGCCATTGGTGGCTTTGGCGATCCCAAAATCAATCACTTTGGGCACCGGCACGCCGTCGTTCACCGTCACCAGAATGTTCGACGGCTTGAGGTCGCGATGGATGATTCCCTTTTGATGTGCGTGCTGAACGGCATGGCATACCAGGATGAAGAGATCCAGGCGGGCGCGAATCGGCAGCTTGGTTTCATCGCAGTACTGGGTAATCTTAAGGCCGCGAACCAATTCCATGACAAAGTAAGGGCGGCCGGTTTCGGTCGTGCCCGCGTCGAGCACTTTGGCGATGTTGGGATGGTCCATCAAGGCCAGCGCCTGCCGCTCGGCCTCGAACCGGCCCAGGACTTCCTTGGTGTCCATGCCGGGCTTGATGACCTTAAGGGCGACGCGGCGTTTGACCGGCTCCTCCTGATCGGCCATATAGACCACCCCGCAGCCGCCCGCGCCAATTTGTTGCAACAGTTTGTAGCGGCCAATTTTATCGCCCGGCTTCTCGGCCACGAAGTTGGATGGCGGTAGTTTCACCGTCTGGCCGAGAAACTCCCCCGCCTGCTCCTGCGCTCGCAACAGTGATTCAACCTCCTGGCGCAACTCCGGCTCGCCCTGACAGGCTTCGGTCAGATAGCGTTCCCGTTCCGCCAGCGACTTTTTCTCCATCGCCCGCGCGAAGATTTCCCTGAATTGTTCTGGGGTCATTTTCATAAGCCTGTCTTGTTGCAACAGCCTTTCACCCTTCCATGCGCCTTTTGCCGGTAAATCCCGTCATCGAAATTTGAAAAATTGAAAGCATGATGGTTTGATGCGGGATTTATTCAGAGCTTGGCGGCGGCAGATTCGCTGAGCATAGACCTGGCCTCCTTATAAGCCAGCCAGCAAATCAGCACGTCGCGGTTGGCATGTTTCCCTTGAACGAGCGGTTTGCGCTCGTCGGCCGGGAGCGGGGGTATTTGTGCCTCGGCCTGACTAAAGAGTTTCCGGGCCGCCTCCGGCCGATCTTGACGGAAGAGGCTCATGGCGCGGAAAAGTCGCGCGGATCCCAGAATGTCACGATCCTTGCCGGCCTTCTGCTCCGCGACGGTCAGAGTCCGTTCGGCGGCTGCATATTGGCTGTTGCGATATTGAGCGAGGCCGAATGCAAGTTGATCCCACGGCAGATCATTCCCGTTTTTCTCGAGTTCCACAGATCGCTTTGCGAGGTTGAGGGCCTTCGTCAGCAGGGCGGCGTTGGTGGACGGCCGCAGGCAATAGGCCATGGTGGCGCGCTCCGCAGTCGAGGCCTCACCCGTTCCTTCCGCCTGTTGGACTAGGCGGCGGCGGGTGGCTTCGTAATCGGCGTCGTGGCCGAACCACGTTTGCCATGTGGCAAGTGTTAGCGAGGTTTCCGTGTCAGTTGGGTCCACGGCACAGATCTTCTCCAAAAGGGCGGTCGCCTCCTTGTCGCAGCCGACGGAACAGTAGAATGTAGCCAGGGTCCCCATGGCATCGAGTGTGTCGGTGTCTTCCGGGCCGTTCACCTTGCGGCGGAGCGCCACCAGCTCCTCCTGCAGCTTGATCGCCTCGACCCGGCGGCCGGCCATGTCGTAGTCATCCGCCAGGCCTTTCATCACCGTAATCGTGTTGGTGTGTTCCGGGCCGTTCACCTTGCGGCTGAGTGCCAGCGCTTTCTCCAGAAACTTGATCTCCTCGTTCGGCTTTAATTTGGAGTCCATCAACGCATTGAGCATTTGTGTGGCCAGAATCTCTGCCTGGGTGGCACGGATTGCCTGCCAGAGGCTGATGCCAGTTGCAGCCACGAGCATGGCCGCAATCACCATGGCGGTGGTGAAGGCCGTTTTGTTGCGCCGCACCAGCTTCTGAAACCGATACACATTGCTCGGTGGCCGCGCCAGCACCGGCTCATTGTTGATATGGCGTTCCAAATCCGATGCCAGCCCGTTCGCCGTTTCATAACGGCGATTGCGGTCCTTCTCCAAACATTTCATCACAATCCAATCCAAATCTCCCCGAACCAGATGGAGGAGTCGTGGCGGGTCGGTTTGCCGGGATCGGGCGGTGGTGGTCTGTTCCTCGGCAGCCAGCGTGCTCAATTTCTGCGAGGGACGCGGCGGTTCTTCTTCGCGGATGATGCGGCGGATTTCGTCAAAGCCGGCTTCAAACAATTTTTTGGCATCGAAGGGGGTTTTGCCAGTGAGCAATTCATACAGCAGCACGCCCAGGCTGTAAATGTCGCTGCGCGTGTCTATGTCCAACCCGCTCATCTTGGCCTGTTCCGGGCTCATATACGCCGGGGTGCCAATGAATTGTTCCAGCGCGGTAAAGACGGTCTTGTCCGTCAGCGTCTGGCCAGACGTGGCTTTGGCTATGCCGAAATCAATCACCTTCGGTACCGGCACGCCGTCGTGATCAGCCACGAGAACGTTGGATGGCTTGATGTCTCGATGAATGATCCCCTTCTGGTGCGCGTGCTGAATGGCGTGGCAGACCTGAACGAACAACTCCAGCCGCTGTTCGGTATTCAACTTGTTTTCATCACAGTAGCGGGTGATGGGAATGCCCCGCACCAGTTCCATGACAAAGAATGGTCTGCCAGTTTCGGTGGCGCCGGCGTCCAGCACCTTGGCAATGTTGGGATGGTCCATCAAGGCCAGCGCCTGACGCTCGGCTTCGAACCGGCCCAGGACTTCCCGGGTGTCCATGCCGGGCTTGATGACCTTGAGCGCGACACGGCGTTTGACCGGTTCCTCCTGGTCGGCCACATAGACCACCCCGCAGCCGCCTTCGCCAATTTGTTGCAACAGTTTATAGCGGCCAATCTTATCGCCCGGCTTCTCGGCCACGAAGTTGGAGGGAGGCAATTGCACGGTCTGGGCGAGAAACTCCCCCGCCTTCTCCTGCGCGCACAGCAGAGATTCGACTTGCTGACGCAATTCCAAATCGCCCTGGCAGGTATCGGCCAGAAAGCGTTCCCGTTCCGCCAGCGATTTTTTCTGCATCGCCAGCGAGAAGATTTCTTTGATGCGTTCCAAATTCGGTTTCATACGCCCGTTTCGTTGCAACGGCCTTTCACTCTTCCATGCGCCTTTTGCCGGCCATTCCCCTCATCGAAACTTAGAAAATTGCCCGGCTTATGGGATGGGTCGCAGGCTTCTTCTACCAAAATCACGCCCGCGACGGAAGAAAAAACATGATGAACGTGTCAAAAAGATTCTTTATCAGTCAAATCCATGCTGAAAAAAAATTTAGGATTTGCTTGGCGATATTCACGGGCGCATTTAAATTGTTTGCGGCATCGGCTCTTTTGCCTCCGCCCGCGTAAAGCATAAATCAAAGCATGGTTGATATCGAAAAACCCGGCACGGCTCCGGCCCCTGCTGCGCCACCGGCGACGCCGCAGCCCAAGCGCAAGGCGTCGGCCGCCCGCATTCCGTCCCGTCTGGCCGAGGCCGCGCGGATGGAGACGGCGGAAGCTTTGCGGCTTTTGGAGACGTCCTCGGACGGGTTGACGGAGACGGTTGCCTGCGAGCGATTGGAAAAATTCGGGCCGAACGAGGTTTCCCGGGAGCAACGCCATGACTGGCTGGTTCGTTTTTGGCACGCCGTCCGCAATCCCCTGGTCATTTTGTTGTCCGTTTTGGCCGGCATCACTTTTTACACCGCCGAGGAACCGAGCGACGTGGCGGGCGGATGGATTATGGTGGTCATGGTCATTCTCGGCGTGGCGTTGCGTTTCATTCAAGAGTCCAAGGCCGATGCGGCGGCGGCCAAACTGAAGGCGATGATCAACGTCACAGCCACGGTCATCCGGGAAGGCAAGGCCCGCGAAGTGCCGTTGCGGGAATTGGTGCCCGGCGACATCGTCAAGCTTTCCGCAGGCGACATGATTCCCGCGGATGTGCGTCTGCTCTCTTGCAAGGACCTTTTTATCATCCAGGCCACATTGACGGGCGAGAGCCTGCCGGTGGAGAAATTCGACGCCCGCGAAACGCGCGAGAGCAGTTCGCCGTTGGATGCGTCCAACCTTTGCTTTCTAGGCACGAGCGTGGAGAGTGGCGCGGCCCAGGCCGTGGTCGTGGAAACCGGGCCGCAGACTTATTTGGGCACCATCGCCAAAAGCATCAGCACCCAATCCATCGAGACCAGCTTCGACAAGGGGATCAAAAGATTCACCTGGCTGATGCTGCGTTTCATGGCGGTGATGGTGCCGCTGGTTTTTTTCATCAACGGCTTCATCAAACACGACTGGAAACAGGCGTTTTTCTTCGCCTTGTCGGTGGCGGTGGGGTTGACGCCGGAAATGCTGCCCATGATCGTCTCGGTCTGCCTGTCCAAGGGCGCCCTGTCCATGGCGCGCAAGAAAGTCATCGTCAAGCGGCTCAATTCCATCCAGAACCTCGGCGCCATGGATGTCCTTTGCACGGATAAAACCGGCACTCTGACCCGCGACCATGTGATCCTGGAAATCCATTGCGACGTCTTCAAAAACGAAAGCAACCCCGTCCTGCAGGATGCCTATCTCATCAGCCATTTCCAAACCGGGCTGAAAAATGTGCTGGACCGCGCCGTGTTGGAGCATCCGCAGATTGACAAAAAGCTTTCGATTGAGAATTACCGGAAGGTGGACGAAATCCCGTTCGATTTCTGCCGCCGCATGATGTCCGTCATTGTCGAAACGCCGGAGGGCGAGTACGAGATCCTGACCAAAGGCGCGCCTGAGGCGGTTTTCAGCCGTTGCAGCCAATTCGAATCCGACGGGGAATTTTTTCCCATGGAACCCATTTTGATGGGCGATCTCGTGCAGGAGTACAATGACTTGAGCGCCGACGGTTTCCGGGTCCTGGCCGTCGCCACCAAAAGGGTGGAAAAGCGCGCCGCCTATGCCAAGGCGGACGAAGCGGATTTGACCCTCAAGGGCTACATTGCATTTTTGGACCCGCCCAAGGAAACGGCGTCCAAGGCCATTGCCGCCCTGCAACAGCATGGCATCGTCGTGAAAGTATTGACAGGCGACAACGATCTCGTGACCCGCAAAGTCTGCACCGAGGTGGGGCTGGAGGCGGGCCAGATTCTGCTCGGCGGTGCGGTCGAAAACATGACCGATCCGCAACTGGCCCAAGCGGTCGAAGCGCACCAGATTTTTGCCCGGCTTTCGCCCAGCCACAAGCAACGCGTCGTCGAGGCCTTGCGCCGCAACGGGCACGTGGTCGGCTTTATGGGCGACGGCATCAATGACGCCCCCGCCCTGCGCGCGGCGGATGTGGGCATCTCTGTGGACACAGCGGTGGACATTGCCCGGGAATCGGCTGACATGATTCTGCTGGAAAAAAGCTTGATGGTGCTGGAAGAGGGCGTGCTGGAGGGGCGCAAGGTGTTTGTCAACATCCTCAAATACATTCGCATGGGGGCCAGTTCGAACTTTGGCAACATGTTCAGCGTGCTGGGGGCGAGCGCGTTGTTTCCGTTCCTGCCCATGCTGCCGATTCAAGTCTTGACTAACAATCTGCTCTACGACTTTTCCCAGGTGCCGATCCCCACGGACAACGTCGATACCGAACTGATCGCCAAACCGCATCCGTGGGACATTGGGGAGATCACGCGCTTTATTCTTTTCATCGGGCCGATCAGCTCGATCTTCGATTACACGACTTACGCGGTGATGTGGTTTATCTTCAAGTGCAGAGAGAAGGGACTGGCTCCGCCGCCGGAATTGGCCGCGCATTTCGCCCATGCCGATGTCGATCACACCTATCAGGCGTCGCTGTTTCACACCGGCTGGTTTGTCGAGTCGCTCATGACACAAACGCTGATCATCCATGTCATTCGCACTCGGAAAATACCGTTTATTCAAGGGCGGGCCAGCGTGCCTTTGACGATCACGACGATTGTCATCATGGCCATCGCGGCGTGGCTGCCCTATTCGCCGCTCGCCTCCATGCTGGGCCTGGTGCCGTTGCCCGGATTGTTTTGGCCGATCCTGTTTCTAACCCTGCTCTGTTACGTGTTGCTAACCCAGATGGTCAAGATGTGGCTCATTGGCAAGAAATGGTTGTAGGCGGCCGTTCCTGCCTTGCCGCTTGACCCATTGGCGCGGGCATTGTAGTTTGACTCCCGATGCGCCAAACCCAATTTCAGCAAATCGACTTCCCATGTTCGCCCTCTTGGGACACATCAAAAACCAACGGCTAGTCAACTATTTGGTTGTCGCCTCGTACTGGTTGTTTCTGGCGCCGTGCCTGACGGCGGCCATCGAAGACCGCCGCGACGCCATCGCCCAGGAAACGCAGCGGTATCTGGCCGAACATTTTGCAAATGGACAAATGCCGCCGAAGCACGATTGGCGGCAGAAATCGTGGACCCATCCCACGGGCGTGGAATCCACGAATACGCCGGGAGGCGTCGGTTATGGCTACTTCTACGATTCCTCCGCGCTGCTTTGGACTAATGCCTCGATTGCCGATTATTACATTATCGCGCCTTCGTCGCTCGGTGGATACGTTTCAGACCTTTATCTCACTTCGACATGCCGGGCGCAACTCGGCACGGAATCACTGGTCGCGTACGAGTCATCCTCCGGACCGGAATTTTGGATTTTTGACTGGTCCCAGTATTCGGCGGCCACGAACCCATTGCCGTGGGAAGTGGCGTTCGACCTGCCGTCATCCCGTCCCCAGTACTTGACCACGAAGCCGGATGAGTTCGACATTAAGAGACAAATGGTTCATGTGCGCAACGGGACCTACTGTCTCGGTTTTAGCAACGGCCTCTACACCTGGCAAAATCAGACGCTGCTCTTTGACTTCGTCCGCGGAGATTGGGACCTCATTTACTCCACCAATTACGCTACCACCAACCTGACCAACAACATTCCCGGGGCGGACGAGTTCTACGGAAGCTGGGGCCCCATCGTCGAGACGTTTCCGCCCTATACCAACGTCAACCCGGTCGGGTTCGATCTCATCCGGCTGTTCCAGGACGGCAATGCCGCTCCCTTCTGGCTGACGCCAGTCACCTCTTATATTTATTCATCGGCCAACTGGAACTTGCTCACCCAGGCGACGAACACCAGCTTTACCGTTTCCTACAGTTCGAACAGCGTCACGGGGGGTCTGTATAATTTAGGCTCCCTTTGCGTAACTGCGACCACCCGGGCCGCCTCTTTTTCACTCAGTCCGCCGGGCGGGTCGAATTCGCTTTACTGGATTGTTACTCCCAATGGCAATCTGTGGGACAAAACCATCACGGGCCTGTCTCCCGGCGCCTATACCATCACCTTCAGTAACGTGACGGGATTCACCGCGCCTGCGCCGCAAGCGTTCACCATCGCCGACAACACCATCACCACCGTCCAGGCGAACTACATCGGGATAAGGCCGGTGTTGCAAAGCATGACACTCATCGGGAAAACCCTGACGTGCGTGTGGAGCGCCCAGTCGAATTCCTCTTATCAATTCCAATACACCACCAATCTCGCCCAAACCAACTGGATTAATTTGGGCAGCCCCGTCCCCGCGACCAACGGCATCGTGACAACAACAAATTCCATCATCGCGAACCCGCGCGCTTTTTGCCGGCTGATGCTTATGCAATAAGAACAGAATACAAACCGGCATGCGCAAGAATGAAACTGGCCGCAGCCTGAATTCCCACTTGAAACATTTTAAAGCCATTGCCGCAATGAGCCAGAATCGCGTGATCGGACACGGAGGCAAAATCCCCTGGTATTTGCCGGAGGATTTCAAATGGTTCAAAAAAATGACGACCGGACAAGTGGTGGTGATGGGACGCAAGACCTTCGAGTCCATCGGCAAACCGCTGCCGAATCGCACCACCATAATTTTGAGCCGCGGAAGCTTTTCGCATCCCGGCGCGCGGACGGCGGTGGATTTAAATCAAGTCGATTGGAGGGACCCGGATCTGGCGGGGCGCGATGTGTTCATTTGCGGCGGCGCGCAGGTTTACGCGCACACGCTGGGGTTGTGCTCGGACCTTTATTTGACACTGGTTAAACGGGTGGCCGAGGGGGACGCTTTTTTTCCGCATTTCGAGGATCAATTCGGGCTGGTTGAAGTGATGCTGGACTGCGCGGAATTTAAAATCCTGCATTATCGACGCACCGCCTAACGCAACCAGGCCGGGACTTTTTCCGACTGCCAAATTTCCTCAACGTCCTGGCGGCGGCGTACTACCGCCGCCTTTTTGCCGTGAACCAAAATTTCCGCCGCAAAGCCGCGGGCGTTGTAGTTCGAAGCCATGACAAAGCCATACGCCCCGGCGCTGAGCAAGGCCAGGCAGTCGCCTTCACCAACCTTGGGCAACGGCCGGTCTTTGCAAAAATAATCGGCCGACTCGCATATCGGTCCCACCACATCGGACGAAATCAATTTTCCGTTGTGTTGCGCGACAGGGACAATTTCATGGTAGGAATCGTACATGGCCGGCCGGATCAGGTCGTTCATGGCGGCATCGACGATGACGAAGTTCTTATGCCCAGTCTGCTTGACGTATTGCACGCGGGTCACGAGGATGCCGGCATTGCCAACAATAAAGCGCCCCGGCTCAACCATGATTTTCAAGCCAAGCGGCTTGAGCAGAGGGACTAATCGTTCCGCGTAACGTTCCGGAGTCAGGATGCCCCGGGCTGACGGCGACTTCCACCAGGCGGGCGAACCGCTGGCCAGGGCTGGATTATAGACGATGCCCAGCCCCCCGCCGATGCTGAAAAAATCCAGGCTGTAACGGTCGGTCAGCCGCTGCACGAGGGGTAAAACTTTCTTGACAGCCATTTCGAAGGGCTGGATCGCCGTTAATTGGGATCCAATGTGCATCTGGATGCCGCGCAGGCGCAAATTCGGCAACTGGGCGGCGCGGGCATAAATGCCCTCCACGTCTTCGAGTTGAATGCCAAATTTGTATTTATACGTGCCGGTGGTGATCTTGGCGTGCGTGTGCGCGTCCACATTGGGATTGATCCGCACCGCCACGGGTGCGGTTTTTTTTAGGCGGACGGCGACTCGGCTGATGCGCGTCAATTCGGCGTCGCTTTCGGCGTTGAAACAATAAATATTCCGGCGCAAGGCGAAGACGATCTCGTCCTCCGTCTTGCCGACTCCCGCGAAAATGCAGGACTGCGCGCTGCCCCCGGCGGCCATGACCCGGCGCAGCTCCCCTTCGCTGACGATGTCGAAACCGCTGCCGAGATTGGCCAGGACACGCAGGACGGCCAGGTTTGAATTAGACTTGACGGCGAAGCAGATGCGGTGGCCGAGCGGGCGCAATGCGCTGTCGAGCTTTTGGAAATGATCGGCCAGAGTCTGTTGCGAATAAATGTAGAGCGGCGTGCCGTACTTTTCGGCCAGCGCCTGCACGGAGATTCCCTCGCAAAACAATTTGCCGTTTCGGTAATAAAACGAATGCATGACTGAAAATTAGAACTGAAAATTTGCGGTCAAAACAAAAACTCCCGCCAGCCATCCGGCCGCCGGGATAAATTGAAAACAGGCTTATGGTTCGGCGATTATTTTGGCGCGTTCCAGGTGATACTCATACGGCGTAATTTGGTCGGCATTATACCGGCGCAGCAAATCGGCCAGTTTTTGCTCCTTGGCGGACATCCCGCGGGAATTGGCGGCAGGCCTCCCGGCCCCGGAATCTTCCATTTCCTTCTGCAGCCGTTCGGCGCGGCGAGCTTCTTCCTGGGACTTGGCGACGCGGGCCTTTTCGACGGCGACTGTTTCCCTGGCCTCGGCATTGCGATGGTTATTGGCGGCAGCTTCTTCCTGGACTTTGGCGACGCGGGCTTTTTCGGCGTCGATTGCTTCCTGGGCTTTGAGCCTTCGGGCTTTTTCGGCGGCTTCTTCCTGTTCTTTGGCCTTAATCATGCGGGCTTTTTCGGCCTCTTTTTCTTCTCTGGCCCGTTCGCGGGCCGCGGCTTCCGCCTGGGCCTTGGCGATGCGCGCCTCTTTAGCTGCGATTTTTTCCGCCTCGATGGCTTGTTTAATGGCGATTTCATCCTGCTCTCGTTGCCGTTTGACTGCCTCCTCTTGGGCTTGGTCGGCGAGGGCTTTTTCTTCCGCCATTTTGCGTTGCCGTTCCGCTTCGATTAGCTGCGCCTCTGCGTCCTGGACGGTCGACGGTTGAGATTGACCTTTGACCGCCGCCCCTGCGGATGTGATGGCCGGCTCAGGCGCAACAATGCGAACAGGTCCCGGCGCAGGACCGGGGGCAACAACCGCCGTGGATTCAGTCGCAGGCGAGGGTGCCGGAGTGGGCGCAACAATGGGAGATGGCGCAATAACAGGAGCAGGCGCCACCGCGGAAGTGGGTGCAACAAAACCTGCCGGCGGTGGCGGTTTTCCCGAAGCTTTGCGAAGGGCTTCCAGCGCCTTTGCCTCCTCCTCGGCACTGGCCTCGACGGGAGGTGAATTGGTTGAAGAGGCGGCCTGTGCTTGTGCCTGGCCTTGACCGTTAGCGCCGCTGGCAGCGGGCTGCGCCGTTACAAAAGCGCTCCAACCAAGGGCGACACAACATGCCAAAATGCACAGCTTACTCTTCCTCATCCCGTCTTTTTAATGGAAACGGCCACCGGAATCAACTTCATTTAGAGTCCCGTCCGGCTGTCCATTTCCCGGCCAAATTGCCCCAGCCACGCGGAAGGCCATGGATAAAGGAGAATTGACCGGCCAATCAAGGCGCGGATTTCGGGGCGGCTGACTTTGACCCGCCGCGTATCGTCAAGCACATTTTCATGGCGCAGCTTGCGCAGCGTCCGGACGCCAATGAGAACCGGCCACGCGCAGGCCAGCCGGATCCGAAACTGCCCGGACGGCAAGGCGTTCGTGTAATCCCAGCCCGCGGCCAGATGGGCTTCGGCGCCAGTTAGCCATTGATTGTATAACGGGCGAAAACGCTCAAGATTGCCCGAGGAAAGCAGGTCGCCCGGAGTAAGACCCGCCGCCGCCAAAGTTTCTCGCGGCAAATAACACCGGCCCTTGCGCAAGTCCCGTGGGATGTCGCGCAGAATGTTGACCCATTGCAGCCCCTTGCCAAAACGAACGCCGTTGCGCAGCAGCGAATCTTCGTCCAGAGGCGCATTGGGAAAAAGATGGGCGCGGCAGACGCGGGTCCAGAATTCTCCAACACAGCCCGCCACGCGATACGTGTAGTCATCCAGTTCGACTTCGGTTTCCACCGGAATTATGGATGCCGCCTTTGCTTCGGCAAATCGTTTGAGGTCCAGTTCCTGCCCGCTTGTAATGATGCGCAAGACCTCCCGAACGAGCCGCCGGTCCGTCTCCGTCAATTGGTCGAGCAAGCGCGCCGCGTCGTCCGCTCGTTCCAACAGAGTTTTTTCAGCCGGCAGAGCGCACCCTTCCGATAATCGCCCGAAATTCAGCGCGTCATTCGACTCGCCAAGAATCCTCCGGCGCAATGCGTTCAGGGCTTCGAGCCGTCCCTGGACGGAAACCAATTCCGTATCGGCGATGGTATCGGTCGTGCGCGCGAGCAGATAAGCGAGGCCAATTTGAGGGCGCACGGCGGCAGGCAGCACGCGCAACGAAAGATAGAACGAGCGCGAGGTCGCCTTGAGCAAATCGTTTGATGTCCCGGCCATTTGTTCTCCAAGAATAAAGCTTCCCGCCATTCGCGCCAGCCAAACTCGCAAGGTCTTGCTTTGACACCTTGCCAACAATCCAGTGCGGATGTAATCTCTTGACACATGAAGCTAAGTTGATTGAGGCATGGAATGAAACTGAATAACACTCCGCCGTCGGACGTGATCACGGTGCAAATCACCGACGAACGGCTGACGTTCGGCTTGGAAGCCGGCCGCACTGTGATTGTGCCGCTGTCGTTTTATCCTACATTGCAACTTGCCACACGCCGCGAGCGTTCGAATTTTGAAATCTGTCATACCTCTGTCTATTGGCCGAAGCTGGATTGCGACATCAGTTCTGACTGCCTGCTGCGCGGCGCGAAGGAATCCCGCAGATTTGCCGAACGGGCCTGGCGTAAAAAAGCAAAGCTTGCCGCCGCTTGACCAGTCTTAGGGGTTTCGTCATTTCTTCGGAGACTTCTTTTTGTCGTTGAATTGAGGCCATTCCTCGAACTTTTTAACAAAGATAGCGAAACATTCGTATTCTTGTTGTAACACCATCCCCATGGGTCGAAGGTCTGAAGATGTGGGTGGATTTCGTTTCAAATCATCTCATTCGGTGTAGCTAATTGAAACAAAAAGCTTCGGAATTAATTGGTGTAATCCCGATGTATTTTTCGGAAACGCTCTGCTCCCCCATGGCCTTTTTTCCAATTGATAGTGTCGTCGAACTGTTGCAGGCGCGATTTCAAACCGGCTTTTGAAATCGTCATTCCGATATAAACGATTTCCTTGCGCCAAGAAAACGGCCGCTTCGCAATGTTTCTATTTGATTTGGCGATGACATAAATTCCAGGGGATTTGATTCCTTGAAGGTTGGTTCGGTCATGCCACTGCACCCATTGCGAAAATCCCTTGTTCGTTTTCATCAAGGTTTATCACTTCACAAAAGCTGTTTCCCCCACCTTGCCAGTTGCCTGGCGACTTCCTTCGTTCCCGGTGCGCCGGTCAGATTTCGTTTGGCCATCGCGCCGTGTAAATTGAAAATACCGAGTGCGTCGCGGCTGAATTTTTTGTCCACGGATTTCAATTGTGCCAGCGACAGTTTGTTAAGCGGCTTGCCGGATTTTTCGGCCAGCGCCACGACTGCGCCAACAACATGATGCGCCTGCCGGAATGCCATGCCTTTATTCACGAGATAATCCGCCAGATCGGTTGCCAGCAACGCCGGGTCGCTCGCAGCGGCGGCACAGGCGGCGGAATTGATCTGCGTGTTCCGCAACATTGCGGCCATGAGCCTCGTTGCGGCGCGCACGGTGTCCGCCGAGTCGAACAATCGTTCCTTGTCCTCCTGCAAATCGCGGTTGTAGGTCATGGGCAGGCCTTTGAGCAGGGTCAGCAGCGACATTAGATTGCCAAAGACGCGGCCCGTTTTGCCGCGCGTCAGTTCGGCAATGTCCGGATTTTTCTTTTGTGGCATCAGCGAGGAACCGGTCGTGTAGGCGTCGGCGATTTTGATAAAATTAAATTCCGCGCTGGCCCAGAGGATTACGTCTTCCGCGAGCCGCGAGAGATGAACGGCCAGCAACGCGGCTGCGGCGCAAAATTCCACCGCAAAATCCCGGTCACTGACCGCGTCCATCGAGTTTTGGGTCTGCCGAGGCCGGCCGTTCTCGTCAACGAAGCCCAATAATTTGGCGACCATCTTCCGGTCCAGAGGCAGCGTCGAGCCGGCAATGGCGCCGCTGCCCAGGGGGCAGACGTTGGCGCGATGAAAACAATCCGCCAGCCGGCCGCAATCGCGTTCGAGCATCTCGACGTAGGCCAGCAAATGGTGGGCAAAATAAACCGGCTGGGCACGCTGCAAATGGGTGTAGCCGGGAATGACGACGTCTGAATATTTTTCGCCGAGGCCGATCAGCGCCTTTTGCAACGAATGCACTTCCCGGCTTAGCGCGATGATTTCGTCCCGCAGCCACAGGCGCATATCGAGCGCGATTTGATCGTTGCGCGAACGGCCAGTGTGCAGTTTCGCGCCGGCGGGCGCGCGCCGGGTCAGCTCGGCCTCGATGTTCATGTGGACATCTTCCAGTTCCGGTTTCCATTGGAACCGGCCCGCGGTGATTTCCCGGGCGATCTGGTCCAGGGCGTTTTCGATCTCGAAAAATTCGGCGGCGGTGAGCAGGCCGATTTTATGCAACATGGCCGCGTGGGCCAGGGAACCGAGAATGTCCTGCTCCCACAAACGCCAGTCGAAGGAAATGGATTGGGTGAATTGCGCCGCATCGGCCGCCGGTTCGGCGGCGAATCGGCCGCTTCGGGAAACTGGAGAGTGTTGTTTCATTTGACTGCTTCAATGTGAAAGGTAACCCGGTGAAAGTCACGCGAGAAAGGGAATGAGACCGTGCCGGTGAATGGCGGAGAGGGGGGGATTCGAACCCCCGGTACTTATTAGGTACTCACGCTTTCCAGGCGTGCGCGTTAAACCACTCTGCCACCTCTCCAACCGTGGAAGATATGTCGCACGGATGCACCTGCGGGGCAAGCCGATTCGGAATTCCAACTCGAGTTCAGTCTTTCGCAACCATCGCTCTACGTGGTGGCAAGCAACGCCAGATATATATGATTGGTCTGAAAACCCCGCAACATCCGCTACATCCCAGAGCGTCAAGGATTTAAGGTGCAACATTTGGAGCTACAGACCAGCAACAAGGCCGCTACATTTCGTCCAGCCTGACCTCTGATCTCCGACTTCTCATATTATGATACATAGGTCTGGAAAATCGGCAACACGGCAACAAGTCCTGATAGTCAACGACTTAACCGGTAACACGAAAAGGTACAGACCAGTAACATGTTACCGGGTTGTATCGGAGCGGGAGCGGTGCAGCGCAGGGTCGATGCACGCGCGCAGATCAGCGAGCTTGTCGGTGGCATTGAGGAACGCGGCGAGCTGGGGCAGGACCTTATCCGGGCTATGCACGAGGGTGTGATAGTTGATGCCCAGGGCGTGGACGCCCAGTGTGGCGCACCAGCTTTTTGCGTGGCGCTCCTGTTGCTGATAAGCTTTGCCGATGTCGGGCGTTGTTTCACCAGTGGCCGCAGCTTTGCCCAGCCGTTGCAACATCGCGCCCTGGCTTTGGAGGATTTCCTCCATATCGCGTTCCATGAAAATAATCCGGTAATGGAGCGGCTCGGGCTCAGTGTCCTTTTTACGGAGCTTGGGTGGCAGGGCGGCGAGGAGGGGAGCCACAATTTTGATGGCGGTGCCTCTCGCTTCTTTGAGCCAGGCGCGGTCTGGGTTGGAGAGCAGGGAAGCGACTCGGTCATGCTCATAATAACCTTTGCGGTTCGACTCATCAGCGTTGCGTTTGTGATCGGTAAAGGGCGGGATGCCGGCCGCTTCAAGGATCTGCATCATGAGCGAGGTGCCCGAGCGGGGCAGACCTGAGACAACAGTGATGATTTCGTTTGCTGGAACGTTGGCCAGAGTTTCGGGGTGGGGTCGAAGTTCCGGCATGGGCCGGACTTCCCGGCCAGGGGCTGGAGTGGTGGCGGCGGCGCGGGCTTCGGCGGTTTTTTTCTGGCGGAGTTCCATGAGCCGACGGCGGGTGTCATGCACCTTGAATTGGTAAAGGGCACACTCAGCAACGTCTTTTTTATGCCAGCGGGCAATCTGTAACAGCAGACGGAACGCGGCGGAGAACAAGGGCGCTTGCCAGACACAGAGCAGCAAGGCGTGCTCAGCCTCCTGCCAATGACCGAGGCGATACTGCGCCAGACCGTGGATGTAGTGGGCGCGGGGCTGGAAGAAGAGCAGGCCGATGGATTCCCTTGAATAGCGGGTGGCGGCTTCAAAATCTTTTGCGGCCAACGCCGTGCGAGCCAGACCGAGCAATGGACCGGGACTTTCCGGATCAATCTTCAGCGCTTCTTCGAAGGCTGTTTTCGAATCCCCCCAGCGTTTGAGTCGCTGGCAGATTTCACCGCGCAACACCAGCGCGTTGCGGCGGGCGCCAAAGTCGCTGTCCAATTGTTCGAGCTTGGCCAGGGCGTCCGCATATTGTTTCTCAGCGAAGTCGGCGCAGGCTTCGAGATAGCGGAGGGTGAAGAGGTTGGGCCGGGCCTTGCCAATCAGTTCCCGGCGTTCCCGGCCAAATTTCTGTTTCTCCGGTTCCGTCATTTTCTCCAGCCGTTCCTTTTCAGCTTTCTGAACTTCCGGCTCGTTGAGCTTGAGGGCTTTCAATGTCTCGCCAGCCGTGTTCGCTTCTTCGACCCGGCGCTGGATCAGGGTGGAGACGAGCAGGCGGAGATCGGCGGCGCGGCCAAGGCTTTGGTAACAGGCGGCCAGCTTGAAGCCGAACCGGTGTTCCATGGGCCAGGTCGCATAAAGACGCTCAAGGATATCAACGGCTTGGTTGTAAACGCCGCCATCCATGCAAGCCTGGGCGAGGTTGTAATCCAGTTCGCGCTCCGTTTCCTCCAATGCCTTCGCCTTGTCTGCATTGGGTTCGGCGATGTAACCCAGGGCGACAAGCTGTTGCAGGGCTGCTTTGGAGTCGGCGGGTGAGATTTGTTTGTCAGGCGGGTGCATGCCGTGGTCGCCCTCCACCGCGTCCCAGCTCGGGATGCGCTGAATGTCCGCCGGGTCGCCGTCATAGATGTCGAGCAACACTTTGCCATCCATGTCCTCTCCCACAGGCAGGCCGAAGAGATGGAGCAGGGTTGGACAAATATCAAGCAGGTTGGCCCCGTAAAGGCGCTCGTCTTTCCGAATACCAGGTCCTTTCGCAACAAAGATGCCGAACTGGCGATGCTCGACCGCAGGGCCGGTTGGTTCTCTTGGGATGTTGGAAGGACGCAAGTAGTCGGGATGAAAGCCGTGGTCGGACATGAGGATAACGGTGGTCTCCTCACCCGCCAGCCGGAGCAGCGCGCCCAGCATCATGTCATGGTAGCGGTAGCCGCCTTCGAAACAATGGTTGAAGACCCGAAAATCCCAGTCATCAATTTGTTTCTGCTAGGGCGGATGATAGCGCATGAAAGCGTGGCCGAAATGGTCAATGGCATCGTAGTAAACCGCCATGAAATCCCACGGCTCTTTCTGAATCAGATCCGTGGCGGCGGAGTGGATGGAGGTGCAGTCCGCGATGATTTTGAGTAACGACTGCATGCGCGGGTCTTTCTGCGCTTTGTCCAGGTCTTCCCGGCTCAGGCCCTTGAGACCGGGCAGGAAGGGGCGCAACTCCACCTCAGTCTATTCAGCGGGATGGAAACGAAGTTCGGCGAGGGATTTCTCCAACCGCGCTGGATGGATGGTGCCAGGCTTGAGCGGCCACTGTTGCGGGTTGATGCCGTGAGAGGTTTGGTAATCATTGGAAACCATCACGCCCTTGGAAAGTTCTTCAACCGGATTGGAGGGCCACCAACCAATCGTGATCGTGTTCAGGCCGCTCTGATTGAGGATGTTCCAGATCGCCTTGGTTTTGCGGGAAAGGTTGGTCACGGGCCTGATGCCGCCGCTGACCGGGTCCGGCTCGGAAAAGCCGTGGATGCCGTGTTTGTAAGGGCGCTTTCCGGTGGCGATGGAAGTCCAGAGCATCGGGCTGAGGGCGGGCTGGAGAGTGGCCATGTTGCCGCAGATGCCTTGGTCGATGAGTTTGGCCAGATTCGGCATCTTGCCTGCATCCACCAGCGGCACGATGGCTTTCCAATCCGCCGCGTCCCAGCCGATGAGGAGGACTTTTCGCGGTGATGGTTTTATGAACACACTCTAAGATGGCGAACTTCTCGATTGAGAATTGGTCATTGAAAATCTGTTATTGATCATCGGAAGACGTTTTTCCGATTCCTTGCGTGGCTCCGTTTTTCTGGCGGCTTTGGCGGTGGCAATGGACTTTCCCAAAATGCGGCAAAGCTGGTCGCATTCATCCACCAACACAGCGACCCGCTTGCTCGAAAGCAACCCGGCGAGAATGATGAATTTCAACCAACCCCGGGTTTCGACCAATTCCTTCAGGGCGACATTGACCTTGTGCACGAAATCCGCGCGGCTCTCGCCGGAACGGGCTTCGTCGTAATTTGGCGCCGCCGCAATGCCGCTGCGGACGATCTGGCCGGCGACGTGCCGGCCCACGCGGGTGTCCGGTAGGGCGTCCACCACTTTGGCAATGCGGACGGCAAACTGCCACAATCGATCGGAGAGTTCTGGCGGCGTCATGCCGATACTCTTTACATGACAGATGACCAATTTTCAATCGCTTCAAACGCGCCAAAGCCTTGCGCCGGCGGACTCGTCACGCCAAAGCCTTGCAACGGTGGCTGGCGTGGACCAGAGCGGGGTTATCCCAAGCATGCGAATGCTCGTCGGTCAGAGCCATGGTTACTTAAAAAGATGAACCCGCGGCAATCCTGCAACACGAGCCAGATCTGCCTGGGCGGCATCGCACGTAATGAACATCTCGGCGCGGACTTGCTGGGCGGCGGCAACGTGGACAAAATCCCATGTTCCAGCGCGGCAGCTTTGGGCGTGGCGGGCGCTCAATTCATCACCGCGCTCCAGAAGATCGGACAGGCGATGGACTTCCAGCCTCAGCTTTCGGGAAGTTTCGCCGGCCCGGTAGGCGTGCCACGCCGTGGCGGCATATTTGCCGGAGAGTCGGCGAAGATTGTGTCGCAGTTCGATTCGCAGCAGAGGATTCCAAATAAAATCTGGCGAGCGTTCGCGGCACCAATCCGTTACGGCTTGAGTGAAATTATCCGACGGGTGAAACCATGCGATCAACGCCGAAGTATCAGCGTAAATTTTCATCGCCGGCGGCGTTGCCGTTCCTGCAATACCGGGTTCGGAACACGATCTTTGGGTTGGACACTTTTTTGCGCCTGCCAGACTTCGGCCATGATGTCATCCCAACCCGATGGCTCGGCCGTGACGGCCAGCGGCTCCATCCGCCCGATGGTCCGGCCGTTGCGAGTGATCAGCAAAGACTCGCCCTGCTCAAGCTGGTTCAAGACCGCCTTGGTTTCCTGATGCAATTGTTTTGCGGTAATTATACTCACGTCCTGAAAGTAACACTTTGAAAGTGTCACCGCAAGCCCAATGTCCCGCCCTGAACTTAGCCGGAACGATGCAGTTGAAGCGTTAAAACGCCAGAATCCATAAACGCAACGCCCAGAATGACAAATGCTTGCGGATCAAATCCCTACTGCATTGCAGTCGGGTTTCCTTACCGAATAGTGGCCACAAATCAGGTTGTCAATTCTTTCAAAATAGCCGAGTTTCGGCACGGTTTTTATGGTTCACCGGGAATCATTCCAACTGCATCGTTCCGGCTTAGGGCCAAATCCATTATAAATAACACAACCAGACATAGCTGCGAACGAATCCAAGCCAATCTATCAAGAGTGTAAAGGAGTGACTCTTTTAAATTCAAAGCGAGGGCTAAACTGACGGCCCCTATTGAACAGAAGGAAACGAAGAAAACGAAGGAACAAAGAAAAATGGGAGGGATTTTAACCCCGAAAACATTCGAGGGGGAACAGCATTCATGGTTAAGAATACTGGTCTTGACTTTGCGAATAACAAGGACGGCCGTCAAGCGGGCTGACGCGGGAATTCTAGTGTGAAGGCGGCGCCTTTTCCCCAACCGTCGCTTTGCACGGTCAATGAACCACCCAACTCTTTGGCAGCCAGGGCGCCACTATGCAGCCCAAAACCGTGCCCGTCTTTGCGCGTGGTGAAGCCGTGCCCAAAAATCCGCACCAGGTTCTCCGCTGGAACGCCCACGCCGTTGTCACTCACCGAAATTCTCACATGCTCATCCCCAGGGGCCACGACCCGCAGTGTGATCCGTTTTGCCGAAGGCCGTCCAGCGTCCAGAGCCTCGATGGCATTGCGGAGCAGGTTGACGAGGATTTGCAACACCTTGTGCTTGTCCACGGTCGCGGGAATGGCCTCGGGGTATTCGCGGATCATTTGCACACGGTGCCGTTCCAAGGCCTCGGCATTCATGCGGATGGCGTCCTCCACCACGTCGATCACATTCACCGGTTCGGGAACTGTGGAAGCGCGCGCATAATTTTGCTGCATGGCCACAATTTGTTTGATGTGTTCAATGTCGCTGGTGAGTGAGGCAATTTCTTGCAGGATTTGCGCCCGCTCGTCCGCCAGATGAAGGGCCAGCGAAGACAAATAGCCCGGCAATTCCCGGCCCTTCGCATCGTCCGACAGGAAAGCAGCCAAATCGCTTTGATGCGCCTGCATGAGGTCAACCGCCTTGACCAGATTAACCACCTTGGACTGGCGGATCTTTTCGCCAATGAGGAAGGCGGAAATGTTGACGCTGTTCAGAACGTTGCCCACGTTGTGCAGAACACTGGTCGCCACCTCCGCCATGCCGGCCTGGCGCGAGCTTTCCAGCAGTTGCCGGTGCAGCGTTCTCAAGGTTTCCTCCGCCCAAATGCGTTCGAAGGCCCCGCCGCAATAATCCGCCAAAGTTTGCAGGATGTTCAAGTCCTTCGCGCCATAAGCCCGGGGAGTATAACTGTGGATGGCCAATATTCCCGTTGCCTTGCCCTTCACGCGCAACGGAACGCGCATGATGGAAGCGGACGGACGGCTTGTGTCGCCATAAGGTTGCGCATCCGGCTCCATCGCCTCTTTCAAGATCAATTCCGCGCCATTTTGCAGCACGCGCCGGCTGGTTTTGGTGGGCTGCTTCTTGACCTTTGGCGTCGTGACATCCATCCGCCGTCCGTTGATGGTATCACTTTCGAACACGGGATAAGTTTCATCCGTTTCCGGAGCATAAAGATGGAGGGCAAAGGCGTCCCAGCCAAACAGGTCATCCGCAATTGTGGCGATGATTCGGGCGGCCGCTTCCAGTGTGATGGCGGAAAACAATTCCTGGCCGAGTTTGGAAAAGGCCGCCGCAGAAATTTCCGTTTGCTGACGGTCTGTCACTATTTCCTGGTCTCTTTCGCCCGCGTCTTTCCTGTCTATTTGCACCAGCGTCCCGGACCCATTTTCAGAGCTTTTCATCCTGTTTCTCATCGGCAGAAAACCCCGTTGGCTGAAGCGGGCCAACCGGAGTTGACGGACAAAGTTTCGCTGATAATGATAAGGCTGATGAATTTACTTTGGCGCAAATGCGCGTGGGGTTTGGTTTTGGCGGCGATGACGACGGCGGCGACCGTTGAAACCAATTCGGCCATACGCTTGGATCGGACCAACCTTTTAGCTTATCGAAATCAACAGGGGGAAATAGCACCCGTACGATCGACGGCGGATTGGCAAAAACGGCGGGCGGCAATTCTGGAAAGCATGCAGGAAGTCATGGGACCGCTGCCGGGAAAAGCCAGGCATTGCCCGCTCGACGTTCAGATTGAGGAGGAAGTGGATTGCGGGGATTACATCCGCCGACGTTTGAGTTACGCATCAGAGCCCGGGTCCCATGTGCCGGCGTATTTGCTCATTCCAAAGGATGCCCTGACCGGGAAGAAAAAATACCCCGCCGTCCTGTGTTTGCACGCGACGGAAATGAGTATTGGGTATAAAACGACAGTGGGGCTGGGCGGCCCTTATCCAGCCTACGCGGCGGAACTGGCGCAACGGGGCTTTGTGACGTTGTCGCCGTCCTATCCCTTGATGGCGAATTATCAGCCCGATCTCAAGGCGCTGGGCTACGAGAGCGGGACCATGAAGGCGATTTGGGACAATATGCGAGGGCTGGATTTGCTGGATACGCTGCCTTTTGTCAGGAAGGGAGAGTATGGGGCGATCGGACATTCGCTGGGCGGACACAACGCGATTTATACGGCGGTGTTTGACAGCCGGATCAAAGTGGTGGTGTCAAGTTGCGGGTTTGATTCTTTTCGCGATTATCACCGCGGGGACATCACGGGCTGGACCAGCCCGCGCTACATGCCGAAGCTGCGCAATTATCCGGCAGGAGAAACGCCGTTTGATTTTCACGAGCTGATCGGCGCCCTGGCCCCGCGCGCCTGCTTCATCAACGCGCCCTTGCGCGACTCCAATTTTCAATGGCGCAGTGTAGATAAAGTCGTAAAGGCCGCGGCCCAAGTTTATAACTTGTACGGCGTGCCAGGGAACTTGCGGGTGGAACATCCGGATTGCGAACATGACTTCCCGGAAGCGATGCGGCAGAAAGCGTACGAGGTGTTGGCGCAACTGGATCCGATCCCGCCAGACTTGCCGCTGCCGGCGGCGTCGGCATCGCGCGCCTCGTGGCTGCGCGGGGCGAATATGCTTCAGCCCGCCGGCCACTCGCAATTCACCGCCTTGATGAGCGCGAAGGACCGGGCCCCGCGATTGAAGACAGACCTGGGTTTCAATACGATCGTCGTTGCTCCGGCGGACGTCAATAATACCATCGTGGGGCCCAAGGACCAGATGACTGCGGCGCAATTTCGCGAGGGTGTGACGGCGTATCGGGCCGCGGGTTACCGGCTGATTTTGTACACGTCGGTCATGGCCAGCGGAATGGTTCCCGAGTTTCAAAGCGGCCAGCTTGCGCGGGACCATCCGGATTGGTTGCAGCGCGATCCACAGGGCAATCCCGTCATGGTCTATGGCGTGCCGTGGCTTTGTCCCAGCACCCCGGCGCGCGACTACGCGCTGGATTATGCCCTGCGCATCGCGCGCGAGTATCAGCCGGATGGCATATTGCTTGACAACAATGAGTTTTTCCAGGCCCAGGCGGGGTGGACCTGCCATTGTGCCGCCTGCACCAAAGCATTCCGCGAGTACGCGCGGCAGCGGCTGGGCGATGCGGAAACGAAACGTCTGTTTGGCGTGGCGCCGGAACAGTTGGAGATTCCCACCCAGGAAGGTCCGCTCTACGCGCTCTGGCTGCGCTGGCGCAATCGTGTCTGGGCCGGGATCAATGAATCCTTTCGTGACCAGTTGCGGAAACTCGATCCCGGGATGATTCTCTTCGCCAACACCCAATATTTATTTGACGATGCAATGCTGGGCACGGACCTCCAATATGACCGGGAAGACATTGTCGTTTCCGAATCGTGCAACCTGAGTTCGCGGAAAATGTCTGAAAAATTGGTGCTGGGCCACGCGATGGCCGAAGGCCGGCCCTTGTGGAATTATATCGGCACGTTCGTCAACGGTGAGGATTACACCGGCTTGAAGCCTGCCGGAATAATCGCGCCTCTCATCGCCGCCACCCTCGCCCACGATGCGCGGCCCTGGATCGTGGACGGCTTCGACGAAGGACAAACCGACGCGGAGGCCCGCCGGGAAATGGCGGCCTTGCTCGGCTGGCACGCGGCGCATCCCGAACTTTTCGCCAATCAGCCCTGGGCTCCGGTGGGGGTGGTTTTTTCCCTGGGTTCGCGCAATGTTGTGCATCGCGCCTTGATCCCGCCGCATTTGACCGCGTTGCTCCACGCCGGCGTTCCCGTGGCGGGACTGCGCGACGACACCATCTCCTCCGAGACACTTCGCCCTTTTCGCGTGGTCACGATCGAAACGGCCGCGTGTCTAGACGAAACTGCGTCCCGTGCGCTGGCCAAGTGGGTTCGCAGTGGCGGTGTTTTGATCGCCGCCGCCGATGTGGGTTGTTATGACGAACTGGGCCAGAACCGTGCCGGTTCAGCGCTCTGGCAAGCGCTCGGGCTTGACGCTCCTCCCGGGCACGAGACAGAGGTTGGACACGGCAAGGTTCTGGCCCCGGAGACAGGCGCCTTCGCCCAGAAAGCTATCACTTATACGACTGAAGATGCGTTTCGATTCACCGGTGGTTCGGGCATCGAGGTGGTCCCCTATCGGGGAACCAAGTGGCTGGTGCTGCAACTTGTCCGTCATGAGGCGGCGGCGCCAACCGTAACGGTGCATTTGCCCGCTTCGTTTCAGCCGGCAAAAATGACGGCACAATGGTTGACGCCCGGGTCGGATGACACGCAAACACTTCGGCTCTCGCCCGACGCCGATGGGTACTCTCTCACTTTGACGAACGCGCCGGTGTACAGCGTGGTCAAGATTTCCCTGCGTTGAAGCGAATGGTGTTTTTGCCTCGCAGCGCCGAGATATCCACCGTTCCCTTTTCGTCCACTGTTAAAACAAGGGAGCCGGTTTTTGCGGAAATAATCTTCCAACCTTCCGGCAGGCGGATTCGCAGCAGCATTTTTTCCGGCCTGCTGCGCGACGGAACCTCGATTTCCGCCAGCACCTCGCCTTTCTTTAATCGCGACTTCACGCAAACGGAAACTTCGCCAAACGCCGTTGGCGCATGTTCGATTTTGATTTGCCGGCCATTTTCCAGCCAGCGCCGGGGCGTGGCGAAGAGCAGCCGCAATGTTTCCGGCTTGCCTGTGTTGTCAACATAATCCTGCACCAGCATCGAACGCAGAAGCCAGAGAAAAAGGCCGTCTCCACTGCACGTCGGCGGCAAATACATCGGGCGGCCAAAGCCATCCAGCGGGCGCAAACCAGTCCCCTCCGCACTGAGGAATGTGTCGCGGGTCATGCCTTGGGCGAGTTTGCCGTAAAAGCTGACGATGGCCCGCTCCGGCTCGTCGCGCCGCAGCAACGCATCGTCGTAGCGCAAGGTGTAAAGGTCATCGATCCCGTCTTCATTGGCGAACAAACCCGAATGCTGGTGAATGCGCAGCATCCCCATGCACAAACCGCCATGTTCCTCCAAATAGCGCAGCATCGAGGTTTCACGCTCGGAACCGTTACCGAAAACTCCCGAGCCAATCACATAAGGCAGCAGCAAATTATAATAAGTGCCTCCGCGCGTGGCCGTCAGCGCATCGAAGGGCTTTTCCTCGCCGAACAGGGCGACGGGTATGAAGGGTGGCTGTACATCGCGCCGTTCGCTTTTGTCCACGGCAGCGAGAGTGGCCTTGCGCAAGGCGTCCGCCGACTCGCTGATCGGCCCGGCTTCTTCACCATCGCCGATTTGCCGCAGGACAACCGCCAGGTCACGCAAACCGCGCCAGGCGTTGGCGTTGGCATTGAGCGAGAAAACTTTTTCAAGTTGGTCGCCACAGTACTGTTCGCGCGGCAGCAAGCCGGTCGCCGCGTCGCGCTCCCGCGTGAGGATGGCCACGCACCGGGACCAGCGTGGTTTCTGTTCGCGCACGAACCGGGCGTCGCGTGTCAGCCAGTAGTAATGGGCCAGCAGTTGCAGTTTGAAGTCCGCGTCGTGGAATTTCGTCCCCGGAAAGCTGGCGTAATCGAGCAAGGGCGGAATCATCCGGCGGCCCCAATTAGTCAACCCCCAGAGGAGCAACGCGCGCACGTCGATGCCCGATTCGTCTTCAAACATGACTTCGTAAGCATTCTCCGCGCTGTAATTCATCTCCTCGCCGCGCAGCAAGAGGAAGCTGCCAACAATGGTTGATTTCCACGCCGCGTTGACCACCGGCTCCGGTGTCTCGACGCGCATTGCGCCGGAAAAAATGCTCTCCCATTTGTCAACACACTTTCTCTTTTGCGCTTCATAATCGAAGGCGTCTGGCGCCAGATGGGCGGATGCCTGCAACGGCACGGTGGCAATCGCGAGCGCTGCTCCGCGGCGGGCGGAAAGCGGCGCGGTCAACGTTTGCTGTGCGGGATTCCACTGCCACGCCTGATCGAACCAAATCAACGTGCGCCCTTGCCCGTCGCAGATGGTATTGCCGAGGAAATGAGCCGCGCCGCTCAGGGCGATGCGAGCCGCGACTATTCCACTCTCTCCATCCCGCAAACCGAATCGTGTGTACAACACCGCATGGTCTCCCAGTTCAATGCCGGCAAAGGTTTCCTCTCGATACGTTTTCCCATCGGAATGATAATCCATTTGCACGATCGGCAGATAGCCCCGTTCGTAACGCGGGCCGTCGAGAGAACTGATTTCTCCGCCGAAAGGGGCCTGTTGCCCGCCGACGAAAAACGAGACCGGCACGCCGATTTCCTTCCAAGTATTCAGGTCGGCACGCGCGTTGATGGCGCTGCCGTTGGAAACCAACCGTGCCTTATTCACACTGCCGGGCGCGCAGAGCACAATCGGATAAAACCGGAATTGCGCGTTCACATAACGCAATGGCGGCAGTAAATCCGCGAAGAATTCGTAGCTCGCGCCGTTGCTTTGTTGCATGGCCGCCAGGCCCCACAAGTCTTTTTTCGCGGCCAGCGCTTGGTCAAGGGTGGCCACTTCCGGCGGAGCGGCGATGGCGGTTGCGGTTGCGGTTGCGGTTGCGGCCAAAATAACCGCCGTCATGAGTTGCATGGCGCATCGAATCATATTACAAGGTGTTTTATTCCTTACGGTGAACGATCCATTAAAGCCATTTTAAAATGTCGCCACTCACCCATTTGCTGGCCAGTTGGATTGTGGCGGCCAAGACAACGGACAATTTGCGAGACCGGCGCCTAGTGACTTTGGCCGGAGTTTTGCCGGATCTCGACGGGGTGGGGATTGTGTTTGACATGGCCAACGGTTCGTTTGCGCGGGGAAATCTCTTTTATTATCAGGAATACCACCATTGGCTGGCACACGGTTTGCCGGCCGCTTTGCTGTGTTCGGCGGTCCTGGCTGCTTTTGGCCGCAGGCGATGGCGTGTATTTGGACTGGCCCTTGTTGTTTTCCACCTGCACCTCCTTTGCGATCTTGCCGGTTCGCGTGGACCCGGTGCGGACGACTTCTGGCCGATATTTTATTTCGGGCCTGTCAGCCGTAATCCGATGTGGATTTGGAAGCATCAATGGGGACTGGATTCCTGGCCCAATCGCGTGATTACGATGGCTCTGTTTTGGTGGGCACTTTGGCTGGCCGTCAAGCGCGGTGATTCATTTGTGGGCGTCTTTAACCGGCGAGCGGATCGCGTTTTTGTAGGAGTGCTGCGCAAGTGGTCCACCCAAATCGGGATCGCGGGAAAACATCACTAGAAAACAATACTCAAAGCGGCTAGAATATGAATACGTAATGCCGCCGCGCGTCTAATTCCGACAGTCGATGGATAAGAAACAACATCAGTTGCGGCTTGAGGATCGGTTCCTCACCCGGCGTGATTTCTTGTCCCGTTGCGGCATGGGGGTGGGCGCTTTAGGGCTGGTTTCGTTGATGGATGCCGCGGGGTTGCTGACATCCACAGCCCGGGCGGATTCAAGCCTGCTTTCTCCTTTGGCGCCCAAGCTGCCGCCCTTTCCCGGCAAGGCCAAACAGATCATTCATCTTTTCATGGCAGGCGGTCCTTCACATGTGGACACCTTCGATCCCAAGCCGGCTCTGGCCAAATACGCCGGCAAGGCAATCAAGGACATTGACAAAACCATCACGCGGCCAGGCGCGGCCTTTCCGTCGCCATTCAAATTTGCGCCGCACGGTAAGAGCGGCATTGAAATCAGCGAGGTATTTCCGCATCTGGCCGAACACGTCGATGAAATGACGATCATTCGCTCGATGCGAACGCCCATCCCGAGCCACGAAATCGGCATGTTGATGATGAACACAGGGGAGGCCCGTTTTGTCCGGCCCAGCATGGGATCGTGGGTCACTTACGGTCTGGGCACGGAGAACCAGAACCTGCCGGGGTTCATCGTCCTCTCCGCCCAAGGGCAGCCGTTGCTGGGCGATCAAAATTGGCAGAGCGCATTTTTGCCCGGCGCTTATCAGGGGACGTTCGTCGAAACGAGGAAGACCAGCCCCGATAAAATAATCGAATATATTCGTAGCGGCACCACCTCGTTGCAAGAACAGCGGCGCCAATTGGACCTGCTCGAAAAACTGGAGCAGGAACATGCCAAAAAGCGGGCCGAGGAAGGGCCATTGGAAAGCCGGATTCAATCTTTTGAAACGGCCTTCCGCATGCAAATGGAAGCCACCGACGCAGTAGATGTCAGCAAGGAACCGGCCGCGATTCGCGCCATGTACGGCGATACGCCGCAAGGCCGCCAGTTGCTGATCGCGCGGCGCTTGATTGAGCGCGGCGTCCGTTTCGTCCAGGCCTGGCATTCCGGTTGGGATCATCACAGTCAAATCGAAAGCGGCGTGCGCAACATGGCTACTGGGTGCGATCAAGCCATTGCCGCCTTGATGACCGATCTCAAGCAGCGCGGCCTGCTGGACCAGACGCTGATCTTGTGGGGCGGCGAGTTTGGCCGGACTCCGATGAGCGATATCAATCAAAATATTGATATCACCAAAGGACGGGGCCGCGATCATAACGGCGCCGGTTTTTCCGTTTGGCTGGCGGGCGGCGGGGTCAAAGGCGGCTACGTGCATGGAGCGACCGATCAATTCGGGTATGCCGCCATCGAAAACAAAGTGGAAATCGCCGATCTTCACGCCTCCATCCTGCAATTGCTCGGTTTCGACCATAAGAAGCTGAGCTATCGTTCCGCCGGCCGCGATTTTCGTCTGACCGGCGTGGATGGCAACGTTGTCAAAGAAATCCTCGCCTAGCATATATGCCGTCCGGCCGTTTCCGCCGCGTCTTTTGTTTTGGGTGGATTTTTTTTCCTCTGCTATCTTCCGCCGTCCCCGTGGCAACGAACGTGGCCGGCATCGAGTTCTTTGAAAGCAAAATCCGCCCGCTCCTGGTGGATAATTGTTATAAATGCCACAGCCACCAAAGTGAAAAAGTCCGCGGCGGGTTCATGCTCGATACGCGCGATGGCTTGCGCCAGGGGGGTGACAGCGGCCCAGCCATCGTTCCTGGGCATCCGGAAAAAAGTCTCCTCATCAGGGCGGTCAGCTACACCGACAAAGATTTGCAGATGCCGCCGAAGGACCAAAAGCTGGCGGATGAACAAATCGAAAGCTTGCGCGCCTGGGTCAAAATGGGCGCGCCCGATCCTCGCGCAAGCGACTCATCCGCCCCTGCCACTCCGGCCTGGATCGCGGCCCGGAAACATTGGACGTTTCAACCTGTGATCGAGCCTCCGGTGCCAAAAGTTCATCGGCACAAGAGTTGGGTCAGAACTCCGCTCGACGCATTCGTCCTCGACAACTTGAATGTCAAAGGACTGAAACCGTCGCCGCCTGCCGACCGGCGAACGTTGATCCGACGCGCGACTTTCGATTTAATCGGGCTGCCGCCCACGCCGCAAGAAGCGGACGCCTTCCTTGCGGACAAATCCAAGGATGCTTTTGCCAGAGTGGTGGACCGCTTGCTGGCATCACCGCATTATGGCGAACGCTGGGGCCGTTACTGGCTGGACGTGGCGCGCTATGCGGATACAAAAGGAGGAGCCGCCAACGCCGATCCTCGGATGCCGTACGCTTATACGTACCGGGATTATGTCATTCGTTCGTTCAATGAGGATTTGCCCTATGATCGGTTCATTCTCGAACAAATCGCCGCCGATCAACTGCCGGCAAACGACCGGGACAACCGACGCCTGGCCGCGATGGGCTTCCTGACTGTCGGCCGGGAATTCACAGGCAATCCCAACGATATTATTGACGACAGGATTGACGTTTTCTCGCGCGGGCTGTTGGGGCTGACGGTGACCTGCGCCCGCTGCCACGACCATAAATTCGATCCCATCCCAACCCGCGATTACTATTCCTTGCACGGCATATTCAACAGCTCCACGGAACCGACCAATCTGCCGTTGTTGACACTGCCCTTGCCCGCCCATTATACGGAATATTTGACCGATGTTCGAACGAATGAGGAAATTCTACACGCCTATATCGTCTCCAATGAACTGGCGGTGCTGGCCAAGGTGCGGTCGGAGACAGGGGACTACTTATTAGCGGTGCATGACGCAGCGCCATTTGCAACCAATAGCCTCAAGGTCAATGATTTCGTACGCAGCCGCAAGCTGAACAAGGCGGTCTTTGCCGCCTGGCAAACCAACCTGGCCGGTTTGGAGAAAACCAATAGCCGCATCTTTGGTCCTTGGCTGGCTTTTTCCACACTTTCCGACGCCGGGTGGCCGCAGAAAGCGACAACCCTGGCCGGGAATTTTGCGACCGACAAAGACCTCAATCCATTGGTGGCGAAGATGTGCGCAAACCTGACACCCACCAATCTGGCCGGCGTTGCCGCAGCCTATGATGAACTTTTCGTGAAAATTCCCGCCGATGCCGTGGAATTACAAAGTTTTTTGGAAAACCCGCATTCTCCGGCCAACCCGCCGCGCGCGGAATTCTCCAGTGTATTTCTTTTTGACAATACCGTGATCGCCAAAATCAGAACACTCCGGCGCAAGCTGGTGGACATCGAGGCGACCGATCCGGGAGCGCCGCCGCGAGCCATGGTCTTGCGGGACAGGTCCCAGCCGGCCAATTCGCGCATTTTTCTACGCGGCAACCCAGCCACACCCGGAGCGGAAGCGCCGCGGCAGTTCCTCCAGGTGCTCAATTCTCCCGGCGCCGCGCCTTTTCCGAAAACAGCCAGCGGACGCCTGCAACTGGCTGAATCCATCGCCAATCCCGACAACCCATTGACCGCCCGTGTTTTCGTCAACCGCGTTTGGATGCATCATTTCGGCGCGCCTTTGGTTTCAACTCCCAGTGATTTCGGTGTGCGCACTTCGCCGCCCATCCAAGGCAAATTGCTGGACTATCTGGCCACGCGTTTCATGGAGGAAGGATGGTCGCTGAAAAAATTGCACCGCCTCATCATGCTCTCCAGCGTTTATCAGCAAGGCAGCGAGGACAACGCGGCCGCGGCGAAAGCAGACCCGGACGACGATTACCTCTGGCGCATGATTCCGCAACGGCTGAATTTCGAAGCCATGCGCGATTCGCTACTTTTTGTCGCCGGCCAACTGGATGACACCATGGGCGGCCAGCCGGTGGACCTCTCTTCCAACGCCGCCCCCGCCCGGCGCACCGTTTACGGCCTGGTGGATCGACAAAATCTTCCGGGCTTTTACCGTGCCTTTGATTTTGCCAACCCGGATGTCAGCAGCGCGGAACGATTTGAAACACTCGTGGCCCCACAAGCCCTGTTTCTTCTGAACAGTCCTTTGCTGGTGCAATGCGCGCACGGCGTGGCGGCGCGATGCGACACAGCCGGGCCAACCGGTGAGGAATCAAAAATTCGCCAGCTCTACGAAATCCTTTTCCAGCGCGAGCCCTCGCGCGCGGAAATTGAACTGGGCGAAAACTATCTGGCCAATCAGCCGGCGCGCGATGCTGTCGTTCCAGAACCGGCCGCTTGGCGATACGGCTGCGGTTCATTTGACGAACAGACCTGTCGCACTGAAAGTTTCATTCCGCTGGCGATTTTCAATGGCTCGGCCTGGCGCACCAGTGGGAAAAAGACCGATGCAAAACTGGGCCCCGTGCAACTCACCGCTGTGGGCGGAAATCCGGGCCGAACCAACATCGCCGCCATTCGCCGCTGGATGGCGCCGCGTGATGGGATTATTTCCATCACCGGCCAGTTAATCCATGCGCAAGCCGCCGGCGATGGCGTCCGGGGACGGATTGTTTCCAGCCGTCTCGGTTTGCTGGGTCAGTGGCAGGTCCACAACAGCCATGTGGCCGCTTCCGTGGAGAATGTCACAGTCAAAGAAGATGACACGGTTGATTTCATTGTTGACTATCCGGGCAACAAGCAGGTCGGAGGATTCCAATGGGCCCCGGTAATCGAAATGGCGAAAGCCGGTTCGGAGGAGATGGGTTTGCCACACGTTTGGGATGCGAAGGACAATTTCATTGATCCTAAAAAAGTCCGCGAACCCCTGGGTGCCTGGGAAAAATACGCGCAGGTCCTGCTCTTCTCAAACGAATTCTTTTTTATCGAGTGAGCGCGCCGCTTACTTAATTCGCACCTTGCTCGATCCAGGCCCGAATCAAGCCGATTTGCTCCGGGGTCAACGGCTTCAGATCTTTTTTCTTGGGCGGCGGCATGTAATCATCCTCATCGCCAAGATGCGCGACATCCCCTAACAATGGGCTGTTGGCAATGTCCTTGGGCACGACTGCCGGGCCGTCCTCGCCGCCTTTTAACACCAACTCCAATGTGTCAAGCCGCAGTTTTCCTTTCGGCTTGGGCGTTTTTGGCCCGTGACATGGATAACAGGATTTCTCGAAAATGGGCTGGATGTCGGTTGCGTAAGTCACGCCTTCCTTGCTCGAAGCCGGCGGCAGCTTGCTGGTATCATACGACGCCTTTTTATCGTCGGCCATCGCGCAAGCGGCGATGAGAGCGCAACCACACACAGAACCAAGAATCATTGATTTCGACATCATGGGTCTATTTATCCAAAAGCGACGCCGCTCGTCAAAGATTATTTATTTGCCGGCCTTGCCTTGGACCTTCTCCCATTGTTGGGTGGCGGCGGACTTCAAGACCGCGTCACAAACATATTGGGTGGCCAGCGCGTCCCGAAAAGTCGGGCTGGCCGGCTGGCGATCGCTCAAGCCCTGCAAAAAATCGGCCACTTGGTGAATAAAGGTGTGTTCGTAACCGATTTGCAATCCCGGCACCCACCAATGTTTCATGTACGGCTGGTCGCCGTCGGTCACATGCACCGAACGCCAGCCCCGCACACGCCCTTCGTCCCGATGATCGAAGTATTGCAACCGGTGCAGATCGTGCAGGTCCCACGCAATCGAAGCGTGTTCGCCGTTGATTTCAAAGGTGTAAAGCGCCTTGTGGCCCCGCGCGTAACGGGTCGATTCAAACGTGGCCAGCGACTTGTTGCCAAACCGCGCCAGGAACGCGCAAGCGTCGTCAATCGCCACTTTTTCCACTTTGCCGGTCAGGTTGTGTTTGCGCTCTTTGATGAAGGTTTCGGTCATGGCATTGACTTTGTCGATGCTGCCGTTGAGCCAGAGGGCCGTGTCAATACAATGGGCCAGCAAATCCCCCGTCACCCCGCTGCCGGCCACCTTGGCGTCCAGTCGCCACAAACCGGCTCCGCCCTGCGGCAACTCGGGGCTGATCGTCCAATCCTGCAAAAACTTGGCGCGATAATGAAAAATGCGCCCCAACCGTCCTTCATCAATCAATTGCTTGGCCAATGTGACAGCCGGGACGCGACGGTAATTATACCAAACCATGTTGGGGACCTTCGCCTTCTCGACCGCCCGCGCCATGGTTTCCCCCTCGGCCGCGTTCATGGACAACGGCTTCTCGCACATGACCATTTTGCCCGCCTGGGCCGCAGCGATGGCGATCTCGGCATGGGTGTTGTTCGGGCTGGCAATATCAATCAAATCGATGTCCTTGCGCTGCACCAGTTTGCGCCAGTCGGTTTCAATGGAAGCGTAGCCCCATTTGGCGGCAAAGGCCCGGGCGTTTTTTGCGTCGCGGCCGCAGACGGCTTTCAGGACCGGTTCGTAATCCAGGTCAAAAAAGTTATTGACTCTGCCCCAGGCATTGGAATGCGTGCGTCCCATGAAGCCGCCGCCGATCAGACCGATGTTCAGTTGTTTCATAAATGGAATGAGCGGTTCACGCCTGCCAGCCGTGCTTCTCCCGCACTTGAATCATGGCGGCGAGGATGTTGTTCCATGTTTCCTGTTTTTTCATGACTTCGTTCGGGAACATGCAGCCGTCCCAGCAGATGTGCTTGCATTTCTTGGTGACCTGGCCCGTCTCATCGCGCAGCCAGTAACCGGCGTCGCGCGCGATGTTGAGTTTGCCGTTCGGGTCCGTGGCCATGCAATGCCGGCCCGTCTTGTCATGCGAACCGGAGCCCCGCACCGTCGCGTCGTTCTGCGCCACATGAAAATCAATCGTCCATGGCCGCAACGCTTTCGTCATCTTCTCCATCGCGGCGCGGAATGCGTCCGGCTCCCAATTGAATTTCTCCGGCACGAGGCGGTGTTCGGGCGCATTGTAACCCAGTGTGTAAAGCAGAGTATGCGCCATGTCCGCTTGAAAGCCGACCACATTGGGAAGGTTGACCTCCTCCAGCAATTCCACCATGTATTTCCAACTATGCGTCCCGCCCCAGCAAATCTCCCCCTCTGCCGCCAGTTGTTCGCCGTGTTGCGTCGCCGACTTGGCCGCTTCTTTGAAGGTCGCGGCAATTTTCTTCGTGTTCTCCTTGGGTTTCTTTTCCCAATCCGTCACGCCACACGCTGAATCGATGCGCACCACGCCGAAAGGCCGGACGTCCATTTTCCGCAACTTCTGCGCGATGCGGCAGGCCTTCTCCACCTGGCCGACAAATTTCTTCCGCTCCTCGGCGTCCCCCATGGCTGAACCGCCGCCCGTCGGCGGCCAGACCGGCGCTACCACCGAGCCAATGACAAATCCGTTGCCCTGGATTTTGTCGGCCAGCTTTTTCAGGCCGTCATCGTCAATATCGATACTGACATGCGGATCAAAAAGAAAAAGATCGACACCATCGAACTTCACCCCGTTGACCTCAGCCTTGGCGGTGAGATCGAGCATGGTATCGAGGTCGATGCATGGTTCAGCGCCCGGGCTGCCCTTGCCAACCAGACCGGGCCACATTGCATTATGCAATTTTGGGAAGCGATTTGTATGATTGCTGGACATAATTTACCCATGAGCTAACAGGAGAAGTTTTCGGAGGCAAGCCCACAATTCACCTCCCCACGAGGGAACGGGCATCGTGTGGCGTTGGTTTTTGAAAAAACAGGGACTCCGGCATGGCAAATGCTAAGAAAATTACCAGAATTTGAAATAGCCATGACAACTATCGAAGCTCAAATCCCGGAGCCCGTGCTCCAACAGGCGGCAGAACTGGCAGCGCGCGAGGACATCCCACTGGCGGAGGTCATCAGCCGCGCAGTCACTCAAGCCGTCGGCGCCTGGAGCCAGGAGAGCGAGAACGCCCTGCGCGCCAAATGCGCCGGACGGGAGAAATTTCTCAATGCTATCACGGCGGCACTTAACGCCGATTCGCCCGACTGCAGCCGCCTGACGACCGTGATCTAATCTGCCGTCAGGGGCGCAAAAATCTCCGTGCCGTTCTTTTCCGGCGGGGCGAAGTCCGCGCCGCAATGTGGGCATTTCTCGCGGTCCACCACCCGAAGTTTTTTGCAGTTTTGACACGATTCCCGCGCCGGCCATTCCTGCACGCTCAGAAATGTCAGTAGTCCGGGGATACCGAAGAGCAACAGAAACACAACCCATCCCATCTGTGCCCGGGCCGCAAAGCTGAATCGCCGCACCAACTGCCAGCCAACGATCCCACACAGGATGGCAGGAATAAAAGCCAGCCAAATTAAATTTCGCTCTAAATCACCGGAAAACGCAAACGCGATCGGAAAGGCCGGAGGCAGGAACAAGCAGGCTAATTCTTGTACCGGGAGATTATTGTGGTTGGGTTGAGTCGACTTTGGTAATTTGGGTAAATCCAAGATTTTTGAAATGCCTTTCCCAGAAACAAGCCATTCTATCCGGGTAGGCATGGTACCGCCAGACGTCTCATTTGCCTCACGATCTGGATAAAATTCAACAGCGAATCGGTTTGTCGGTTCGAGGAAAAAAACACTGATTCGGGGATAGCTTGGATAGGAGGGTTGATAAGGAACGCTCCATTCCACCCGGCCGTCAAAATCCAGTAAATAAATGGCCTGTCGCGTCACCACAACCGCGCGTTGCGACAATGAGTCGTAATTGTATCCGCCTATTCTGTCGTCATTGGTCACGATAAAAATGGGCTGGATCGCGCGATTTTCAAAATCAACCAAATAAACGGTTGTGAATGAAGCCAAAATCCATTTCTGGTCCAAAACATAAGAATTGAATTGGTTTCCATGAGGCTGCTCTGGAAGGATGAAACCGCCGGAATTCCCGCCCGGCTTTAATGTGGCGACTAGACGACGGGTGATCCCGTCGTAGCCTGCTAGGCAACCGTCGCGTTTCAAATACCAAAACGTTTTGTCGGCCACCCGCCAGGGAATGAAAAAGCGCTGATTATCCATGTAGCTCTCATTCCATTCATTCTGGCGGACAAAGCGCGAGAGGACTCCCTGGCTTGGGGCGCTATGCCGATCAAACTCCTGTAATTTCATTTGCCTGCCCGTCTTGTCATCCAGAAGCGGTTTGCCATCTAATCCTACTATTTCAGGGTCCCCAATTTGGGAATGGCTTACTTTGTAAATAATCCCGTTTGTGGTCATCACGTAATCGGACCAGGCAAAACTTCTGGATTCCGGCACCAGCAAATTGTTCAATCCGATAATTCCCATGCCAATGAGTAGGGTCGCAGTCGCGACGAATGCAGCCGTTAGCGCCAGTTTTCCCGGCATGGGTTGGTTGCGATAACAGCCTACGGATTGAAAGCTGCCCCAAACTGCGAGGGCCAGAATTCCACCAAAGATCGCAACAAACAGCACTGCCTGCCAGAATTCCTGGCAGATAAACACTGTCATCGCGGCAAAAATTGCCGGTCCCACTCCGAAACCGCGGCTGCCATACCAGCGCGCTTGGCGCACGCCCGTTAGCATCCCGACGAAATAAAAGACTCCCCCCAGCAGAAAAATGGCGGCCAGCGGAAATGTCATCGGCCATTCAAACGGCGCAGCAACATGGCCGGGAGTCAATACCATAATCAACAACCCCAGCAAGGGTAATCCCGCTGCCAACGCGTAAAGACACAGGCCGGCGGCAATTTTTGCGCCCAGAATTCTCGTCCGTGTCATTGGGCGATGGACCAGGAACGCCCACAGATCGGGATGTTTTTCGGCACGAATTTGCAACCAACCGAGCACCGCTCCAAAAACCGCGCAAAACCACGCAGCCTCCCGGTGCAGCGCCGGAGACATCAGCGGCTGCACCGCCTCGCCACTCCCGATACCATGGCCGGTGCAATTCTTGTAAACTTGCACAAGGATTCCTGTTAAAATGACTATGCCGATCAACGCAGCCTTCATCTCTTCCCGCAATTCTTTGCGAAACAGTTTTTTCATGATTGCACCTCCGCATCCGCTAGGATGAACGACTTTTCACCACGCTCCCCAAGGTAACTGATAAAGGCGTCTTCCAATCCCAACGGTAATTTTTCCATCGATTCGGGCGACAGATTTCTCAACGCCTGTTCCGTTGTGCTGTCGTAGTGGACGCATGTGACGCGCAGTTCGTGCTCCGTGCGAAAGGCCTGAAGCAGCCCCGGTATTTTCGGCAACGCCGGCAACGCGCCTGAAAAGCGCAACCGCACTTCCTGTACGCTGGTGCGAAAAGTTTCCAGCGGACAACACGCCCGCAATACGCTGTAGTCCAGTACCGCGATGTAATCTGCCACCCGTTCCACGTCCGCCAGATTGTGCGATGAAAAGAAAATCGTGCGGTCGGACCGGCGTGTTAGGTAGATCATGGACTCGACCAGCGAACGCCTTGCCACCGGATCCAGGCCCAGCGCTGGATCGTCCAGAACGAGTAATTCCGGATCGGGGGCCAGGGTCAACGCCAGGCACACTCCCGCCCGCTGGCCCCGCGACAAGTCCTTGATGCGCTCCCTGGTCTTGAGGCCAAAATGATCAATAACGCCCCGGAAGATTTTTTCGTTCCACCTCGGATAAAAGGCTGATTGGAAATCAGCCGCCTCGCGCAGACTCATCCATCCATACTCCTGATGTTCCTCAGTCAAGTAACCGATGCGCGCCCGCACCTCCGGCGTCAAGGCCCGGCTGTCGCAACCCAGCACGGTAGCCGTCCCACGCGTCGGAGCCAGCAGCCCCAGCAACATGCGGATGGTGGTGGTTTTGCCGGACCCGTTGCGGCCCAAAAAGGCAAAAACACATCCGCGCGGCACGTCCAGGTTCAAGTCACGCACCGCGCATTTTTGACCGAAATAGCGGGTCAACCCGCGCGTCTGGATGACTCGTTGTTCACTCATGGTTCTTTCTGCCTCCGTTCTCGTGCTGCCATTGGCTGAGTTTTTTCTCAAAAGCCGCCTGCAAATCCGCGACTGTAAAATCCACTGCCATCGCCTCGCCGATCAGGGAATCCAGCAGCGGATCGAGACGGCGGCGGCCCTCCTCGCGCGTGAACACCTTGCGCTTGCGGATGATGAAAACGCCGCGCCCCGGTCGGGATTCAATCAAGCCCTCTCGCGCTAGGTCTGCATAAGCGCGCGCCACGGTATTGGCGTTGATCACTAGGGTCTCGGCAAACACCCGAACACTTGGGAGTTGGTCCCCCACCGTCAGGCGCCCCGTGGCCACCGCCAACCGGACCTGGTCCGTGATCTGTTTATAAATCGGCGTGCTCGAACCTGTATTGATGGCGCAGTTAAAATTCACGGACTTTTGCTTACTGTTCTATTACAACTAATACAGCAGGGGGGGGGATTGTCAATGGAGTTTTCAAACTTTTTTTCCTGCGGTCATTTGCCGCCCGGTTTCCACTGCGGCAGGACAAAACAATACGCGTCGTAGCGGATTTCGCTCCAGGCTTGTTCGTCCAATGGGCGCCCGGGAAAGAGGGGAATGTTGGCCGGCGCAAATTTTACGCGGATGCGAATCGATGATCGGCCTTCGGTCAACTGCCGGGCCACAAGAAATTCATCGTCGCGGAAACGGCGATTGGACGTTTCGACAACGTGCCGTGTCGGGCCCAGTTCTCCCTTTGGATTGGAATAAACACAGGTGTTGGCCCCGGCTAAATACCAGGTTCCAGCCGGTTGCCACGCCCCACCGCGATTCGCGACGAATACTTCGGCCCGTTGATTTGGAAAAACATAATCCAGCTTGCGCCGCAACAGGACCCCAAAATTATTCGAGTTCAATTTCAAAGTGAACTCCGAAGCGCCCGTGGTTTTGCGTCCCTGGTCCGTGTTGGCGGGGTAAGTCTCCGCTCCATTGAGCGTGTCCACGCCCCATTCGTAGCGTGACGTGAGGGAGTAAGGCGCGGAGGCTTGTGGCGAAAGATAATCGTGCGCGACCTCGCTGGCCGGGTCGCCCACTTTCAGTTCGTCCGTTTTCACCACGGACGGGGCGGGCGCTCCATACCAGTAAGTCACCGTTTGATAATGTTCGCTCGATTGGTCCTCTCCGCCGTGTTCCAGGCAAATCCGGGCGTTTTTGCCAAACGGCATTAAATCCCCGAGGAGAAACCGGTAGGCCGACTCGATTTTGTCCTCGGCATTTTGCGCAGTCGAAGCTTTGGCCGCGCCGGTGGGATGGCCCGCAAATGGCAAAGTCATGTTGACACCGCCCCAGTAATCTCCGCCGCCGCCCCACTCCTCCGTGCCAGTGCCCTGGGCTTGCGGAGTCTGGCTATCATCGAAGAAAAAGCGCGGGTCGCCTTCCAACGTGCTCAGATTGGCGCGATCGGAAAATATCCAGGAATTGCCAATGAAACTGCCCGACCAATCGCCGCCCCCTTCGACTTCGCGCGTGTCCAGCAACACCAGATCCCGCCCCATCGGCGGGTTAGGGTGATCCCGATAAGTGGCGTGAAAATAGCCGACGGATGAAGGTGGCTCGAAGGATCGTTGCCTGACAATCTTCCACTGAATGTCGGTGACCGAATCATTGGCGGGGCCAATCAACTCCACGCGGGCCGACTTGAAAAACGGCATCGGAAAAAAGCAGGCCAGTTCAACGTTGGTCGTGCCATAGCGAATGGACATCGGAAAAGACCGAACGAGGTATTCACGCTGGTCCCGATTGTAGAGAGTCCCCGCGCCGAAAAACAACGATACCGGAGCATCCACCGACGGCTCGCGTCTTCCATCCCAGGTAATCCGCAATCGCGCCCGGCCGAAGGCAATGGCCTGATCGAGCGGCACCGAGAATTGCAGTTTCCGCAGAGTGGCGGGAAGCCGGTTCGCAATGGCAAACAACGAGTTGGTTTGATTCGCCTCCAGCCGCGAAATCCAACCGTCGCTGCACTCGCCGTTTTCGATCGGGGCGACGTCCGTCCCGGCGCGGGCGATCAAATCCAACACATCCTGATCCGGCTTTGTCGCTCCGGTCCAACTCGTCAGCGGCTGCGAAAGGCGCGCCCCGCCGACGTATTGCTGATAAATGTAATAGCCGGTGCCGTAGTGCGTCCGCGTGTAATCCATTCGGAACGAATTCGTAAAGGCAATCGGCACCCACGACAAATCCGCGCCTTTGGTGGCGGCCCAAGTGACAGCCAACGGCGGCGGAAACAAGTTCTCCGGGAGAAACACTGCGGAAGCGGCGGGATGGACGGGGTCGGCTGAACTGCTCTCCTGCACGACGTGGTCCTGTCCGTCCACCATATAGTGCCACGGGCTGCCGTGCCAATGATTGTAGCGCGCAAAACAAAGAATCCCAGGACCAGCGACATCTAGCGTCACATTTCGATCATCCGCCAATTGATAAAGAAAATGGCTGGCATCGGCCCCTTCGTTGCCGCCCTTTCGGTCGTAGGTGCTGCGCATGTAGGCGCGCGCGCCGATCCGCTGATCCGGCCAGTGGTCCCATTGCCGGTAAGCGTCCAGACCAACGGGGATGACTGGAGGTTCCACCGCTTCAACATCCGGGGCAAGAATCGCGCCGGTGAAAACGAGTATCCCAGCAAACGCCGAGTTCATGCCAGGACCCACAAATCGCTGTGCAGCAAGCCCCACTCGAAAGTGCGGCGTTCGCGCAACTTAAATCCGCATTGCGCCAGGAATGAATCCGGCGCGGTTAATTCCGAGGCGGGCAGAGCCACGGCCCAGTGGAAAAACAGATACATCACTTCCAGAATGGCCCGTGCGCGCCATTTGGCAAAACCGGCGGGCGGCTCTTGAAAATCCGCCAGCAACCAGCGCGCTTCTGGCGCGGCCGCCGCCGCCAGGGCCGGCATGATCTTCGCCAGTTGCTCCGGCCGAAAGCAGTCCAGCACAAAATGCGTGACAACCAGATCATAAGCCCCGCGCGGAGCCGGCCAATCGAGAATGTCGGCGTGAACGAATTCCACGCGCCCCGCATCCAGCCCGTGCGCGGCAAGACGCCGGCGGGTGACATCGAGCATGCGGCGGCTGGAATCCACGCAGGTGCAAGGGACGTGCGGATGCCGGCGCAACAATTCCACCAGGAACCGTCCGTGCCCCTGCCCGACAATGAGCGCGCGACGCGGCGCGGGCAGGGAATTCAGAAAAGCCGCGCGGCAACGCTGGAGTTTTGGCCCGGCCAAAATCCATTCCATCCAGCGATAATGCGGCGCGAGCCAGTCAAAATTCGCCGGGCGTTCCGCGATCTTGCGTCCTTCAATCCAGCGCCACCAGAAGAAGGCCACAGTTCCTCCGACCGCATAGGCCACGGCATCCCAAGGATCGCCAACGGTCGGCAAAATATGCGGGCCGATGACCTCGAACAAAATGGACCATCCAATCACGTGCGCGGTGATTTCCCCAAGAGTGGGAAAACGATCGTGGGAACGCAGACCCAGCCAGCGTTGGGCAAGCAGAACTGGCGGGAGCGCGCAAGGAATCAGCAACGTGTCATTGAACCACGAATGAAAGAAAACGATGTGGCAATGAGGTTTGATCAGCCAGCGATTGATCGCGTAAAGCACGCAACAAACCAGGCACAACGGATCGAAGACATACCGAAACCGCCTCACAACAACGCCAAAATAATAAGGCCAAAACCAAACGCCAAAAGCACCTTGAGCAAAATAATTTTCGAAAAAATCACAACGAGAAATGTAATGCACAGGCCGGCATTTTGTCCAGTGATCTACTTCCCCTCCAGCATCTCGTTGATTTGGGCAATCGCCTGATTCGCGGCTTTCGACTGCTGGGCGGACTGGCTATAAAGCAGCGCCAGACGCAATTCATCCCGCGCCTCTTTCAACTTGCCCTGCCCGTGAAGAATCAGGCCGAGGAGCAAATGGGTGTCGCTGAATTTGGGATTAATCACGAGAGACTTGCGGAAGTCTTCGACGGCCGCGTCCGGTTTGCCGGTTAACACGGCGATTTTCCCCTCGTAATAGGGACCGTCCCATCGGTTGGGCTCGAGTTGCAACGCCGCCGCCAGGGCTTTGCGCGCCGCCTCAGGCTGGTTTTCCTGAACGTATGCCCCCACCAGTTGCATCTGGCCCCAGGCGAAATTGGGATGCAACTTCGCCGCCACCTGGCAGCGCTCCACCAGCCGGCCCTCCGGGGAAGGCTGAAAAAGCTGATGGGCTATTGTTTGCAGGTCATCCAGAACAAGATAATCTTTATGAGGCACACCGAACCAAATGTAAGCCGCGTCCACCAGATAGGCCTTGTCACCGGAAAAAACCGCCGCGCAATCGTGGTAAACGCAATCGCCGAGATAGTCTCTTTCCAGATGAACATAAAAGCACTTCACACCGACAGCCCGCGCCAAGGCGACGTAGAGCTTGGCATACTCCTGGCAAGAGAAGGATTGGGCGGGATCTTTCCAGGCAGCAAACACTTCCCGCGCAGTGCGCGTGCCTCCCTGTCCGGTTTGCAAGCGCCGGATGAGGGCATTGAAAAGCATTTTGGCCTTTTCCAAATCGTCAGTCGCCCCTGCCGTCAATTCTCGCGCCCAGCGGTCCATCTCCGGTGTGCTTTCCAGCGGGTTGACAACCATTTTCAATTCATCGTCGGTAAGACGCTCTCGCAAGACGGCCTGCAGGGAAGCTTCCGTGTATTCCTTGGGCATGGTGGCCGCGATTTCCTGGGGGGTGAGCCTGGCCTTTAGGACACGGCCCGTCTCTTGCACGGAGGCAATTAAATCCGGCTGCACACCCATCTTTTCTGCCAGCCGGACAAAAGTGTCCAGATGCTGCACCGCCTGCGGTATTTCGCGCAGGGTGGCATACCCCTGCCAAATCAATTGTTCCGCATTGACGTCATCGGCTTCCAAGCGTTCGGCTTCCGCGAGTTCGAGCAATGCGGGTTCGCGCTGGCCTTGCGTGGCGTAAGCGTTCCCCAGATGGGCGCAAAGTGAGGCGCTGACCGGATTCAACTGCTTGGCCTCCTGCCAGACCGCAATCGCATCGTCCAGTTTATCCCGAACCAGGCAGCATTCCCCGATGCGTTCCAAAGTCTCTGGATCATCGGGTTCCAGCCGCAGGGCGGCTTGAAGCTCCCGTTCCGCCCCGTCCAAGTCATCTTTCATCAACAGAACGTAGGCGAGGGTCTGATGATAAGCAGTCGCATCCGGTCTTAATTTTAGCGCCCTGCGAACCGCATCTTCCGCCGGCCCGGGGTTCCCTTCGCTTCCCAAGACAGCCCCGAGATAAGCCAGGGCATCGGAAAACTGGGGATCGTCCGCAACTGCCTTGCGCAAGCTGGCCTCCAGTTCCGGCATGGGTTTCCTCTCCTGTTGGGCGGCGTATGCTTTGCCGTACCACTCCAGCGCCGACGGCGAACCGGTGCTGCGGCGCAGCAGCTTGCTGCGTTCGGCTTCGGTCGGTTTTGCGCCAAGGGCCGCCAGGATTTGGCCCGTCAGCTTGTCGCGCACGTCATACCAATTTTCCGCTGACGCCAGCACTTCCCTCGACCGGCCGCTGGCCACATTCAACACCTTCACCGTAACAACCCATTTCTCTCCATCGCGGCGGTAAGTCCCCCAAATGACCCGGCGCGCTTCGACGATTTCACCGATCCTTCGCGCCAAGTCCTGGTTGACCGGATCGCCTCGCTTCAGGTTGAGTTGCGGATAGGCGCCGGCGGCTTCAAGCACCCGCAGAGACTTGACCTCGGCAAACTGCTCTCGGAGCAAATGTGGGAAAGCATACCGCCAATAGGCCGTGTCCGCATCGCCTGTTTGGTTGTCGAAATTCAAGACTGCCACAGTCAGACGGTTCGGTCTCGCGCTGGATTCTTCTGTAGAACAGGACTGGCCAACTGCCAACAGAACTGCCAACAGCCCAAAAAACCGACACAGCGGACGAAACGCCTCTCTTTGTTTGCCAGAATGTCCCGCAGTACTAGCCTTCACGGTGGGGAAGGTAATGTCTAAGGCCCGGCTTTCAAAGGCAAATGACGGCGACTACCGGATCTCTCTCTCCAACCGTTCGGCCTCGGTCTTGATGGACTGTGTGATGCGATGTTTGGCGAGGTAAACTTGTTCCACCGAGATGCCGCAACTCTGGGCCACTTTTTCCGGCGTCCAGCCTTGATTGACGTATAAATCGAAGATTTGGTACTTGAGCGGGTCCACATGACACTTAACGCGGTCAAGGGCTGCGGCCAGAAGATTTTGTTGCCATTCCAGTTCCCAAACCGCGTCAATGTACTGGCTGGCCGGATCGGGCAACCGGTTCATGAAGCTGGTTCGAGTGTCGGACTCTTCCGGCTTGGGGGGCGTCATATCCACCGTGCGACGTTTGCGAAATTGATCCTGAATCCGCCAGCGCGTCATGTTCAGCAACCAGGCCTTGAACGACCCAATGTTCGGGTCGTAGGTGAAGGTGGGCATGTGTTTGGCCACCGCCAGCATCGTCTCCTGAAGGACATCCTGCGCCTCCGCGTCGGTCATCCCGGCTTTTCGGGCGACCCCGTAGATTAAACGCCAATAGGTGTCAAAAAACTCCTGCCAACTTGCCTGATCCTGCCAATCCTTCAATCGTCGAATCAGCGTGGCCCGGGTTTGATGCGTTGTATTGTCTGTAGGCCCCATAACGCCCCGCAGTTATGCACCATTTCCAGAGCTTTGACAAGCAAAAAAAGGCCCCCATCGACAACCCATCGAATTATGCCGCCACCCGCAAGATAAGAATGATAGGTCTAAAAAATCGGCAACATCGGCTACATGGTTGATACTCAGTTAGTTAGTTGGCAACAAAATCGGCAACACGGCAGCAACAGAGCGGCAACATGTTACTGATTCATTTAACAGCGTTAGCCCATTGCCCACTCTTTCATCTTTCTTTTTTAGCTTAATTTACCCGTAATTGGTCGGAAATTACGGCCTCCCTGTTGACGACGGACCCTAACTCCTGACTGCAAGCACCACTTCCCACGAAACTCAGTGGCATAGCACGAATTACCCCGAATCAGCCCGAAACCGATGTCTTGGCGTGCCAAGCCGGCCGCAGACCTGAACTCTCCACTCCACATTCCCTACTCCGCACTCAACAGCCCCTCCCCCAAAAAGCCGTCACACCGTCACAAATGTTGTCAATCAGGCACTTAACCCGTCACAAAAGGTTCCTCAACACTTTCGATGGAATTAGACATGGGGCAGACGGAGTTTTCCGGCCAC
>Ga0182024_10002144_pt1 | contig 49621 bp, 49 predicted proteins | sample P32metaG_FD_120480 | JGI IMG/M metagenome (GOLD analysis project Ga0182024, IMG submission 120480) | Permafrost microbial communities from Stordalen Mire, Sweden - P3-2 metaG (Illumina Assembly) | ecosystem: Environmental > Terrestrial > Soil > Wetlands > Permafrost | place: Sweden: Stordalen...
CCATTGGTCTGGCTGAATCCAATTAGCAAATTCGTTGGGCGGGTCGGGCATGATAGGCAAGTTGGTCGAACGCTCGGTCACCTACCGAACCCCCGGGAGCCAACTAGGGCGAGTTTCAAGAGCGCTGGATCTCATAGGCCGGTGGCAGCGTAAACACCGCGCTATTCGCGGTGCTGCTGAGGTCGGGCGGAAGCTTTGTTGACTTTTGGCGCGGAAAACTTGAACTTCTTGATAAGCCAGCCAAACAAATGGCGAAGGAAGGGCCAGCACCGAATCAGGAAGGGCACGGGATCGTCCCAGGCAAACCAAGCCGTTTCCTGGACGCCGCGGAATGAGTTGATCCATTCCTGGAACGTGAGCTTTCCATCCTTGCGATAATTGCGGAAGGAAATGAAATCCTTGTCCTCGACCACCCATTTCCGACCCACGCAGAGGTTGGAACGCGGCACGGGCTGAGCGGTGAGATCCAGGTAGAGGGTGCGCACGACGTCCAGGCCGTCATCACCCACAAACAGCCGGAAGGTCGCGCCGATGCGGGGATTGACGTCGAGCAGTTTGTACTGGCCGTCCCGCGCATCATAGCGGTAACCGATATCGAGAACTCCCTTGTAGCCGATCTGCTTCATGAAGTTTCTTGTTGTCTTGTCCACAAACTCGTTTTCGAGGCAAATCCCTAACGCCGTCATGCCGGTATAGACCGGATATTGACGAAGCTTCCGCCCGGTGAAACCGATCAAGCAATCGGATTGCGCATTGAAGTAGCCGTTGAACATCCAGACCGAATTATCGTCTCCCGGGATGTATTCCTGGAGCATCAGGTTCGGATTCTCGGGATCTTCGAGCTGGTCGTATTTCTCGATCAAATCTTGCTTGTTCCGAACGATGATCATGCGCAGCCCGGTACGCTGCTCCAGTAATGCGCTATTCATCCCTTTCAGCATCATGGGGAACGCCGCCCGCCCGCTCTCGAGGAATTCCAGAACGTCGCGTCGCGATTGGGGGAAAACTGTCTCCGCAGTCGGAACGCCATATTTCTTGGCCATAAAGTACATCCGTCGCTTGTCGGAGAGCGAGCGCACGAGCTCAGCCGCCGGAGTCTGGATCAGATATGCATCACGAATTTCCGAGGCATGGTCGGCAAGGAACAGGCTGGGACGATCACCGTTCGAGAGGAGAATCGGCCGCCCGCCGATCTTGCCAGCTACGTCGAGAAGCAAGCGAATCGTCTCCTCGGGCGAGGCATCTTCAACATTCCGGATAAACCGTCCCCGGCAGTAGCGGGATCTCAGACCCGGATTCCAGGGATCGGCGTCGATGCCGTAGACGGAAATACCCATTCTTCCCAGACTGCGCATGATGCCTGCACCGCAGTGATCAAACAGCTTGAAAATGACAACAGGCGTAGATGTGTCGGCGATGCGCATTCAGGATTGTCCTAGCGATTGAGTGGCACGGCGTGCGTCGGCCGCGGTTCACGACAGCACCGGGACGAGCACCGGAACCATGGCGATTTCATTGTCCTTCAGCACAAACACGGCCGGGATGTCGTCGATGTGGTTCAAGATGAAGTCCAGGTCATCGAGTTGATTACTGCGGCGGAGATACTCGACGCTCTTGCTCATCAGAAAACCGTCGGGTCGGGCGCCTCTCCAACGCTCGACGTACTCCTGGGTTTGGCGGCTAGCCGGTTGATAGCCCGCCTTGATCAGGCCCTCGGCGATCCACGAGCAACACATCTGGTCTTCCTCGCGGAATTCGCCGCGACCGCCGGCGCCGAGGATGGCGATTTTCTGATGTCGTCCAGTGAGGTAGCAGATCGTGGCGCTGAAGTTCCTCAGACAGGCCACATAGCTGGCCTCGGACTTGCGTGACTCGTGGAGCAGCAGAGTGCCCGAGGTGGAGAGCAGGATCATGGGGCGCTGCACGTCGGTGCGCAGCGCCATCTCGGCGGGGCTGTTGGTCATGTCGAAGCCATAGGGCATGTTGCCCCCGAGCTCGCCCACTAGTACCGGATGGGGGAGCCTAGCAGCCAGCGGCACAGCGGCTTCCAGCGAAGGAGTCGGAAACACGCGCCAGCCAACCGAAACGGCCGTGACCGCCGTTGTAGTAGCGCGGATCACGTCCACCGCGACGATGGCATGAGTATCGCGGTACTTCTGCGCGCTCTGCGGAAAGCAATCGATGACTACTGTTGGTAGCATACGCTAGGCCGCCTCCTAATTCCCCGACACCCGCCTGGGCGCGGTGGCCGCAAGTTCTGTTTGGCGAATGCGTCCGAGTGCAACCCCCGCCGGTAGATCTCCACGCGCAGCAGCTCCTCGAGCCGAACGTTGCACAGGTGGACGTCGCGCCCGAAGTGGTCCATCAGGGCAAACTGGCTGGCCTTGTTCGGGGCTTCGAATATCACGATGTTGTGTCCGAAGGCGTTCGCGAAGCGGTCGGCATAAGCCGCGTTGAATTTGCCTTCGTCGTCGAACAGTCCGACCCCCTGGGCGCTTTCACGGGCTTCTACCACGAGTTGCACCGCGCCCGCGTCAAGCCACCGCTTTCCCTGGTCGATCAATTGCCGGACCGTATCTTCGGTGAACGCGCCGGTGTGCTTCTTGCCCAGCTCAAACTGCACTTCGAGGCCGCGCTCGTTTGCCACCCCCACTACGTCTTTGGCCGCCAGCGGCATGTCCGTGAACCCTTCACCGCATTCAATACGGTCGAAACCCGTACTTGCGCACAAATCCAGATAGGCAGGGAGTTGGCGTTGCGCCACGGCAACCTCGAACGGGCCGCCACCGGTGACCGTGCGAACGCGATTCTTCTTCGCCGCAGCGACCTTCTTGCGCGTGGCGCTCTCCTTCGCCACCATCCAGCAGGCCATGGAGATCTTCAAGATCGAGATCAGGTGTGAGCTCTGCTGTAGATGGCTTTCGAGAGTCACCGGGTCGTAACCGGGATCAAAGGGGCTTGTCGCGGGCACGATGTCCGGCACTCCGATTTTCTTCAAATAATCGTTGGTATGAACGAGCCGGGCTGACTTGGCCCCCGTTGCGCGATGGTTCTTCTTTGTATCCTTCATCATCATTCACACTCCACGGGTTCGTATTCTCTTGCTCCCGACAAGTCCGTCAGCGCCTCTTCGGAGCCCTCGAGATACTGCAACGGTGCACACGGATAGAGAAAAACTCCAAGGGTGTCTCCCGCTGCCCTTGTTCGCGCCGCACCTGCGAAACACTGTCGGGCCATGATTCGGAACGCGTACGTCGCATGATTTACGAGGAGTCTTTTCCGTGTGTTGTCCGGGACGATAGAGCTAGATTGGATTTTCCGACCGGCGCGGTTTGGGCTCTGCTTCTTCCCTTGAGGCTCCGTTCGCTCTTTCTTCAGCGATTCGCCACAGACGACTGGTGATTCCGGAGATTTCCTTCAACCCCGTTTCGCGGAGCCTGCGTAGGTAATCCGGACGGGCGTGAGAGATTTAGCCGTCATGATGGGCAATCTTGCGAGTCGCCCGCTCGGTGCATCTTCCGCATCAGCACAAGGTACTGTCCGCCAGCCGAACCGATCACCGGAAGTCCCCGGTCGGCCATATCCTGCAATTTCTGGTGAAGCTGGATCCCAACGGAGTCTCGAAGCAGTCGATGTCCGAAGAACGAGAAGGGTCCAAACCCAAGGGTTATGGACTTGATCTTCTTTAGGCCGACGGAACGGAAAAGCCGATCGGCATGGCGCACTGAATGGAGATGATGCAGCGTGATTCCTTCTCCGCGCCCCATGGCGCGCCGCAGCGCTCGGGCCGCCCAGCGAAACGGCCCGAAAAAATGAGTCTTGGACGCATTAAAGAGGGAATGGAGACGCCAGAGGTTGTCCGTGCTCGCGAGTACATATCCCCCAGGTTCCACAACGCGGGCCATCTCTCGAATGGCGGCCTCCGGCTCAGGTAGCCAGGGGATCACCCCCATCGCCAGCACCATGGCAAAGTGATCGCTCGGAAAAGCCAAGCGATGAACGTCCCCGAGGCTGGTGGTAATGCGGTCGGCCACTCCTGCCTCGCTGGCACGCTGGCGCGCATGCTCAATCATTCCCTGGGCAGCGTCCATCGCCGTGACGAAATGGCCTTGACGGGCCAGAGCAACCGTGCCCACTCCGGCACCGCAGCCGATGTCCAGTATGCGGGACCCCTCGGGTAGCGCGAGCTGCTCGGCCCACCGCAGAAAGATCGAAAGACGCTGCTGGTAAATATAGCCGCACAAATCGCGCCGGCTGTACATTTCGTCCCAGTAGGAAGACCGGGATTCGAAGTAGGAGGTTACCGCCTGCTTCTCTAGCCAGGATTGGGTCAAATCAGAGTCCAGTTGCTCTGGGGTTAACGGGCGGCGTGGGCACATCCGGCTGGCAGTTTTTCGAGCAGAGAAGCCGGTGACACCCGCTACACCTGCGTTGGGATCATCTCTTTCCATGTTAGAGTCCGTCTTGAAAAAAGCCGCTAGCGGGCCCGAGCGTCGGAAGCCCTGTCCGTGTCCTCATCGGTCGCTCCTGCAGCCTGCTGCTACGGATTTCCGCAAGGTCGGAAAATGTGCCTCGGCTTCCTCGTATCTCCGCCCAACTCATTCGTCCCGTGTTCGCAAGAGGCGGATATACTTCTTGGCTGTGAGAATTGGCTAGCCCAATGATACCTTCCACATCAAATCAGAAGCTGGAGCTTCACTGCCCGTTTTGTGGGGTTGGGTTGGAAGAGTTCACCAGCTCCCTCAAGTGTGCCGGCTGTGAGCGCCAGTTTCCCGCTCCCTACGGAATCCCGTGTTTGGCAGAGAACCCGAGTGATGGCTCAGGTGAAATCGGAGAGGAGCGAATGCGCGAGCTGCTGAGGAACTGCGAGCGCATGTCATGGCAGCAAGCACTTGAGCGCGTCGCGGACACATTGGCGGACCCATTGGCGTTGCTGCAGGATGCCGTTAGCCCGGGTCGGGCCGCCTGGTGGCCCCTTCTAAACCTGCAACCAAGTTGGCGGGTGCTGGAGCTCGGTTGTGAGTGGGGAGCGATCACGTTCAGCCTAGCTCCGATGGTGGCCGCAGTGGTCGCCTGCGACTTGAACCTCCAGCGCCTCCGGTTCCTCAAGGCGAGAGCCCTGCAGGACAACACTTCCAACGTTCGGTCCCTATGTGCCGGGGACGCAGCCCGACTCCCTTTTGGCGACAAGGAATTCGATTTGATCATACTCAATGGGGTCCTGGAAAAAGTGCCCCTGTCGAGGTCGGGATGGTCCCTTGGGATTCAGCGAGCCTTCTTGCGTGAGGCGGCACGGGTGCTTGCCCCGGAGGGTCAATTGCTTCTAGTAGGTCGGAATCGTTGGCGTCGGCAGTCCAGCAAGCCCTTTCGCGGGTATCCCCATTCGTTTTGGGGCTTCAAGCTTCTTCTCCGCTCCGCGGGGTTTGTCTCAACTAAAGCCTTTATACCCCTGCCCAATTTTCAATCATTCAAGGCCATTGTGGATCCCTCGAGGAAACAGACGGTTGAGCATTACTTCGCGGAGCGTGAAGTTGCCCCATTTGAAGCGATCTGGCTGAAAGCTAGGTCTTCGCTGGCTCCTCTCCTGGCCTCGAGTTTTGGTTGGATCGCAACCCGGGGAAATCCTCAAACATCTTTCCTTGAATCGCTGGGGAGACAAGTGACCCAGGCACTCTCCGGTGCGAGCGATCAGCCTATCGAGTGGCTAAAATTTCGCGTTACTTGGCAGGAGCTCATTACTCTTGAACTGAGAATTCATGGTATCTCCCCCAGTGTGATCCTGAGAATCCCTCTGACTAGTTCTTCTAATCGCCGAACGAGTTTAGAGTATCAAGGACTGAACTCGCTGCGCGAACGTCTCGTCTCCCCCGGGAGATGGCCGGAGATCCCCAGGCCTTTATTGCAAGGGACGTTCAACAGCGTGCCCTACTTTGTTCAAGAGGGCCTTCCCGGATTCTCAGGCGTTCGATTCCTGCGCGCCGGACATCGCGCCAACAAATGGAAGGAGCTCGCTCTCGATTTCATTGTCCGACTCCATTCGGCGACGCGAACCCCCGTGAATCTCGACGAGGCAACCTGGAACGAAGCTGTGATGCCACTCTTGGACGCCGGCCTGCAAAGCACGGAGGAGTTTGCAGGGATCAGTTCCGCCTCGATCCGAGATTATCTGATGCAGGAACTGGTCGGCCATCAGTGGCCGTTCGTGTTCAGCCATGGAGATTTTTGGGCGGGCAATCTTCTTTTTGACCAGAAGGGTGACCGCCTCCTAGGGGTGATCGACTGGGATCGTTCGTTGCCGTATTCACTGCCGCTAACTGATCTCCTGCATTTGCTCCTGTCGGCTCGTGCTGAAGTTGAACAAACCCGCCCCACCGATTTGTTTGGCAAAGCTTTGCTTCAGGGGCTCGATCAGGAAGAACGTCAGCTGGTGGACCGCTATCTTCAACAAATGGGCTTCAGCGTGAGCTTTCAGCAGTTGAAAGCATTCCTGCTGCTCGATTGGCTGCTCCGAGTCTCAACGTGGGTCTCTTCTCGTCAGTCGCTTTGGTGGCGCGGATCCTGGCTGCGGAATAACGTTGAGCCATCGGCGGTATGGCTAAAGCAGCTATTCGGTGCGGCTGAAGCACGGCCCTTATCATCGAGCAACGGCAAGACATGAATTCAAACTGTGGTTTCTCAGTGATGCAATGCGGCCGAACGATTCTCCTGCGTTCATTTTACGAAAGCTCCCAGACCCTTGGGATCAATGATCGCCTTAAGCAACGAACTTCGACCGCTCTTGTCAGCCAGCTCCAACAGTTCCAGCAAGACGTCTTTGCTTTTGGGCCAGTGTCTCTCGACGGACCGGCAGCGTTTGCAACGCTCTCCCTGTGGGTGGATCAAGGATTGGACAATACGGAGTAGCCCTGCCTGATAAGATCGATCGGCGATTCGGCAACCGAGCAACTGCGCAGCCTCGCGGCACTTGGTCTGCGCTGGGGAGAAGCTTCGCTTAGCCACCCGGAACATCTCTAGATCCGCCTCCGAGTCCCCGATGGCTATCGTGTCCAGCTCCGGTGCCCCTACCCAAGAGAGGAGCGATTGCAATCCCGTTCCTTTATCGATGCCTTGGGTGAGGATAGCGGTATCGCTGAGAGTTTGACGAATTCTGAGCCGTGTAGTGGCTAACTTCGTCAGTAAATTCTGGATGATTGGGGTGGGTACGGGGAGCGTGCGTTCGTCTTGGAAGCAATACGCCCGAATCGAGTATCGGTAGCCGTCATCCAGAAAGACCCCTGGTACTTCGCGCAGAGCCCTTTTCACTTTCTCCAACTCACTGAGAGACTCGGAACTAACCAACACGAGCTCTCGATTTTGGACCGCATCCCAGAGCGCACTGCCGTATTCGGCTACGCCACCCACAAAACCGTAGGCCTTGCAATATTCTTGGACTTCCGCCATTGACCGTGCGGTATCGACGGCCACGGCAAAATCGTGCGTGTGGAGCAACGACACCGCTTGGATCCCAGCCTTGGTCGTTGAGGCGAACCCAAATACCCAGGCATCCAACACGCCGTCAATGTCGAGTACCACGAGCGGGCTGCGCCAGCTCACCGCTTTTGGCCGTAGGCAAAAGCCGCTGCAAAAGCGTCTGGTATGCGAGGTGAGGAATTTCCGCGCCTGCACATATCGCCGATGGAATTCTGCGTGGTGGCGTGAAAGATGGGGCAGCCCCAGCCCTTCCAGCGCCGACTGCGTCCCCCACGTACCGGCGAGGATTTTGTACAAAATAAGACGCTGGTGCACGCCGGCATCACCGCAGTTGTCTACGTAGCAAGCCAAAAGGGTGCTTTCCTCCGTCGGCGAGAGATCCCAGCAAAGGATAGCTTCGGCAAGATCATAGGCGGGGTCGGTCACGTTCAACTGTGGCTTGCCGAGTCCGTGGTGGTCGAAATCAGTCTTGAGAAGCCCGGTAGGACCATGGATCCACTCCACAGGTTGCATTTTGCCATCAATCAGGGTAAGGCAAGGACTGCCGGAGCGTGCTAGCCTTTCCCGAAGTCGAGTACGCTTCAACGCGGCGGTTACCTTATCGCGATACGCTTGACTAAGCGCGTCAGCAAGTAGGCGCAGACCCCCGTTTCGGCCTTCTTTGTTCAGGTCCGCAGAAGGATCCACGCCCAGACTCAGGGACCTGACGCGAGCGGCAACATAAGAACCTAGAGTGCCTACCAGCTGATCCCGGTTCCGAAAATCCGTCGCCGCCTGCTGTCCCTGTGGCAGCCATTCGGAATACAGAATTCCGTCGCGCAGACCGAGCACCGGCGGGATGTGGAGGGAAAGCCGGTGCGCTTCCAAGAAGGTATGGTAGCCCAGCCACCCCCAGCCAGCACTCTTCGCGAGTACATATCGTGTTTCCGTCTTCCCGTCAGCGTCTTGGAGGTGGACCTCATAAATGCCCTTAAGTCTGATGTGCCCCTTTTCTACGCAGAGATCCTTGAGCTTGTCGAGGAGTTCTTCCAACCGGGGACTGGATCCCAAGACCGCACTTCGGTAGCCACGCCGCAGGAAATACTCTCGCAGATGGCTCTCGACTGCCATCGGCTTTAGCAACTGTCGCTTGTGCCATTCCGCACCGTCCAGAAGAACGATGGTGATCTGAGGCGCCGGAGAGAGCCTCGCGCTACTGGGCCAAGTCCAACCACGTCGCGCGGGATGGTTGGGGACCAAGGCGACGATATCGCGTGTCTCGAAGCCTGCTTGGTGGAGGAATCGCACGGCCTGTGCGACAGCGTTGCCGCTGGTCATGGGCTCATCCACAATCACTGCCAACGCACCTTTCGCCGCACATCGCGTCATTTCCTGGGCTTCCCATGAGCTGATCCCAGTGGTGGGCCGCACCGTCACACAATCGACCTGCTGATAGCCTTCCGACTTCAGATGAGCACACACCACTGGGCCGAAATAAGAGCCAGCGGTGCGCAAGCCAAGGATCAGGATCGGACGGCTCCTGTCGGTGAAAGAATCCACAAACTTCCGAGCCAGCGTCAGCGCGTCGATGTGTGTGAGGCTCTGAGAATGAAAGGCGGAGGGCACTCGAGAGCGTCGTCCAATAAGATCAAAGCGTAGTCGCTGCGCAAGCAACGAAGCCAATAGACTCGTGCAAGACGCGAAGGCCTTTTGCCCAATGGGTCCATCTGCGAGCAACACCTGCGTGAATTCAATGACTCCAGCATCCCAACGTTGTCTCCAATCATGAAGGCGGTTGAGACTCAGCTCTCGAACTCTTTGTCCCAGCCGGAGACCCAGCTCCACGGTCGGAACCACGCGGGCAAGCATCGGCGCCGTCGCCACGGCCTTAGTGAAGTCATAACGCTTTCCGAGCAGATAATCATCAACTGTTTGGGTGAGCGCACACGAGAGCAAGAAAATGTTTGTGGCGACTTCGTTGCGCTGCCAATCTTCGGTTACCACTTCCAGTCGGGCGAGTTCGCCTTGGAGGTAGCCTCTTATTTCTTTGACAGTGGGGAAAATGTTCAAGGACCACGGGTAGCTTGCGTAGAAATTCAGCTCCGATTCCAAGAGCTCAAGAGGCAAAACATCGCCTCTAGGCTGCTGCACCGCAAGGGCGCGCTCGGTGGATGTGGGCGATATTGCCAGAGTGAGATCTTGGAGGTTCATAAACTTGCCAGTTAGCTTGCCCACGCTTGGTTGTTCGCTGCAGTCGAAGGAATCAAGATTCTGACTGGAAGCAACCGGTCGAACGGAGTGGAACGCTCAACCCCTGCCGTTGTCTTTCGATCACAAGAGATCGCGCCGTTTCCACCATGCCACATGGCCAGCGCGCTGCCCGATAGGAATCTTGTAACCATTCAAGCGCCCGTTCCTATACGCGCCCGCACATTTCACCTCTCAGTAGGACGTTACCCTCAGATTGGCAGGCGGGTTCGGCCGGTTGCTTGCACCGGCCGCAAACTCATAGGCCCCAATTGAAGGCGGTGATGGCCGAAGCAAACCGTCGTGGTCATAGGTTGGAACTAGCGAACTCGTCGAACCCGCCCCATTCGCTGGACTGCTAGAGGCGGATAAATGAAGATCCGTCGCGCAACTGCTCGGACAGCCGGATATGCTCGCGTTCACGAGCTGGGGGTCAGAGTTAATCGTGCCGCCAAATTGAGTGCCGGTGTCGTTGGGAGGTGGACTCTGCGCGGGATTGGCCGCCCACATGATGTTATTCGCACCTGTCATGGGGAGCGGGGAAGTATTGGATGAATCGTTGGTCCAATACGGCAGGCCACCAGAACACGGTGGGTTGGTCCCCGTCTGGAACAGAATGTTGTTCTGGAAATCGGATGTAGTCAGATCGTTATTCTCAACCATGGCTGCGGCGAAACCGTCGCAACTCATGAAGCCGGAACTCTGAATGCTGCCTGCGTCGTAGCAAGTGTTATCATAAAAATGCTGCGTGCCAGTGCTTCCTGTGCCAGAGCCAGTCTCGTGGCTGCTGTGAATACAGGAAAAGTTGCCCCCCCCTTCCGCCGTGGCCGGTCCTTTGCCAATGTAGTAAATGACATTGTTATAGACAAAAATCCCGCTGCCCTGCGAAGCGTCAGATGTGTATATGCCAATTCCATCGCAGGTCGTGTCGTGGATCGTGTTGTCATGGATCGTAAAGTCAAACTCGTTTTGAAAGTTCGAGTAAACCTGGATGCCTCGACATGCGACAACGTTTGAGACTGTATTCCATCCCACCTCATAGTGGCGCGATTGGTCGCCCATATAAATTCCATGCTGCTGGTCTGTGTTGGGCTGGCTTGCCAGATTGCCGACATCGTGAAAGTTATTCCCTAAGATCTGATTCGTGATGCCGGAACCGTTGTTGTCGATGTTAGCTGTATGTATGCACCCAGTCTGGTTCGCAGCGAAGGGACACGTAATGTCGTCGCCTACGAGCCGCCAGCCGTAGGATCCACCGGTGGGGTAGCTGTTGGAGGGGCCGCCCCAAGAAACGGCTTCGTCGCTCCCCTGCAAATGCATCTCAGCCCAGGTCCACCGGCCCATACAAGCGCCCCCACTTGCGGTGTCACCTGTGGCTAAGAGTGCATCGATACCAACGGACTGAGACGTGGAGCCAACGGTGACAGCGGCGCCGGGGTAAGCGGCAAGAACGTTTGGCTGGGAGAGTGTCCCCTGGCACCATTGTTGCCTAAAGGTCACCGCTGCGGACCATCCCTGACCATCATCGGTGTTCGCGACGACTCCGTTTTCAACGTAGATAATGTTGCCAGCCTTGCCTGTTGCTGCCGTTTGAACGGCGTTCGGAATCGTTCTCCAGGGCGCGGAGAACGAGCCGGTACCGGTCGAGTCGTTACCGCTGTTGGAAACATAATAGATGTTGCTGGCATTAACCGTGAACGGGAGTCCGTTCGATGTGCCTGCTGAAGTCCCGACGGCGAAGTTCCCACTCGTGCAGCTACTCGTCAGTTGCACGACCATCTTCTGATACCACATCCACGTTGCGGGTTCAGACACGATGGTTAGGCATGAGGCGCCGCTGAGTGTCACTGTCGGAAATGTGCCGAGAAAGTTTCCATAGAGCGTAACGTATACGCCGCCGTTTAACGTGAAGGTGGGGTCGGAGTTGCCCGTTGCGGGACCATCTGTTAGATCTGAAAAGAAGAGAACTGGCGGTCGAGTCTGCTGCGCCCAGGTTTGAGAGGCTCCGAACAGCCAGATCAGGAATAGCCATTTAAGTCGCATGAGGTTTGAACCTTCCTTTCTTGCACCTTCCTCACGGCGCGATGCTCGGCTGTTGTGGACACGGGACATAGACTTCGATAATGCTCGTGAGTCATGCCGTCAATGTTCGGTGGAACCAGACACGAGGATTACGTTCGCCAGACTATCTGCGTTCGCGGAGTGCGAAGCGCGGCATTGCTAACGCCTCTTAGCTTTCAAGGTGCCGTCATATAACTCGACGAGTCGCGACATCATGGCTTGCATCGTGAACTTAGCTTCGACCATCCGGCGGCCTTCGCGGCCCATCTCCCTGGCGCGCTCCGGATGCCGCAGCAGAGTCCGGATCCGGTCTGCGAGCGCATGAGGATTTTCGCTCTCGATGAGGAACCCGCTGCGACCCTCCTCCAAAGCTTCGGAATTCCCTCCGACACGCGTCGCAACGCAGGGCAAACTGCACGCCATCGCCTCCAATAAGGCGTTGGAGAAGCCCTCACTCCGGGAAGGCAGGCAAAAGACATCACTCATCTTCAGCAATGAAAAGACATCTTCTGATGGGCCAACAAACCTTACGTTTTCTTTTAGTCCGAGCGATTCGGTCAGCTTAAGCAACTCCTGGAAGTGACGGGGCGCGTGCACGTCGCCGATCACCAGGAACATTGCGCGGGGAAACTCCTGACAAACCGTTGCCGCCGCCCGGATCAGAATGTCCAGACCCTTCACCGGGCGGACGTGCGCCACCGTCGAGACCAAATGCGAAGCACCGCCGAGGCCCATCGAGGCGCGCAAAGTCGCGGCATCCGTAACTGCGGCGATCCTTTCGATTTCAATACCGTTATATAGAGTCAAGACTTTCTCAGGGTTCAGGCCGTCATGCCGGATGCAGAAGGCGCGCACCTCGTCAGACACGGCGAGCACCAGGTTGTACAGCCGGCTTAGCACGCGGTAGGCTGGCTGGTGCTTCGAGGCACGCAGGATTCCCATATCACGCCGACTGGAAATCAACGCCGGGACGCCGCTCAGTTTGGCGACTAGACTGCCCCAAAGATCGGAGGTTTCGAAAAAGGTGTGTACGATGCGCACCTGTTGGGCGCGAATCAGGCGATTCAACCGCAGCGCGACCTGAAGCGCATTCCAGTCATAGGTGCGGCGCAGCGGAAACAGCCGCCATGGACAGGGAAAATTTTCAAATACGCCCAAGCGTGGATCGATCTTGAACGTCACGAGCGTGCAACGGAATCGGTCCTTGGGCAACAACCGGATCATGTTCAGGAGACTGCGCTCGGCACCGCCCATTTCGCAGAGCTGGTCGATAAGAAAGAGCACATGGGTCCGGTCGGCAGGGTATGAGCCAGATGCGGATAGTGAAAACCCTGTCGGTTCAGGGCGCATCAAGGCTTCGCACGGAGCGCTTGTCGTGTTGGGTGTGATTTCAACGATCGTTTTCATGCAGACACGCATCCCGCCGACAGCCAGAGAACCAGTGCGACCCCAGGAAATCGATTTGCTCCGGCCCCGCTTTCACTTCCCTCGCACACCTACTGTTTGGTGGATGGGTTAGGAATGTGCCCGGCTGGCGCAGGAGCATATTCGTAAGCACCGGCGGTCGGCGGAGAGGGACGCAGAAGGCCGTCATGATCGTAGGTTGCAGCGGGAGTCGTTTTGCTCCCCGCACCGTTGGCGGCGCCGTTCACGGACGACAAGTGAAAGTCCGTGCCGGGATTGACAAACTGCGGATTGCCTTTGATACTCCCGGTGACGTGAGCGCTCACAGGCGCTTGTCCGATGCCAAAGAACACATTATTCGTGCCATAGATCCCATCAGGCAGTGGGTCCTCGTTATCGAAGTAAGGCGCCGACGTATTGACCTGAGAAACGATGTTATCGTGAATATGTATCCTAACCGGGTCGTTACCAGCGTTCTGCACACCATTGTTGGAATGTCCATAGGGGGGCGTGGAAAAACTCCCGCAGTTGTACATCGTGTTCTCGTAGACCTCTATAGTGCCGCTGCCGGCTGGTCCACTCTTGGTGTAGGTCCCCAAATAGATGCAATTCCATGCTCCGGTCCTTTCCGGGTTGTTCGGGCCTTTCCCGGTGTTATATATAACGTTATTGTAGACTGATATTTGACCTTGCGACGGGTTCGTAGTCGCCAATAGGATCCCATCGCACTGCGTATCATGGATCACGTTGTCGTGGATCGAGTAATCGTACAGGTCGTAACCATCGGTGGAGTGCAACTGCAGCCCTCGGCAACCGTGGACGTTAGCAATCGTGTTCCATCCGAAGTCCACGTGGTTTGTGTCGGTTGAAAAATAGACGCCCTGATAAAGCGCCGAAGCAGTGGGCGGGCCGATCACTCCGATGTCGTGCACGTTGTTCCCGTACGCCTTCACATTAGCGGCATTCATGGTTTCAAAGCAGGCAGCGCCACCATTGCCATTGGGGCACGTTATGTCGTTGCCGATGAGCCGCCAATTGCTCGAAGGAGAAGCTCGGGATTGACCGTTCAGGACAATGGCGGCGCCACCACGCAATTGCAATTCTGCAAAGGTCCAAGCACCCTGACACGCACCACCTCCCCCGGTGGGGCCTGTACTCCGAACGCCAATATCCGGACCGGTTGCGGTGCCGATAGTGGCACTCGCATCGGGATAGGCAACGAGGGCGTTGGGTTGCGAAGCCGTGCCTCTGCACCATTCATTCCGGAGCGTTAGAGCGGCCCTCCAGCCTTGTCCATCATCAGTAGTTTGGCTAATCCCATTGACATAGACGATGTTGCCCGCGCTGGTGCCAGCGGTTTGGACGGCGTGGGGAATCGTTTTCCAGGGAGTTGTGGATGATCCGTTGTTGCCGTCACTTCCGTTGGCGGATACAAAGTAGATATGGCCCGTATTGACGGAGAATGGTAAGGGATTGGAAGCAATTCCATTCACGGTGACCACGAAATCGCCGCTCGAGCAAGTCGAGCCGAGCTGAACCACAATTTTCTGATACCACTGCCACGGTCTTCCCCATGTTACGACACGCAGGCAGCTGGATCCGTTCAGGCTCACCATCGAGGAGCCTTGCGCTGAGCCGAAGGAGTTTCCATAGAGCGTCACGTAAGCTCCGGAAAAACCACTGACACGCTCGCCGCCGTTGTTAGGGCCGCTGCTCAGGTCCGAAAAGAAGATCACCGGTGCCGTTTGCGCCGAGGCCAGAGCGGCCCCGAACAGCCAGGCTAAGAAAAACAACTTGAGTCGCAGGGTCAGCACGTAGTTAGGTCTACCCGAAACGGGCGGTGTGGCCGGAACGAATCACGGGAAGATTGACGCGATGGACCGGATTTAGATAGATCTCAATCGAATTCTTGGAAGATGCGACAGCGTTTCATTCGGGAATTCATAATGCGCGGCATCTCCAGTGACAATGCGAAGGGACGCTGCTCGCTCGCGATCTTCGCAAGTTTCGGAGAAAATTCAACTCCGATGATTCGTTGAAATCGGGCCTCGTGGGCCATCAGAAAGCCCCTTATCGCAGCCTTGTCGATACGGGTTCTGCTTCGTTCAATTCCTTGGATCGCATTATGGAAGATTCGGCGCCTCGGGATGTTCCGTCCAGTTCCGGCAGCGTTGCTGCCCACCCAGCTCGCGACATGCTCGACTTCAGGCTCCTTATGACGAGTTCAGAGAATTCCTGTACTGGAATTTCTCTGGCCCCGTACCTTTGCCAGTTTGCTTTTAGCGTTCCACAGTCGATGATTGACCAACGGCCTTCATGAACCACAATATCCACAAGCGCCGCAAGTGCCAGCGCGCCCGCATGGTTCTCTAGATGAAACATGCTCATGATTGAGAACACGCGTCCGATCTCAAGACCCCAAAGTCCACCCACGAGCCGCCCATCGCGATAAGTGCCCACCGTGGCGACGAAGCCTAATTTTTGCACTTCTATGTATACCTCAACCAGCTCGGGTGTGAGCCAGCCATCGCGCCCCTGCTGGCGATAGTTAATAATCGCTTCGAAATCCTGGTCGTATCGCACTTCCAGTTCTCCACGCCGCTGATACGGGCGCAGCTTCTTTGGGACATTCGCCGTGTCTGAAGTGATGATCGCTCTGGCTGGAAACCAATGCCAGGTGAAGCGGGCACCATAAGTGTTAGGCCTACCAAATAACACAAAACCGCGCAGGTAATTCGAGACGATAGTTGCTACTGTAGGAGTTTCGAAAGAACCCAAGCGTCCGACAAAGAGTTCGGCCCGACGACCCACCGTTCCTGGATCGATTTTCCGGAACAGAGATCGCAGCACCAAATGGCGAAGCGCCGTAAAACACGTCTCAAAAGGGTTGAGGCTTTGACCATGGCCCTACGCTGCGCCTTTCCTCTCGCGCCCCAGACAACAGGACATCCCGCCACCCCCGAAGGAGATATATCGTGATACATGGTCATGTAAGTTTTCACCGATCAGGTAGTCTGGAAACGTCCTTGATCACTTGTTGGCCGCAGGCGCGCTCTTCTCGCGTTTCCATGGTCCCTGGCAAGTTTCCCGCGCAGTTCGATTCATTCCCTTGCCGCAAGACTCGCGAAATCAGATAACGTCGGATTGCGTCGTAAGATTCGCCAGTCAATGCCTTGATCGCCTTTTTCGCCTCCCACAGCAAGGTCTGCCGCCATCGAGGCCACACGCGTTCCGCCGCAATCGCACCCGACACGGAGGGTGGTGTGTGCACGTGAATGAGGTATCGGCCTAGAATCAGGCAACCATCCAGGACTGATGCGGCCGCTGTCGCCTCGGACGTGAACAATACCTCAATGCCAGCAGCGGCTGCCGTTTTGCCCACGTTTCGTGAATAGTACCCGGCCGGTACTGAGGCGACTTTCACCGGCTCCCCCAAAATGTCGCTCAGGATCGCGCAACTCTGCTGCCATTCCCTCATAAGCTGTTCCCAGCTAAGATGCGACATGCGTTCAGGATGCGAACAGGAGTGGCTGCCGATAACATGCCCGCGGCTTCGCAACTCCCGGATTTGCTGCCGGTCAAGGAAGCCCGTTCGTCCGACCCAGTCTGTGGTGATGAAGAAGTGCGCCCGCCAGCCGTACCGCTCCAGTTCGTCGGCGACATACGTGTACGCGCCGAGTCCACCGTCATCGAATGTCAGGAATACTGGAACGTCATCCTCCCAGCGGCGAAAGCGGTCAATGAAGCGTACAGCGTCCTGCCCAGCCTGCTGCCAAATGGAGAGGATATGATTGTGAAAATGCTTGTGGTCGAGCTTATACAGCGCTCCGTAGCCTGTGAGAGCTCCCTTCGACCCATCGGTCACATCGTGGTATGCGAGCGACATTGCTTTCATGAAGAGACAGTCTCCGCTCGCCCGTCTTGCAGGACTGAGGCATAACATTGCCTTGTTTCTCTCGCAATACGGCTCCACGAATTGAAATTGCCCGAAGACGCCACCCCTGAAGCAAGACGCTCTCGCTCTTTGGGATCCCGGATCAGCCTACTGACCGAGCTAGCCAGAGCGTCAACGTCGCCATAGTCGACAATCAGCGCCGTTTCGCTGTCGCGTAATATTTCCCGAAAAGCCCGCAGATTTGTAGCAACGATCGGCTTCTCGTAGGCTAGTGCGGTCATCAACGCGCCGCTTGTGGTTACCTCTCTGTAAGGAAAGACCACCAGGTCAGACGCTTGATAATACGTGGGTAGTTCTTCGTCAGGGATAAATCTAAAGTCGAGGCGGACGGATTCCTGCAAACCTAGCTGTGCTACTCGCAGGGCGATCGACTTTAGCAATCCCGACTCTCCTGTACCAGCGATGAGAAGGCGAGCCTTTAAGCTACGGGCGTCTATCCTGCGCCAGCCTTCCAATAGAAAATCGAGCCCCTTATACGACCGGATGATGCCCTGCCAGAGGACCACCGTCTCGTCCTCAGAAATGGATAGCTCAGCCTTCGATGCTTGCGCGGAGCGCGGCTTGGCATCATGATGCAAGGGTCCATGCGGAATTACCCACGCTCGTTTGGGATCCACCGAGAACTCGCGAACGAGCCGGCTCTTTGCTTCATCGGTATGACAGATCAGTGCGTCCATTTCGGCGTACAGGCGTTTGAAAATGGCCAGGAATTTTTCCCCCGTGTCGTGCGGCAGCACGTTGTGTACGGTATAGACCAGTTTGATTTTCTGCTTCTTTACGGCCTTCAGAAACCAGATTTCGAAGGGAAGCCTTCGTACGAGCGGAGTCCATTGAACATGTATAATGTCCGGTTCCGAGACTGCAAACCGGGCGACAAGCGCAGCCATATTGATGGAAGACTCAACGAGCATCAAGGCTCGCCGTACGTTGTCGTTTGAAATTCCCAGCTTGGGAACCAGATCGACGAGCCCCGGATCATTGCGCAGGCCATGCCGGGCAAAGTATGTAGGATCCTGATAGGGGCATACTGACCCAAGTGTTACGTTGATGTTCTCGGCCTTCAAACTTTCGCAAAGGTACCGGTCGTAATGCCAGGTGTAGCACCACAGGTCCATCATGAAGACTCTGATGCGCGCTTTGTTGGAACGTAGCGCGAACCCGCTCGGCCGGTAACCGGCATCGTGCGCGGAGGCTCTTAGGCGCCGTTCCATATCACAAACCATGCTCATGAGGGCCACTCTTTTTGCCCGGAGCTCGCACGCGCCAGGCGGCGTCTCGCCACAATCACGTTGGCGGATTCATCGGAATGTCGACTTTTCGAGCAGCTTTCGACCGTCGCTGCAGCGGTGAACTCCGAATCCTGCTTTTTCAAAACTCTGCCCGCAGGGCTAATGATGTCAGCAAGTGTCAGGCGGAAACGCCGGTCGATCCCCCAAAGGACTGCCCCGTATACCAAAACGCTCAGCGCCCCCCTAACAACGAGATTGAGGAAGTCGGAAGAGCAGTGGACCCGGGAAACCAGCAGAACGCTGATCACACCCGCACCCAGGTATCGTGAGCATGCCAAAATATCAAATTGTAGGGGGAGCAGGGCGAATGACTCGCGAATAGTTAATCCGAGAAAGACGGCATAGCTGAGCAGAGTAGCGACGGCCGCCCCCTGCAACCCAATCCGCGGGATCAACAGCACGTTTAAGACGATGTTCAAGACTGCGGAAGCAGCCACGAATTTGAACATTGTGAACGTCTTCTTGTGAATCACGAGCCCAGCATTGAAAAACATCTGTAGCGAGTGCAGCGTCAGCCCAAGCACCAAGACGGGGAGCAGTGGATAAGCTTCCTGCAACTTTCGCGACCCAAGGACAATCACGGCATAGCGCGACGTTACTGCGACTCCCGCCAGCACGCACACTGATAGCAGAAGAAAGTTGTCAAGAGTGGTGCTCAAAAATGCGCGCGTCTCCTCCGGACCCCGACTCACCCACAACTTCATGTAGATTGGAAACATGGCAAGATTCACTGGGGTCCTCACAAACATCGCGACGTAGTTTGATATGTTGTACCCAGCAGAATAGTAGCCGAGGGCCTGAAAACCCAGATAGTGCTGCACCAGGATGCGGTCACCGGAATCCAGAATGACTGACGCCAGTTCGTACCCAACTAAGGGGAAACCAAATGTTACCGCCCCCCAAAACAACGTCTGATCGAAAGCGCTAGCGGAGATCATGCCGGGTGGAAGCAGCAACACCACGATCACGAGAACAGATACCAACTCGACTGCAACCGTGCCAATCAAAACCGCACTCACACCGCGGTTCCACGTAAACAGAAGCAGGCATACAACGGCGATGGTTGTCCCTCGCGTCAGCACGGTCACTGCATTGAAGGCTTTGGTTCGCCTTTGAGCACGAAGAAAATTCATCACGATTGGTCCTAGGCTTTCGATGAAGATCAGGGCGGAACCCAGAACGAGCACTTTCTTGAGCACCGGCGAGACGAACGAGTTTGGAACAAGTCCGAGCCCGATGAGGAAGAGTAAGGCTACAGCCATTCCGCAGAGGGCGGCGCCGAACAGAAGCGTTGAGTAAAACTTTCGCAGCGCGCCTTCGTGTGTTGATGCAGCATGGTCTTGGTAGAATCGCTGAATAGAGTGCTGAAGGCCCATTTTCGATACAACTGCGGCCATGGCCGTCACTTGGAGGGTGAGGGCCAACATCCCATACTGGCGCACCGATAAGAGGCGCGTGAGGATCGGGAATGAGACGAATCCCAAAGCGAGGACGCCTAATTGCCCACCTAAGTAGTGAGATGCTTCCCGATACAGCGTTCGCAGATCGCTCACGACTGTTCGCTTCCCTGGTGAATGCACCTCAGCCGGTCTTTGAGAATCTGAAAGCGGGGCATGTGAGTTTGCCGTAATGAAGGATCAAACAATCTGTGCACGCTCAAGCCTCAATTCCTTCACCCGATGCAGCAATTGCAAACGTGCCGTCTTGTAGATCTCATTCTGTCGACTTGTTCGATTCAGGAGGTAGCAGAACTCCTCGTATTCGGTCTCAGCAGAGATACGAGGCGCAAGGAAGCAATCGCCGTCCGAGGTAACTTCTCCCAGGATGGTGCTGAACGCCATCCGGAATTGAGCAGACTTCACAGCGGCGTACGCGATGCTTGAGATATCCTCGAGTGTTCCGTTCGGATATGCCATGTATTTGCAGTCCATGATGTTTGCCTCAATCGCCGCCTTGCTCTTAGTTAGCTGCCGATGCACTTCCTCCTCCTGCTGATTCGAATGCAAGATACAGTGATCATGGCAGTGCGATCCGATTGTTGCCCCCATTGAGGTAGCTTGGATTACGTCGTCCCAGCTCATTGGTTCATCGGAACTAAAGCGAGCATTTAACTCTGCCCACTTGTCAGATGTGAGTTGCCTGATGCATTCCGTCCTAATGTGCTCTACTAGATCCAGCGGTGCTCTCTTTGCAATTTGTATGATCGTCCTGGCCGCGGCCAAACGCTTTTCACGGGTCGTTAAATCAAAGCCCTTGTTGATACTCCGTAAGTAAACAGCTTCCTTTTCCGTATAGAGAATGGCTACCCGGATGTAATAGGCTGGGAACCTGACGCATTCCGAGATGTGCCGCGTGCTGACAAATATCGTAAACGGAAGCTTCCAAGCCTTCAGCAGCGGGGCGACGATGTGCAGATTGTTCTTATAGCCGTCGTCAAATGTCAAAATGACATGGCCGGACTCCAGTCCGTATCCGTTGACAATGCATTCATACAAATAGTCCATCGAAACTACTTCCCGATGGCGGCGAAGAAAAGCGATCTGCTGCTCAAAGACCCGGAGGGGCAAGTGAAGTCCTTGTACATCGGGGTCGAGAAGGGTTTCCTCGACACCGTGATAGAAAAGGACTGTGGGGCCCTTACTCCACAGCCGGAATAACCTTTGTGCGCCACAATGCCTGGAAACGCTGAGGCTCAAGCGCCGAATTGCCGCACACGTCAATGGTTACAGCCTCCCCTGCATGCCGACAAAATGCGATGCCGCCGAATCCGGCGTACCGAGTTCTTGTGGTTTTCCAAAAGAAGTCAGCCGACGCGCCGATAAATGGGAGAAATGAGGGCTTCGACGAGGTCGAATGCTCCCCGCGAGCCCAGCTTCGTGCCGAGGGAGCGTCTGGATCGAGCCAGAGAGCACGGCACGCCGTGAAGCCAAAGCCTTGCATCGCTCGAGCGTTCACTACCCGTGCACGGCATTTGCCAGCGCTTTCGCTACCAACACAATCGTCTGCAATACGACGCGACAATCCGACAACGGTGTTCGTTGCTTCAGGTACTCCAGATCTATGTGGAGTTTCCGGTCCAGCAGGTGGTCTAAGTAAAACTGCTCTGGTTTGATCCCATCGGGTATCGTGTCGGCTTGGTCCGTCGTGTAGTACAGCTGTCCTGGACCGGTAATACCAGGTTTCACTTTGAGGGTTTGCCGCTGTTCCGGTGTGTAGTGTCCAACTATGTTCGGATCTTCCGGACGTGGGCCGACTACAGTGAGATCACCGAGAAGCAGGTTGAAAAACTGGGGCAGTTCGTCGATCTTCGTTGCCCGGAGAAACCGGCCAATGGTCGTAATTCTCGGGTCGCGAGGTGCAGTGATGGCGCCCCCAATTTTGTCGGCACCGCATATCATCGTTCGGAATTTCCACATCCGGAATTGGACGCCGTCTTTGCCGGCGCGCCATCCGCCATAGAAAGGACTGCCCGGTGATTCAAGCACGATGGCCATGCTGGCTAGCACAAACAAAGGGCTGAGCGCGATCAGGGCCACCAGAGCGATGGCGATGTCGGTCACGCGCCGGATCATCTGGTTGATCTCACAAGCGCAAACGCTTCAGCGCACCGCCGATTGATCATGCTACCCCAGTAGCGGGCCCGATCTGCCAGTGCCTCAAGGCTCCGCGGATGCGGACACGGCCGGACTTCGGCCGAATAGCAGCTGAACGCCCTTATCTTTTGCTCTAAGAAGTCGGTCACATCCACATACACATTCGCATGAAATGGCGGCGTGAGCGTTGCTGAACCCCATTCTGTCGAAGAAGGCGTCTCAAACATAAGAACTTCCTTCACGGAAGGCGCTGAATAGGGCCTTGCCGCGACGAGAACGGCTTCCGTCAGGATTTTGTGATCACGATTGATGTCTCCCGCAAAATGTGTGTAGACCACATTCGGCTGCGAGTCTGCAATCAGTTGCTCCACTTTTTTTACCACGTCGCACAGCGGCACGGTATCAAGCCGCTGATCTGGCAGATTTCCTAAAACGAGGTCTACAACTCCCAGTATTTGGGCGGCCTGATTTGCCTGTTTTCTGACCTCGACGTCCCAGTCGCCGTTGTATCGGCTCGAGACTCCTTCGCACATGACGGCCACCTTAACGCGATCGCCTTTCGCGATGTGAGAGGCGATTGTCCCGCCAACGCCGAGCAGTTCGTCATCGGGATGAGCCGCCACGACGAGAACGTTCACTTCGCGGCCTCGTTGGTGCGGTCGAAAACTATCCCAGGCAGAAGGAACGTCGCGCCCGCAGCTTGTCCAGAAATTTTCGGACCATCCTCTCGTTGAACAGTTACCAATCGGATCCATCCATCGGCAGTCGAAACCCAGGGCCAGCCATCAGAATCAACAATCACTTCACCTGGTCCGCGGCTTTCGCCGTCGATTGGAGCCCCGTCGGCGCGGGCAGTCCAGACCCAGACTCTGTCACCGTTGAGGAGGGAAAACGCTCCCGGATAGGGATCTGTCAACGCCCGAACCCAGTTGTATATTTCCTGTGTGGTGCGATTCCAATTAATCACCCCGTCTTCCGGTCGGCGCTTGGGCATAACTGTCGCATGACTATCATCTTGTTTTCTGCGCGGCAGAACGCCACTTCGGATTATTGGCAGAACCTCGTCGAGCATCTCCACTTCGGTTTCTCCCACCTTTTGATAAATGGTCTTGCAGTCGTCTTCTTCACTTATCGGGATTGTCCTTTGCGCTACGATGTCGCCGCTGTCCGCCTCGGGCTCCAGAATGATCATCGTATTCCCAGTAACCGTTTCGCCGTTTATCAGTGCCCAGTTCACTGGAGCGCGGCCTCGACTTTTGGGCAGTAGCGACGCGTGAAAGCCCAGACATGCAAGTTTGGGAACTCGCAGCAAGTCAGGTTTTAGTAGTTGCGTCCATCCGATTACCAAGAGAAGAGCAGGAGCCTTCTCGCGTATCCACGCTACTGCCTCCGGCTCATTGATGTTGCGTACTCGAAGTACGGGGATTTGTCCTTGCTCTGCCACGGGTGTGAGATCGATTGCTCCGGACACCTGCGCCATGCTCTCTCGCATCAACGTGACCAATCCCAGAACGTTGTAGCCCTCGTCGACGAGGTAATTGAAGGGAGCGCGAGCCTCCATATGGACACCAACAAACACCATGCTCGGAAAAGTATGAGCATTCCATGCGTTCATCATAGAGAATTTACATACCCTGAGAAGTCATAGCGCAGATCAAATCCTGAGGGTGCCCTCGAGATCCAGACATCACAGACTTGCCGCGGTCACAATTCTAGCGCTGTCCGAATTGATGCGGCCTTGCCACGGCTCTGATGGAAGATGACATGAACTGGCTCCTGTTCGCTCACACTCCACCCGTAGCCTGTAGCTCCAGCGCATTCGGAAGATCACCAACAACGGCTTTGTCAGTTCTCAACACAACACTTTTCTCCAGCACCCATGCCTGCGATACTAAACCGGCAAGCACCCACAAGTAGCCATCTATCTGAAGAAAGGTCCAGCGATCTCCAAAGAAGTTTACGACTACAGAACAAACCATCCACGCGGCAAGTCCGAGTCCTATGGAACTCAGAAACGGATCTTGCGCGCGCCGGAATAACTGGTAACCTGTCCAAAAAGTGGTGGCGAGCAACCAGAGGAACAGAAGTAGACCGATGATCCCGGTTTCAACGAGGACTTTCATATAAATGTTGTGACTGTCCTTATAACCGTGCACGTGTTTGGTGTAGGCGTAGGTGTCGAATCCCAGACCCAGTAATGGGTTCGCTTTAAACAGTTGCAGCCCTTCCTCCCACAGATCCACCCGTACCTGGGCCGAATGATCGAGTGTCCCCGCATTCTTGTCGTAGGTCATCTGCACGCGCTGCACGACGGCATTGGGCGCCCAACTGGACCACGTACAAGCCAACACAGCTAGCAAAACGAGCAGCTTGCGCTGCTTCATCAGGCCAAGGAATACACAGCCCGCTAGGAATGCGAGATAGGCTTCGCGTGAAAGACTGAACATTAGGCAGGTCGCCGAAAAAAATGCCAGCGCGAAATAGCCAAGCTTCAACAGGTGTCTCCGTTCGAACGCGACTAACGCGAGTAAAAGCACAGAAATCTCAGCCACGAACGCTGCCATCCCGTTTACTCCTGCATAGCCTGCGCTACCCTCGTCTTGTAGGCCATACGAAAACGTAGAAAAGTCTCGGCCCGACACTGTGTCCCAGAAACTCCCGTCCAACCTCAATGTGGCCACACACATGAGTAGGATCAGAATCTTCATCTGTCGGGTCTCCCTAACAGTGGCCGCGGTTAGGAAGAGGATCAGTGGCATGACCATGTAGTTCTTCCAGTCAGCCAGTCGCTGGTCAATACCACTCAGGGAGAATGGTAGACCGGATCGGAGGTAGAGCGATCCCTGACATAGGGACACGAACGTGAAGATCGCGTAGACGGATAGGACCAGGTTCCAGGACGTCTTTGGTAGAATCGGTTCTCCACGAACGACCAGTCCCAGTAGCACGCCGAGCAGAATGATATCGACTATACTCTGACCCAGCGGTAAACCGTTTAGCGCGTACCTGCCTGTCTGAAGAGGGATGAGCGGCACAAGGTAATAGATCCCGACGATCGGTCGCCAAAAAATGCTTAGGAGAAAAGCCAGGACGCCGGAGACGTAAAGAACATAGACAGCGAAGGACTCCAGGCCAAAGTGAATCATAACGGCTACTCCCTTTTCTCAACGGACACTATGCGGCAAACTTTACGGTGGTCTACTTCGCTGACGCAGCAATAGCCATGCTTGAGGAGCGTGACACCCCGGCTGTCACAACCTTATCCTCTACGAAAGAGCTCATGTGCTCCCGATACCACTTGACGGTTAGTGACAAGGCTGAATCGAGATCGTAACGCGGCTTGTAGCCCAACAAGGACTGAGATTTTGTCAATGAGGGCACGCGAATGCTGATGTCGGGGAAAGGGTGCTCGACGAAGTGGATCGGGACATCGGTGCCGCACAGGTCCACGACTTTGCGTGCGAGTCCATAAATGGTCAGCGTATTGGAGGGGTTCCCGATGTTAAAGTCTTCCCCCACGGACTCGGGCCGCTCTAGCATAAGTAGCAGCGCAGAGCAGAAGTCGTCGATGTAGCACCAGGAGCGGATCTGTGAACCGTCGCCGTGCACCAGCACAGGTTTCCCGCTGAGGGCATTCACGATGAACCGAAGCAAAGCATGTTCGCCGGTCCGCCCGGGCCCGAAAATATTGAAGGGTCTAACAATTGCGATTGGCATTCCCGTCTCTCGGAAGTAGGCCTTGACCAGATGTTCCCCGGCCAGTTTGGCGATGGCGTAGCTCCATCGGGCCTCGGCGATCGGGCCGACGCTTGGCGGGCTATTTTCGTCAACGCGAAAGGAGTTAACTCCGAAGACTTCGCTGGTTGAAAAGTAGATAAATCGTTGGAGCTTCTTGTTTCCTTCAACGGCCTGGAGCAGGCGCGAGGTACCGACGTAGTTGGTCTCCAGTGTCTCACGCCCAGCGTTGCACACCCTGTGCACCCCGAGGACTGCAGCGGTATGCACTATCATGTCGGCTTCCTGGCACAACTCTCGCAGATCCATGTTGTCAAGCAGACTTCGCTCAATGGTCCGCACGTTCGGGTGGCCCAAGAGACGGGTGAACTCCACCGGCTTCTGGCGAAAGGCGATATCGAGCAAAATGAGTTGGTTGTGATCCACCAGCTTTTCCGCTAGGCTGGACCCGATGAATCCAGCTCCGCCGGTGATGAGAATCGTCTTGCCGCGGACGGAACTTGGCCGATGACGGTCTATGGATCCGACCTCCTTGGGAACGCAGGACAGCCGTGAGCGCACGGGCTTTTCTGAAGAGCCTAGCGGGCTCAGCTCCGCTGAAAGCATTTCATCCAGCGTGGGAACAGTCCTCGCGCGTACTGATAGGTCCTTGGGAAGCTCAACGCCAAGGCTTTTCTGGCCGTTCGGAGGGATGCAGATCAGGACTTCGTCCACTTTGTGCTTCTCAACAACTTCCGTCAAGGATGACACCGGCCCAAGGACGGGGACACCGGCGATGACCGCCCCTTTCTTGCGAGGATCATCGTCCACAAAGCCCACCACTCGCACTCCGCGGCTAAGCAACATTTCATTAACAACAGTGATGCCCTGGTGCCCGGCGCCCACTACCAAGATTCTTTGCGACGCATCTCTCCCTTCTTTGCGCCTCGGGCGCTCGTGTAGAGACCGGCGCAGGTGCCTCGCAGCAACTGCGCCGAGCAAAGATGTCATAAACTGAATCGCGATCACTGAGATGGGGAGGCGGTAGAGATCGTAAGGCTGGGTCTGGGGCAATAGGAGACGCAAACACAGAAGGACAAAAGAACACGCGGCGTATGCTTCAACCACTTGAATGACATCGTAGGCTCCAACGTAACGCCACGTGTGTTTGTGCACACCAAACACAGTCTGGGCGACCAAGCTTCCGAGGATGATCGGCGCCAGCCACAGCAGAAACTGCCGTTGCTCAAAGTGTGGGATCCTTCCGTCGTAGCGGGCAAGGTATGCGAGGTAGAATGCTGCGCCGGCGATCAACCCGTCAATCGCTGGTCGAACCGTGATCGTACTCAGCTTATCAATCTTTTCAATCATTTGTGTCCTTTGATCTTCCTTATGAAATGGGGTTGTGCCCGGGAGCGGAGGTCAGAACCGAGAGATCAAGTCCCGTTGTTCCGCGGGCCACAGTCCCCAGCGTGAGGTTGGACTGGTTATTCAATCCTCTGTTTCGAGGCTGATATCTTGAGAGTTGACCCGCGGAGATGCGGGCGGCAAACGAGAAATTCTCTTTTAACAACATCAACCCCCCACCGCGCGCACGAAGACCGGCTTGCGGCTACGCGCCTGACGTGCGATCGCCTTGGCCGACTCGGCAACGTACTCAACCTGCGCGTCCGTCATCGATGGATAGAGCGGCAGGGAAATCAAACGGGGATACAACGCCATAGCTTGCGGGCATTGGTTCTCAGGACGTTCGGCAAACGGAGCAAAGAACGGATGCTGTGGGATAGGAATGAAATGAACGCTGACACCAATTCCTTTCTTGTTCAACTCTGCGATGAACTCGTCGCGAGTGATCTCGATCCTTTCCAAGTTCAACCGGAGCATGTAGAGGTGCCAGGCATGACGGCAATCGTACTTGTCCGGCGGGAGCTCGAACTCCGCGACGTCGGCGAACACGCGGTTGTAAACCCCCGCCAGCCGGGTGCGGGCGTCGATGAAACCTTCCAACTTTCTGAGCTGGTGAATCCCAATCGAAGACTGAATGTCTGTGAGGTTGTACTTGAACCCCCAGCGCAACACCTCGTAGTACCAATTTCCACGATCTGAGTATCGATTCCAGGCGTTTTTGCTGATGCCGTGCAAGCAGAGGACCTTCAGTAACTCGGCCAGCGCCTCGTCGTGGGTGGTCACCATTCCGCCCTCACCAGTAGTGAGGTTCTTCGTGGCGTAAAAACTAAACACCGAAGCATCGCTGCAATCGCCGGGTACAGGATTCGCGGCCCCTATGGGCAAGCCGCGATAGCGTGAGCCGGCCGCGTGCGCACTGTCTTCAATCACGCGAAGGTCATGCTGTCTGGCGAGCGCCCAGATAGAGCCCATCTCACATGGCAATCCCGCAAGGTGCACCGGCATGATGGCCCGGGTCCTTTCGGTTATCCGAGCAGCAATTGAAGCGGGATCGATGTTCCCGTCGGCCCCGACGTCCGCGAGCACCGGTGTGGCGCCAACGTGCAAGATGACATTGACGGTCGAGCAGAAGGTAAGCGGAGTCGTGATGACCTCCATGCCAGGACCGATATTGAGCGCGGCGAGCGCCAGATGCAGCCCGGATGTGCCTGAATTCACTGCCTGCGCGTGTGGAACACCGACATATTCGCGAAATTCCTGCTCGAATTGTGCCGTCCGTGGCCCCGTCGTGAGCCAGCCTGACTCCAGCGTACGCACCACCTCGTCGATTTCCTCGCGGCCGATGCTTGGACGATGAAAAGGAACTTGTAGAGTTGTGCTCATGACATTTTCACAATGCCGAATTTCTGGTGGGGAGTGAACCGCCGTGCGCCATCTTCGAAAGTACGCCACCGCGTTAATGTTGCCGTGCCGTCCGATAACTATCGAGTGATCCGAGTAAACACTGGCTGGCGATGAAAGGCTTGCACTGAGCTAGAAAAGTACCAGCGCAGACCTGCGAGAAACCCAAATCCGTAGGACAAGTGATATGTAGCGAAGACGACAGGAAGATATGGAAGAATCACCCACCCGCGTGCTCTGGCAGTGATTACGGAAGCCGTCAGAGTGGCCACAGCATATGCTGTGGCGATGGTCAACCACGAGACGGCGCTGGCAGTAAACCATTCTGCCGCTCCGGCGGCTTTTGTCACGGCCATACAGACGAGCAACAAAGCGTTCGTCAAGACAAACCCAATCGGCACGACGTGACGCCAGGACCCCGGCAGGCGGTGCTTTCGGATTACCGCTACTTTCCAGAACCCATATTGAAAATACTGGTGAAAAAGACTCGACAAAGCTGGACGTGGCGAATACCACGACACAATGGCCGGACTCTGCCAGATTCTTCCACCGGTCCGAGTAAGCCGCAGATTCAGTTCGTCGTCCTGGTTGCGAACAAGGGCTTCGTCGAACAATCCGAGCCCTACTAACGTTGACTTGCGCCAGCATCCGTAAGGCAAGGTATCGACCCAGCCTTCGTAGTTCTCGTCGTGGAATTTGGTACCTCCAGTCGAAAAGCGCGAATGATAGGCGGCCGCTACGGCGCGAGCCCGGACCCCAACTGTCCGCGTTCGCGCTGGGCCACCGACATTGTCAGCGCCGGTGCCTTCCAGCGTCTCCACACAAAGCCGACAGTAGTTCGGCGCGTACGAAGTGTGGGCATCCATACGAATGATGATTTCTCCGCTCGCGGCCCGGATCGCAGCGTTGAGTCCGGTGGAAGCAATCCGACCGGGGTTGGCGACGAAACGCAACTGCGGGTACCGGGCGCCGTATTCCTCAAGGACGTCTCGCGTACCGTCATCACTCATGCCGTCAGCGACGATTGCTTCCCAGGAGATGCCAGCCATGTCCTGGGAAAGCAGCGAATCCAGCAAGCTTCGGATATGTTTGATCTCGTTACGGCACGCCACGATGATCGAGATTTGCGTCGCGTGGTTGTCCGTCATCGCGAAGTCGTTTCCCACGCGGCCTGCTTGTCCGTCCCCTTGCAGCTTGCCACTACCTGCTCATACACTGAGATATAATTCTCAGCCATCGCTCGGGCCGAAAAATGCTGGGCGGCATTCGAGCGACCGTTCTCGCCCAGCCGACGTGCCAACTCCGGGTCTGCCAAGAGGCGAACGATCGCGGTGGCAAGCCCATTCACATCAGCGGGATCGACTAGCAATCCGGTGTGCTCGGGAATGATCAGCCTGGGCACCGCCCCTACCCGCGTGGCAATCACCGGCTTGCCAGCAGCCATTGCCTCAAGCAGGCACATCGGCATCGACTCAATCAGCGACGGCAGGACAACCATGTCCAGCGACGCGTAGACGCCAGGCATGTCGTCCCGTACGCCGGCAAATACCACGTGATGGCCGATTCCGAGCTGAGTTGCACGTGTTTCCCATTCTTTTCGTGACGGCCCTTCACCCACGAGAACAAACGTAGTTTTCGGATGGATAGCGAGCACGTGCGCTGCTGCGCGTAGCAGGAATTCGCCACCTTTGTCCGGCACCAGCCGCCCGACGAATCCGACAAGCGAGTGGTCTTCAGGGGCAATCTCGCTTCGCAGTGTAGGTCTGGCCCCGTTGAAGCGCTCAATGTCCACGCCGTTGAAGATCGTGGAGATCTTGTCCGGTGCGACGCCCCAACGCCGCAGAGTGTCCGACACGACCCCGGAGACAACAATGACTTTGTCAAATCTTCTCAGTACCAGCCGGTCGAGCGCGGCGTAAGCGCGCATGGTCAAGAGCTTGCTGGGCCAGTTATGGCTGGTTGCCAAAAGTGCTACGCGTTTCGGCCACGCTGCCAAGTAGGCGTAAAAGTCCGATTTGTACCCGTGAGCGTGTAGGAGATCCACGTTGTGCTTGACCAGCAGCTTCCGAATTTCAGCCACGGTGCTCCAGTCCCATTTCCCGTTGCAGGGTACAATCTCAACCGTTAAGCCCTGCCGCTGCGCATGTTCCCCCACTTCCGTATGGTGAAAGCGGGAATCGCAGAACACAGCGACGATGCAGCGACAGCTCAACTGCGACAGATTCCGGGCCAGCGCAACCAGCATGTTCTCCGCACCGTAGTAACCCTCACTACTGATGAGAGACAAAATCGTCAACACGTCCTCCCGCGGTAGCTCCTTACTCAGCAGCAGTTCAAAGCGTGACAGGCCTGGGTTGCTGGTTTGCGCGGAACTCCAGCCGGGATTTCGCTTTCGTTGCGCGCCAGCTCTTCCAGAAAGTCATGTACTCGAATACGGTCGGCGAGAATCGGCCGGTCGGTCCGACCACGTTGTCCTCGGAGATGTTAGAACGCGGAATCGCAAGCCGGTCGCAGGTCGCTGTCCATGCGCCGCGTTCGGTGGTGACGGCTAGCCTGAACCCTTCCTCCGCCAGCAAGCGCTGTGTTTCCGTAGACCAGCTTCCGTTTGGATACGCAAACGCGTCGCAACGTTTGTTTAGCGCGATCTCGATCGCGGTCTTCGACTCCCGCAATTCCTTGCGTGCTGCGTCCAGCGGTACTGTCGTGAGGATCTGGTGTGTCTGGGTGTGAGACCCAAAGTTGACACCTGCTCGATCCATCTCTGCGATTGCCGCCCACGAAAGCGTATGGTCTACGTTCGACGGGCCGATCGACGTACCCTGCTCACGCGCCTGTTCTGAAAGCTTCGCGAGGTGCTGCGCGCGCGCCTCAGTAGGGTACTTCTTCAAGCTTTCGATCGCCGCTTCGATTTCAGAATCTTCGGCCGCGGGCCGTATTGCTCGCATGAGGGCGACGGCCGGCTCCGGCCAGAATGGGGACTTCCTATCGATCAATCCAGGGCATAGAAAAACGGTGAGTGGGACCTCATACTCGCGGGTGATTGGAAAAGCAACTGAATAGTTGTCGCTCCAGCCGTCATCAAAAGTAAACGCTACCCTGATTCTACTGCCGGATTTCCCTGGCTCAGCCTGTCGCAAGTCCACTGGTTCGAATCGAGACACGACGTGTGCTACAAGTTCGCGGAACGTGCGCTCCCGAACCACGATTCCCGGCAGGCTGTTCGTTTTAAGATAGTCGGCTTCGCCCAGGACTCGGTGCAACATCAGTGGGACCACCGCTCCGCTGGAGCGGAGTCGACGTTTTGCCCACCACAAGCACCCGCTCATCGCCAACATGCCCGCCCATAACCATCGCAGGACACGACGCGCATTCGCCAGAACAGGCTTCATTTCTCCTCGCTGTCCGTTGCGGTTCGGACTGGACTGACTTTCTTTATGCCTGCCCCTTGGCAGTGCTAACCTAAATAGCCGTAATAGGGATTGGAATCTACCGTAGCTGCGTTGAAAATCACTCCATGGAGACGTGCCCCGAGCATTTCGAAGGCTCGTCTTGAGAGCTCCCGCGGGGTCCTTTGGGCGCGGATTACGAGCAGCGCGCCGTCCGCCAAAGGTAACAGCTCAGCCACGTCTGCGGCCGGAAGCACCGGGGGAGCATCGATCACAACCCAGCGAAAATTTTCCCGAGCCCAAGCTAAGAATTGCTTAACTCCGGACCCGTTTATCAACTGAGACGGGTTATCCGGAATCCTTGCGACCAACGCTGTATGCAGAGACAGTTCATCGATCAAGTGGATCGTCTTGCGCGGCTCCACTTTCCCCGCCCAAGCGTCCTCGATTCCTGGGGGTTCGATCGCGCCGCCCCAGATGTTCCGCGCTGTCGGCCGGCGGACATCTGCTTCCACCAGAAGGGTTGCGTCGCCCGAGGAGGCCAAGCACGCAGACAAATTCAGAGAAGTCAGAGTCTTGCCGTCTCCCGCTCCTGGGCTAGTAATCATTAGAACAGCACCCGCAGGAAACTCCTGCCTCAAAGTTTGGCGCAAGAGACGGAACTGTTCAGCAGGCACTCCATGGGGATCGGTTTGAAAGACCAGGCGACACGCCTCCGAGCGTGGCAAGGTGAGATGGCGGAAACCATTCGGTGACTTACCTGCCTCACCATGAATGCCCGAAAAAGACTCGGACGACGGCACTTCAGGCTTTGATTGAGAGCCCTCGGCCGCAATCGAAGGCAATGACTCAATCGATTTGGGCCGCTCTTTCTCGGCCCGCAATAGCGCTTCGTAAAACCAGCTCATAATAGTGAACTCCCAATTGCGTTGTTTGAACTGTGGTCTCGACTGGGGGACTTTTGCCTCATAAGATCAGACGAATGTGCCAAATGATGCGAATCAGCGCTAGGCAAAGTAGGACGCTAATGACAGACGCAGAAATTGCCAATCGCCGATCTCGGCGCGCGTCGGCCGCGATTTCAATGAGCGGGATGAGTCCTATGATTCTTGCACCCTTAGGAAGCAGGGATTTCAATTCTATTTCCGTCCTGATCGCGGGTTTGAGTACTTCTCGAGCCAGCACGAAGGAAATCGAAATTGCGAGAGCGACCAAGCCAGAGACCACAATGAGCATTTTTCGCGGCGGTTTGATGGGTTTTTCCGGGACCTGAGCCGGATCCAAGACTGTAAATCGCTCGCCCTTTTGTTTCTGCTCTAGATCCGCTGCCATATCGATGCTAAAGCTCTTGTCCAACAGATCCCGGTAGTTCTGCTTCGAGATGTCATAGTTGCGGTTCAATTCCACAAGTTGCTCTTCGCGCAGGGGAACGGCATCCAGTTTCGCTTGGTAGTCTGCGATTTGGGATTGTATCTGATCCTGTTGGGCCTTGAGGTTTTTCATTTCCTTGTCGATCAGTTCCGCGTGAACCGCAGCAGCCGACGGCTTGTCGATTTCGTTGCGTGTGTGATCAACGGAGTCCCGGGGAAAAGACTGTAACTGCGTGTTGATTTCTTCCAATCGGTGGGTTGCGGCGACTACGTCCGGGTAAATGTCCGAATAACGCCGGCGCAGTTGTTGTAGGCTCACTTCGAGCTGGCGCTGTTCCAATTCCACGCGCCCACGTTGCGTGAGATTGACTTCGGGGTTAGCACCAGCCGGGACCGACTCTGGTAAGCTTGTCAATAGGGTTTTTTCTTCATCCAGACGGTTCATAGCTTCTGCATTGGCCTGTAACGTCGAACGAAGACCAGCCAGGGCCTGAAGGTTGTTCGCGGCCTGATCTGGGGTTTCGCCGAGGTGCCCCATCCTGAACTGTCGTAACTGGTCTTCTTGCCGTTCCAGACTCCGCTTAGCGGCCCCCAATTCTGAAGAGAGAAATTCCTTCGTTCCTGCGACCTGTTGCTCCCGGCTGTTAACGTTCCATTGAATGAAACTAGCCGCTAACTCATTCGCGACTTCTGCGACCACAATGGGCTCTTTACCCTGGTAGCTTATAGTGAATGTGCTCAGCTCTGGACCGGATCCCTGCTTCACTTGGATTGTGATGTCGTCTCGCATTTTGTCAATCAGTTCTTCGGGCGAAAGAGATTTTCGGAGTTCGGGATGGAGGCTAAATTTGTTTAGGATCTCCTGCAGGCGAGTTCTGCTAAGTACCTGCTGGGTGATCGTGTTTAGCTGGGAGTAAGGATCCGTGGTAACCGCGGCGCTCACATACTTCTCTGGAATTTGTTGTGGATCGACCAGTATCGTGGTGGTCGCCACGTAGATGCTTGGCAATTTTGCGATGATCGCAGCAAAGACAAGTGTCAGCGCAAAAGTCCCCACTAAGATATGCCATTTGTACCCAACAACCAGCCGCCAGTACACCCGGGCTTCCGCCATCCGTTGTGCTAGAGCTTCTGTGTTCATAGGGGTCCTCTTGAAGCCTGCGCTGCCCTTATCGGCGGGCCGTCTCCTACACGAGCTCGTTCCCGCGACGAGACAAAAACAAAAAGCTGAGAAATGCGGAGTCCGCGATAGGTCGCTTCCGCGGGCTGCCGTTTGGTTGGCTCCATTTGTAGCGAAATGGCCTATGGACGAAAGCGAATGGTCACTAGCATCTGGACCGATATGGGCTCACCGTTCAGTGTTTCCGGCTCGTATCTCCACTGGCGGAGCGCATCGAGGGCAGCCTGGCGTAGAGGTAGCGGGCCAGAAACAACCTGCCTGTCGGCAACCCTGCCACTCTTGTCGATCACGGTCTGGACAACGACGTCGCCTTGTATGTAAGCCTGCGGTGCGGCAGCTGGAAAACGAGGAATGACCGAGGAGAGGAGCCGGGGCGGATGTATTTGCCCGCCGAGCTGGCGCGGTCTGGCTGTGGTCGAGTCGGGCAGCGGGGGCGCGGCAAGATCAGGAGGAGAGACAATCGCGGGCAGGACACTATCGTCAGTCGAGGAAACCGCCACGGGATCAGGCGCGGTCTGGATTTCGTGTGCTTCCGCATGATGCGAAGTTGGGCGGGCGTTCAGCGACTCGAAAAGGTCGGCCGTGACGTTTGGGACGGCTCGCTCTGCCGCCGGCCTCAGCTGACTGTGCTCCCTCTCAAATGGTTGGGTGGCCTTGGGAACCTCTGCTTTCGTTGCAATGGATATACTTGCTGGTCTTAGCCTAGACGGATTTAGCTGTTTAGTTGACTCCGCTACATGAGGAGCGGAATTTTCGTCGAGATTAGTCGCTGTGGGTGGCGCCGCGAGTTCTTGAACAGGCTTGCCAGCAGCATTCCCGATGGCCCCTGATCGAAACAAAAAGATTCCACCCCCCGCCAGCACAGACAGCAGGGCAACGCCGGCAGCGACTCGCCTCCCATTCTGCGGGTGCTTCGAACTCTTCTCGGCATGAGCTGCCACGCCGGACCTGAGACCATCTTTGGCCGGGCCCTTCGTGAAGGTATCGATGGTTGAAACGTTCGTGACTGTGGTTGCCGATGCCAAACGCTTTACATCTTCCTGTGAGCCGATTGAAGTGAACGAAGGCTCCGGCCTGCTCGCCAGAGTGGCTTGCGCTAGCTTTGCTGTGGGTGCCTTCACGTGGCTCGAAAGCGGTTTTGAATCGGGAGTTATTGCGGCGGGCGCATTTGCGACGGGCTCGGGCTGCCAGGATATTTTCGGAAGCAAGCTCGCCCAATGCTCCGACAAGGGGGAACTTTCTTGCCTTCGCCCGAGATCAGCAGTGGGTTGAAGGCGAAAATAGGATGCCACCTCGACGATGATTTCAACAGGCACAACGGGAATCTGCCGCGCATATGCCGCGATCATGGCTTGCTCGCAAATGCTATTCACCAACCTGGGGACGCCCGACGAATAGCGGTAAATGGCGCCCACTGTTTCCGCGGGGAATATTGTGGCTGCCTGTGAGTTCAGACCCGCAAGCGTGAGGCGTCGTTCGATGTAGAGTCGCGTTTCCTCCTCACCGAGAGGCTCGAGCTGGCAACGGATCGCGACACGCTGCTTGAGTTGACGTAGCTCAAATAAATCCAATTTCTGGTCAAGCTCGGGCTGCCCCACCAAAAGGACTTGTAACAGCTTTTCTTGAGCAGTCTCGAAGTTTGTCAGCAGCCTGATTTCTTCGAGCACAGCAGGGGGCACTTGATGCGCTTCGTCGATTACCACTACGGTGGTGAGACCTTTTTCATGTTGGGCGAGCAGAAAGCCGTAAAACGCACGAAGTAGGTTTCCCTTCGTGGGCTCTATGACCTCAATTCCCAAGTCAAAGATCAGATAGCTCAAGAAATCGCTGACAGATAATCCTGGTCCAATGATATTAGCGAACGGGATTCGTCGATCTTTCCATAAATCGCACAGGTAGCGCACCACCAGCGTCTTGCCGGTCCCGACTTCGCCGGTCAAAACGATGAACCCCTTCCGCTGCAAAATGGCGTGGTAAATCGACGCAAGGGCCTGCTCGCTCCTTCCTGACGAGCACATAAAGGAAGGATCTGGTGAGAGCTCAAACGGATTGCGAGTTAGTCCAAAAAAGCTTTTATACATAGGTTTAGCAATGTGACTGGAGCGTCGCCACCTTTGAAAAGGCTCCCGCACGCGGCCCAGTTCCATCTTTGGGATCGAGTTCGGTGCGCCAGGCTTGCAGGGGTTCTACCTTCCAAAAGAATGCACGAAGTTGTAGGACACAGGCACTCAGGTGCGGTTCGCGTTTGCTGTGCTATGGATACCGGGCAATTCCTGGTGGTCCGGAGCATACCCGATCCGGACGACGAGACTGTTGGCCAAGCGCTGTTGAAACTCGAGGAGAACGGAGAAGCCCTGAGAGCCCTGACCGGATACGAGAAGATCATTCTTTGGGTAGGTGAAACCACAATTCACCTCTTGACGGCTGCCGAGTTGGCGCGGCAACCGGGCATCTACGAATGTTTGACGTCCAACTCCCGATGAAAGCCCCCCCGCTGAGTAGTCGAGAGAACGACGCCGCGGCACTGGTGTGGCCGCTCTGCCAATCGAAGATCGCTCCCTCTGCCGAAGTCCACTGGTGGTCTCGAAATAGTCCTGTGGTTCCATTGGCCGAAACCTGACGAGCCTCAAGGTGCGCAGGCCCAGCAGAAAACGAGAGTGCGATACTGGGAGCGGGCTTAACGGTGTAATCGAGCAGCCAGCTCGTGGTGTCGGTTGTGCCGATGGACGGTAGGATCTCAAATTTTTGCGCCTGAAACGTTACCCCCACCCGCTGCTTGGCCCCAACCCAACAAACGGGAGAGCAAAATACAGGCCGGTAGCACGAGCAACTTCTTCCCGGGGAAAATTCCTTTCAGTGTGATCGTCACGGCCTCCTCCATACTGGACACCTCCGACGCGCGTTCCCTATCCGGCCGAATCCCGTGCGAGTCAGTTAATCCCCTCATTGTCCTTATATCCATCCCCGCCAGATATCGGCATGGTTCTCCGTTTTCTCGTGGAACTTCGCGGTTCTTGAGGCCGCAGACGTGAAGATGGTGACGAGAATTGCGTCTGGTCGGCAGACCCGTTCAGGACCGTCGTCGGAGATGCGCCTCCGGCAATCGTCTGGGCAACGTCGTCGAAGTAGCCCCTGCCCACAAATCGCTGATGACTTACCGCCTCATAGCCATAACTTTCCGCCAGATCGAACTCGCTCTGTTGCAGGCGGACGTAGGCGGCCATCCCGGTTTCGCGGAAATCCCGGGCAAGGTCGAACATACCGAGATTGAGGGAGTGGAACCCAGCTAGATTGACGAATTGGAACTTATAGCCCATGGCGCTGAGTGCCACCTGGAAATTGCGGATGGTCGTTGCGTCGAGCTGATTGACCCAGTTGAAAGAAGCCGAGCAGTTGTAGGCAAGTAACTTGCCCGGAAAATGTTCGTGGATTGCAGCTGAGAATCTCTGGGCTTCCTTGAGATCAGGCGCCGAGGTCTCACACCAAAGCAGATCAGCATAAGGAGCATAAGCTAATCCGCGAGCGATCGCGGCCTCGAGCCCGCCGCGAAACCCGAAGTAACCCTCGGGCGTTCTTTCTTCTGTGATGAACTTGCGGTCTCGCGAGTCTGCATCATAGGTGATTAACCGCGCAGTGTTGGCGTCGGTGCGGGCGATCAACAAAGTCGGGACACCCATGACATCGGCAGCCAAGCGCGCTGCAATCAGTTTCTCGATAAATTCCTGAACGGGGACGACGACCTTTCCTCCCATGTGGCCACACTTGTTGGCAATGGAGAGTTGATCTTCGAAATGCACCGCCGCCGCGCCGGCTTCGATCATCGCCTTCATCAACTCAAAGGAATTGAGGTTACCGCCGAGGCCCGCTTCTGCGTCTGCCACGACTGGCGCAAACCAGTCGATCTCGGTTCTGCCCTCGGCATGGTGGATCTGATCCGCGCGCTGCAGAGATTTATTGATACTTCGCACAAGATTGGGGACGCTGTCGGAAGGGGAGAGGCTTTCGTGTGGGTACATTTCTCTGGCCGCGTTTACGTCAGCGGCGACCTGCCAGCCGGTAGCGTAGATGGCTGACAGACCCGCGCTGACCTGCTCAATCGCTTGGTTTCCTGTCGTCGCACCGAGCGCCGCAACGTACGGTTGACTTTGGAACAAGTTCCAAAGTCGCTCAGCTCCGTTGCGGGCCAACGTGTATTCAATCTGTAAGGAGCCGCGAAGCCGAATAACATCTGCGGCCATATAAGGACGCTTGATCTCGGCCCAGCGAGGTTTCTCGGCCCAATTCGTCCCGATCACAGAGCTCGCATCATGGTCTGTCATTCGGCGCTCCTCTATGCGGCCTGCGGTATCGAGGGTTGGTCAAAGGAGAGGGGTTTCTCTAAGGTCATCTACACGGATAATTGACCGGGCACTGGCCTATGGGCCTTCGTCGAGACGCCGGCCGGAAGGGGCTGGTGAATCGGACCTACCCAAGCGCTGTCAATTTCGGCTGCGACAGAGCGCCGGAGGAGCGTCACGGACAACACCACGCGATGGCTCCCTTTGAAATCCAACAAGATTCCCTCGAGGCCGCAAAGAGCGCCGTGCTCGATTCTTACTCTCTGACCGACCTGTAGGTACGGCCAAGGTTGACGGGCGATACCAGAATTCACCAGCGCGCGAAGAGCAGTAATTTCGGCATCGTCGACTGCGACGGGGACCTTGGCTATTCCAACGATTGAAATCATGCCAGGTGTCTTCAGTATGGGAAGTCGTTCTTGGAGACTGAACCTGCAAAAGAGGTAGCCGGGAAACAAGGGAACTTCCATCTGCTTGATCCGATCCGACCACTGGCGCCTGCACCGATAGGTAGGTAGGAACCACTCGTATCCGTATCCTTGGAGGAAACTTGCGACAATGTTTTCAGATCGGGATCGAACTTGCAGGGCGAACCACGGCAATACCGAAACGCCACCTGACGAATTCAAAATGGTTTCTGATCGAATCATAGATTCAAGGTTAGCTTTATGGTCCAGCGGAACTGCGCGGAGCTTCCACTCGGACAAGCTACCGCCCTATCAGTCACAGCATTCGTTTATTTCTAATCTCTACTGTGCAACAGGAGGGCCAATTCCCTTTCACCACACCTGGTCAATCCCAACTACCTGATTAACTTGAAATTGCGTGTAAGACGGGATCCAACGAACCTGATCTGAGAGAAGTGATTCAACAAGTTTGTTTTGAAAGAGAAGAATTGTTTTTATATTCCGTGGGGCATCTGTCACAAAGGACCCGGTTCGCATCTGTTGCGAATGGAGCCGACTTGCCGGAGTGTTTTCTGGTTTTGACGAACAATCAAAATCGGCTGGGAATCGGGTCTGTGCCCCCGTTGGAGTCGACTCTTCGAAACTAGTTTGAATTGACGGCCGTCCGTTTACTGTCGGTAAGACAGGTTGAACGAATCCACACTTACGAAATCGGCTAGGGCCCCGGGGGCGCGAAACATTCAAAGCAATGGAAGAGGAGCCAAACTCTCGCTGACTTGATCGGCACCAACTTTCCCCAACCAATGCTAGGTCTGTTGGTGCCACCGGCGAGCTATTGTGCGATGTGGGCTGGTTCAAAGCCCGTAATAGGGGAAGGCCTATTCTTGGGCTTTGCCCCGGGCCCTCTTGGCGGGACCCCGGCTTCCCTCAATTTGTAAAGAAGAGCAGCGTAGCTGATGCTCAGGGCGCGAGCAGTCATCCGACGATTCCATCGGTGAGCTTCGAGCGTCCTCAGGATGATTTTTTGCTCAAGCTCTTTAGTGGCCTTTCGTGTCACATCCTTGAGTTTTATGACCCCCTCGATCGGGGTCTCGGCACTCAGATCGTCCTGAAGGCTGTGCTCCATGGACCTGCTGATTGTTTCTTCACTGCCCGTAATCACGTAGCGCTTGATAATGTTTTCGAACTCCCGAATGTTTCCGGGCCAGCTGTATTTCTGCAGGGCTCGCATTGATCGGCTCGACAGACTACGGACCGGGCGGTTGAAGTCTCTGCCGTATTTGGCAAGAAAGTAGTTCGCGAGAACAGGGAGGTCACAAATCCGCTGTTGTAAACTGGGCAGTTCAATAGTCAGAACGTTAATCCGGTAGTAAAGATCATGACGAAAGGCACCTGACTTGATTTCTTTTTCGAGTTGCCGATTCGTTGCGCAAATAAAGCGTACCTCGACCTGTCGTTCCTGTTGACCGCCGATTCGGCAAAACTCTCCATCCTGCAGTAACTGCAAGAGTTTTGCCTGGAGGCTGGGTTCGAGCTCGGCAATCTCATCCAAGAAAAGCGTACCGTGGTGCGCCAACTCAATCCGCCCGGGCTTGGAAGCATACGCACCTGTGAAGGCACCCTTCTGATATCCGAACAATTCGCTTTCAAACAGGGTACCTGGGATCGCCGGGCAGTTGACCTTCACGAAGGTGCCGTGCCTCCGCGAAGAACGCTGATGGATCAAGCGCGCAAGGATTTCCTTGCCGCTACCGCTTGGTCCCTGAAGGAGGATTGGGACATTCGCGCCAGCGGCGACGTCAACGCTGAGCTGCACAGCCTCCATAGCCGGCGAGCTGCCAAAGATTACTTCTTCTGGCGGCGGTCCTGCGTTGTGCACCGCAAGACTTTCAATTTTCTTTGGAACGGGTTCCATCGTCATAGTCCAGTCGAAGCTTAGAGACTCCTCAACCTAATTCACTCTTCCACTCGACCTTCTGTTCCTTACGCCGCCAGGTTTGCGGCTGTTAGCCCCGAGCTCATGATTGAAAACCCTTATCGTCTCTGTGGCTGCAGCAAAACCGCATTGTGCTTGCGACTGATCCGACTTCTCCACGCGAACAACCCGCCCCTGCGCCTGTATTTGCACCCCTTGGACGGTCGCCGAGTGAAAAGAGACTTCGAGCTGGACCGTTGTTCCGACAGGCGGGGAGGAATTCGCCAGTACAAATACTCCCACCTCGGAGATGTCACGGGTCAGGCTTTGTTCTCGGTGGCAGATTCCTTCAAGATCCTCCCAAGAGAAACCGACTCGGGTTCTCAAATCGTAACGATGGCTTCGTCGGCGGTCCATTACCTCCAGTACTATAGTTCTTCTTCGCAAAGTCGGGCCATTAGTTCTTCGAGACAATTCCCATGGAACGTCAAGAGTCGCCATAATTTGTCGTCTTCTGAATTGCGAGACAATCTAAACGTAAGAATCAAAACGAACAAGAGGCAAAAGTTCTCAAGGATTCCGTAGCACCGGGATGCGGAACAGTCAGGGATCTTTCGCCTATAGCGGTGTAAATGTCGACTCTATCTTAGGTAGAAACCTCCCTAGTCAACCCAGGCGCTCGATGAACCACAATCCTGGTGAAAAGTACCCGTGATCGTCTACGCTCCTCTGAGCGACCCTATTTTTATATTATTGCTATTATCTGAATAATTTTTTGTAGCTTAGTGACAATTCGCTTGACTCGGTTGTCATCTAATCCCTACAATCCAAATCCCTCGTGTGTCTACTCGCAAAATTTTCTCGAAATTCCAGACAGAATGTTCGCGAGAGTAAATAGATGGTGGCGACTCCAACAACCTCGGTAAGTCCCGCGTCGGTCGGCAACGAGTTATCGACGGCCCGCCGAGAGAGAATCCGTATCCTCATCGCCGACGATAGTCGAATGAGTTGCCAACTCCTCAAGAGTGCGCTCACGCGATCACGTTTTGTATTTGATGTGGTTGCTTGCGCGATCACTCGCAGTGAAATTCTTCAATTTCTGAAAACAGGCCACGCGGACATCGGGCTGGTGAACCAAGACTTGGCGGATGGACCTTTCATGGGTTTCCAAGTTGTGAATGAGCTAAGAGTTTCTTTCCCCAAGACGCGCGTCATTCTCTTGCTCAAGTCAGTGCCTGACGAGATGATTGTCGATGCGTTTCGAAGCGGGACAAAAGGTGTTTTCTGTCGAACGGAACCTCTACCATCGCTTTGCAAGTGCATCCGCTCAGTTCATCGTGGGCAAATCTGGGCCAACAGTAAACAGCTCCACTTGCTTCTCGAGGCCTTGATCAGTGCAACGCCTCTTCGTGCCGCGGGCTTTCAAGGCCGATCCTTGCTGACCAAGCGGGAAGATGAGGTAGTCAATCTTGTAGCTGACGGCCTCTCAAACAGAGCGATAGGACAAAACCTGGGCATTACTGAGCACACAGTAAGCAACTATCTTTTCAAGATCTATGACAAATTGGGAATATCAAGTCGTGTAGAGTTGGTTCTCTACACCCTCACGCGGCGTTACGCTCAGAGTTCACCGACGTGAACCTCCTGGGATCGACGTTGCGCCAGAGAAAAAAACGGTCAGGCTCAAATCCGGGTAGGAGTAGAACGAGGGGTCCCTGACCGGCCCGCGTTTTTGTACCAGCTCCGGCGGGCGCCGGCCGACTGGAATTACATCGCTAGGTTGCGCTTTCACTCCCGCCAGAACGTCGTCGGCTAGCGCTTCCACTTCGACCACGACCCTGTCCGTTTCGATCTCAAGCAGAATTTCACCCTGGATGACGGTTTCGCCTTCCTTCTTCCGCCGGGAGACAAGTTTCCGAGTATCCTGCGCCATTTCTAATGCGGGCATTACGACGCTCATGGGCATGTTCGGTTCAACGATCTCTGAAAGTCTAGTTAGCAATCAGAAACAGTTGAAACACGCGCCTTCGACACAACACCAAGTCGCGGGGACTCGTCGCACGGAATCATGTTTCTGCTTCCGTGGCTCGGCCGCCCGAATCTTTGCCGGATGACCAAGCCGGCATTCGATTCCCAGTTCTTCCATCAAGTTCACAAACCACTGCATCGATCCAGTGGCTTCGATCCCCACGCACGCGGGACGTGGAAGCGTAGAATAAAACTCCCGCACGTTGTCCTCTTCGTGCATCAAAGTCATTTTCACCACCTCCCCGGTTTCCGTGTCGAGCATCGCCAACGTTTGCTGGCGAGTGTGCAAGTCACATCCTATAACTCGCATCTCGGCCTCCTTCGGTCCGAGCACTGTTGGGGCGAACACCGAACAGTTTACTCGGACCGCCGCGAGGCCGACGTCGGATTGGCATCCACCGGAGAAGTGCAGTGCTACTCGAGGTGCCAGTGGAAGTCGATTACGTACGGGTTGGGAACACACGAATAACGGCCTAAACTACGAAAGCTTCAGAAAATATGCTCGTCGTGTGATTGCCGTCCACTCTGGAAAAGGGGTTAGTTGCGGTCTTGGAGACGTGGACGCTACGTTTTCTCCACGCGATCAGGATCGCGCGGCAATGCCGATGCCAGGACGACTGCTGCTCCGGCGAAGAGCAATGTGTCCGCGACGACAGAACTCGTTATAGTTAATCTCGTTCCGCAACATGATCCACAGCCGAATCCCGAGCTTGCGAGCCACAGTGATTCTCGCTTTCCCTAGACCTTTCTGGACCAATTTGCGACGATAGAATCGCTTCAGCTCTGGATCCCGGCGTGCGGCGTGGGCCCCCCCGTCTCACCCCACAGAAACCGCAACAGCGGAATCCCTTGCCGGCGCGAACGGTTGTACTGACGGCCGCGTTCACCTGACTTCGCAAGGCTGAGTTCCGCTGTCTCTGGTGGGACGATTTCAACGGTAGGGAATTGTGCGTCAACCGCTCCGTTTGGAACAGCGTCGTCAACGCGCCAAAAACACGGAGAAGCGCGGCGCCCGTTCCGATCGTTGAGGAGTTGGCCGACGCATCGGAGGATCACCGCCAGAGAATGGGCAACCTCGCTGTTGGCCGCATTTTTCAAGCCGGAAACGGTAAACCCTCAACCTCGACAATCTCGCGCGCCGTGCGATTGCCCCTGCAATCGAAAAGTGTGTGAGATGTCGTGAGCCGGAATCGGAACACAAAACTGACGGCCACCTGTTCGAGCTGGACAAGACCCTCGCCTGGCACGGTTGGCACGCTTTCCGCCGTGGGCTCGCGACCAATCTTCATGGCCTTCGCGTCGACGACAAGACGATTCAAGAGATCTTGCGGCACAGCAACATCGGACTGTCGATCAATGTGTACGTCAAGAGCGTGGCCGTGTCAGGAGTTAACGCGATGGATTGGCTCGGAGCGGAGTTGCGAAAAAAGGGAACTTACAACAGCCCTGCAACAAACGGCACCAACCGTCCGAATTAGGTCCGCGCAACTGCTTGTCTGCTAGCGGGATGGGCGGAGCCGAGGCCCGGACTTGAACCGGGGACCTGCCGATTACGAATCGGCGTGCTTCGTCCCACAAGGTGTTTGTTTTGTGTGGTGCGGAGTACAATTGGAGAACAGTTGGATGTGGAGCCGAAGGTGGGAGTCAAACCCACGACCTCGCGATTACGAATCGCGCGCTCTATCGACTGAGCTACTTCGGCGCGCCGGAATTGTATCACGCCCTACGTGTTCTGCATCCAGTCTTCAATCTTTTGCATCGCAGCCCGTGCCTCATCGGATGGCGGCTGGACATAAATTGAAAGCGTGGTGTTGACCGAAGCGTGGCGCAAAATCTGTTGGATGATTCTGGGCTGGACGCCACAGCTAAAAAGATTCGTTGCCAATCCTCTTCGGAAACTGTGCCATCCGCGCCAAGGCACCGACGGCCCCCTTTCATCCGCTGCTGTGGAGGGCAACGCGGGAATGATGACTCTTCGCACCAAATTTGCAAGGTTCAGGGGCGCGCCACGTCTCTGTCCAGCGAAGATATACGAATCCTCTCTACAATTCTTTCCCGTGGCAACAACGCGCGCGTGATGTTCGTCTAAAATCTTCTTCAACACAGGTATTACAGGCACCCCCGCGCCGCTGGCGGGATTCTTCACATCCCCAATGTGCGTTCGCCAAACCGTGCGACGAATGGTTAGCGTTTCCCCGTCGTAATCCCCCCAACGCAATGCCCGCAACTCCGCAAGCCTTAACCCCGTGAACGCGGCCACGGAGATCGCCACGAACGCCTGCACATCCACTGCCCCGACTGCCTCCGCAATTCTCTCGATCTCAACCATGGTGTAAACTGAGCCTTGAAATTTCTGAGGTTTTCCCGGCGCAGATACATCCCGCATCGGATTCTCGCCGTCAATGAAGCCACTGCGTTTCGCATGCTTGAAGGCCCCGCTCAATACTGCTTTTATTCTTAGCAACGTCTTGTGTCCCACATCAGGATTGGATGCCGCGATGTCGTGGAGCATCCTCTGCCCGCTAACGGTACGGAAATCCCGCAGTCGTAATTCTCCCAGCCTAACCTTCAAATGCTTTTCGAAAACATCTTTCTTGTAGTCCTTGTATGTGCTCGGGCGAAGTTCTTTCTTGACGTGCGGCAGATAGAAGTTCTCAAAGAAATGGACGACGGTTAGCGAGGATTCTGGCTGGACCTGACCTGCGTTCAAGGGCGCGAGGATGCGGTCAGCAAGTGCCGTGACGCTTCGTTTCGTGGGATAGTCTTTGCCGATAGGTGCAAGGAACGCGGCTCGATGGACGTTTTTCTTTTGCCCGTTGATGATTGCAATATCCCAATACCGCAGCCGCCACTTACCCCTGTGTTTGACGATCTGCCCCCGTTGCACGACGGAATTTTATCACACGCCGGGGCAAGTTGCCTCAACCCCACCCAAGTCCCGCGAGGGTGAGGCCGCTAGACACTGCCGCCCCGCGCCACCACAGAGAGTTTGGCGCCATACGCAAACCTTAACGCGATATTCGCCATCCAGATCGTCTCCGACCGCCCCCATCGCCGCTGGCATGGCCTACAGCGCCATCCCAATCCAGAACCCGCAATAATACCAGCCCTTGGACACGTGGTACAATTGGTGCTTGACAGAGCCGTGGTGGTAGCGTATACTTATCCCAGTCGAAATCTCGTCTGGCAAGGGAAAGGCGGCAACCATGGCACGAACAGCGGAAGCAGCGGCAGACAAGAAACCCATCGCGGGGCTTCTCAATGCCGCGCGTTCGAAGAAGTTGGATGAATTGGCTGCAAGGACGCAGCGTACCCGAGCGGACATCATCTCCACGGTGGTCGCAAATTGGTTAGACGCGCTGACCCCCGAGCAGATTGAAGAATTCGGTTCGATGACGCGGCGCATGGGTTTGATGCCTCTCGATGAAGATGCTGAGAAGAGTGCGTTGTGAGCTCTTTCTTCACGAGGAGCGGCGCTAGTCCACCCAGCACGGACAGCCTCGCGCATACCCCCGCTCGAATCCCGCAAGGGTCCCCCGAGGAGCATCAATCCCCGCCGTATTCCGAAGAAACAATCCTGTTAGATGCCACGTCAACCACATGGAGGGGCGTTCCGTTCAACTCTCGCCTCGTTCGCGTGGGCGATAATCCCCTTCGTATAGACTTCGGCGACGACGATATTCCCTCGCATGTTCATGTAGGCACGATTCAGCATTTCCTATACTTGTGTGCCAATCACACCAGACGGGGGCGGCTCAAGACGCTCAAGAGAGGCGGCGAAGCCGTTATCGTGGTCTCCCAGACAGAGAACATGCGAAGGATACATGCTGTTAACGGGCGCGAATGTTGGATACGAAGAGCAACCATCGCAAACAGAGAGGCTCAGAAAAGCGAGAGGCTGAGACGCAAACGGGAGAGGCGCAAAATAAAAGTGATATGGATACAGCCCTGCTGGACAGGCGAGCCCCACCCCGCAGACCGTAGCGAAGTGCCAATCAAGAATCGCTACATCTTATTCCTAGAATCGTCTCTCGCGGCACGTCGCATCGCGTACATGTATGAAGAGCCTTGCTTAAAGCCTCGCGAATCTTTCAACTACGCCGCGCCCCCACGAATACGCCCCAGAAAGTTCAAGCCCCAACCCCTTCCGTACGAGGGTGGGTTTTCCATACAAGACATTACTGCGCAGATTGGGAAGCACCGCTGGTCCGACGATATGAACCGCGCCGTATACGACCTGTTCGTTACGAACGAGACAGACCCCCATCCTTTGTCGGCTGCGCAGATTGCCGAAAAGTGGAGTGTGCACGTCCGTAGCCTGTACACCTACAGCGAGAAAATGCGACAGAGTATGCCGAAAAGAGCCGTCACAGAGACGATTTTCATACCCACAGATGGTGCTCTAAATGGCATTTAAACCCCTTGTTTTCTGTCCGACCATAGTAAAAAGCCCCGTTTTTGACGTAACCCGAACCCCTTTTGAGGAGGGTACTCAAAATGAATAAGAGCTATTCGGACATCGCTGTTTATCTAGGGGGCGAGGGCATTTTTAAAATCACCATCTCATCGGACGACGCGGAGACACAGAACCGAGCCCATGAGTTACTGGCCGCGGTGGGAGCCGAGCTGCGGGGGCTGCATTTGGCTTTGCGCGTTGCGAACATCCGCCAAGATTTGCTCGACGCGCAGAGTCGCGCGACATGTGCTGCGTTAATACCCCCACCAAAGGAGACGGAATGAAGGACATGATTGCGGTTTATATCAACGCCAAGGGCGTGCACGGAATCCACGTGCCGTCCGAGAAGGAAGACGATGCCGAACAAGTAGCGGCACGATATTCCTTCCTCAAAACGATTGGGGACGCCCTGCGCCATTTTGATAAGGAATTGCGAATCATCAGCAAGGAATAGAGGTACCGAGTTTGACGACAAAGGGTAGAGCAGAGAGCAGGTCAATGGTGGTGGTAGGCAACTTCGGGTTCGGGGAAGGCAGCGCAATCTCGGCGAACGGAGGAATTTCAAGACGGCAAGAGCCGGAAGCTGGAAGAGATGGACACAAAGGAGCAGCAGTATTTTTGGATGGGTTTTGACATCGCGATGGCGGGTCACTTGGTGAACACGGACAGCGAATGGGTTGCGGAGGGTTGGGCGTGGGGCGCGCGCGAATACGCCGGACTCAATTACGCGACGACGTGGCAGGGCCGACGCATTCGTTTTCGATATGCCATTTTGAAGTTGCGGTGGCAGTTGAAGGGCAAGATTCGTCGGATGATTCGTCAGATGAAAATGCAGTGCGGCATTCTCATCGACGAGCCGTTCTAAAGGAGGAACAAAATGAAAACGCAAGACGAAGAGTTACGAACGAAAATTATGGCCGCTATGGAAGGCTTTCACACGGCAGGAAGAGACGCCGTGCGAGAGGACGACGTTAAGCATGCGGTCTTCCTAAGAGACGAAATCGCGATGCTGAACGCCGAACTTGACCTGCTGTTTCGGGGAACAATTCGGGTCGAGTTCAACGATGAAAACCCAGAACAATCAAAGATCAAATTGGTGGAAAAGGAGGCGGCATGAACAAAGAGGCAATCGGAACGTTAACAGGGAAATTCTTTCACAGCGTCAAACCAGATCGGGAAACGATTGAGTGGCAGGGAACATTTCTGGGCTTGGCTTCGCCGGGCTTGTATCGCTGTCAGTTGTTTGAATGGGTGACTGGCAGTCCCAGCGACCAGATTCTGGTTCCCGCAGTCGATATGCGGTACTGGAAGATTTATGACACGAATGAGCAAATGAACGACTCGTACAAGAAATACTCAAGGCGAATCGTAGGGAAAGAGCAGAAGCAAGCAACCGTAACCCAGTAAATAAGCGATGGCGGCGCATCCGTCAAAAATGAAGGAGGATTTATATGAGACTCTGGACTGAAGAGGAACAAGCAAAGTATCTCAAAGAATTTGCGCCTGCTGTCGTCGCGGCCACCACCGTAACGCCTGCGCCAGAACCGACTAAGCCTGCGACGTTCATGGAGCGAGCCGACTTCGCGATAGAAATTGATGCTCCGTTCGTTCCGTTGAATCCAAGAAGCAAAGCGCCGTGGCATGGGCTGGGCGTCAATTCGAAGACGACCGACGGCGCCAAGATGCTTGAGTGGAATCGACAAAACCCGAACCTGAACTGTGGAATCGTTGCCGTGCATGAGTTGGGAGGCAAATGGTTTGTGGATGACGACCGTGGAACCTTAGCCACGACTGTCCTCGCCGAAACGGGACACGACATGAGTCCCTTTTATCGCGTTCGCACCAGCCGAGGATTTCATTACTATTTCGAGCATGACGCTGCATCACTCGCCGCTCGCTTCCCTCCGTGCCAACATCGCTGAGACAAGTCTAGTACTCTTAATTAATGAGTAGGGCGAGAAAGAAAAAGGAAGAGATGAGCGGGAATTCTCTTGGTGTTGATGTTGGTGTTTCCCCTGGGGC